>Ga0070741_10000459_pt1 | contig 149362 bp, 126 predicted proteins | sample Coa_R1_4_FD_66440 | JGI IMG/M metagenome (GOLD analysis project Ga0070741, IMG submission 66440) | Surface soil microbial communities from Centralia Pennsylvania, which are recovering from an underground coalmine fire - Coalmine... | ecosystem: Environmental > Terrestrial > Soil >... | reverse complement strand
ACATCCTGGGGGTGGAGTAGCTCCCAAGGGTTCGGCTGTTCGCCGATTAAAGTGGCACGCGAGCTGGGTTCAGAACGTCGTGAGACAGTTCGGTCCCTATCCGCCGTGGGCGCAGGATACCTGACGGGAGCTGTCCTTAGTACGAGAGGACCGGGACGGACGCACCGCTGGTGTACCGGTTGTGACGCCAGTTGCACTGCCGGGTAGCCATGTGCGGACGGGATAACCGCTGAAAGCATATAAGCGGGAAGCCCACCCGAAGATGAGGTATCCCGATCGTAAGATCCTAAAGGCCCCTTCTAGACCAGGAGGTTGATAGGCCGGAGGTGGAAGCACAGTAATGTGTGGAGCTGACCGGTACTAATCGGCCGTGCGGCTTGACCACTACGTATGTATTCCGATTCGTAAGGATCGGCATGCTTACCAAGTCCCCAGAATCCGGAGTTAAATCGCTACGCCGGATTTTCAAGGACAAGGCGTGATCGCAGCCAAGGTCGACAAACCCGCTTGAGGAACCCTACTATTCAGTTGTCGAAAAGTTTCCGGTCGTCATGGCGGAGGTGAAACACCCGTTCCCATCCCGAACACGGCAGTTAAGCCCTCCAGCGCCGATGGTACTGTGACCGTAGGCGTCACGGGAGAGTAGGACGCGGCCGGGAAATCCCAGCGCCGGTGCCCCTAAAGCACCGGCGCTTTGCTTTTGGCCCCGCCGGTTCGCGTATCGGTCACGTCAGTCGACGCCTCCTTACCGTTGCCGACCCTCGCCCGGGGGAAAGAGCCCGGCATTCAGCGCTGCAGTCTTCGAAGCGACCGAGAAGCGCGAGCGATGCGCTGTTGCAATCTTGATATCAGGCCGAGCCGCGAGATCTTTTGCCGGCGCTAGTGTCACTCCGATCAACGCACATCCCGCAATAGCTCCGCCGCGCCGCCTTTGGCGGGAGCGCCAGAAGAAGCTACTCTAAAAAGTGACGCTTGCAGGTTTCAGTTGGAGTCGCGATGAGTCGAGATTGGCGCGATGTTGTGAGCCTGCGTCAGGGCGACCTCACCGATGCGCAGGTGGATGCGATCGTTAACGCCGCCAATAACGATTTGATTCTCGGCGGCGGCGTGGCGGGCGCGATCCGGGTTAAGGGCGGACCGACGATTCAGCAGGAATGCGACGCGATCGGGCGAATCCCTCTCGGCGAGGCGGCAATCACCGGGGCGGGCAAGCTCAGGGCGCGCTATGTGATCCATGCTGCCAGCATGCAGCTCGGCGGTCGGACGACAGAGCAGCACTTGCGCGAAGCGACGCGCAACGCGCTCGCTCGCGCCCGGGAGAAGGACCTCGAGTCGATTGCCTTTCCGGCAATCGGCACCGGTATCGCGGGTTTTCCCCTTGCTCGCTGCGCCGAAGTGATGCTGGAGGAGGTGCGGGAGCATCTGGCCGGCGGAAGCTCGCTGAAGCGAATCGAGTTCGTGCTGTATGATCGACCGGCGCTGGCCGCTTTTGAACAGGCGTTGGCTGCGCTGGGGAATTGATCGCACGGCGCTTCAGGATTTCGCGAGAGGCTCGGGTTTCAGATAGAAAGCCTCGGTCGCCGGGCGGTAGGCGCGCGGCAGCCATAACGGCCGACGGAGACCGTCGGGACCGGGAGCCGGCCGCGTTTCGGACATCCAGCGAAGATAGACCTGATGAGACTTGTTGGTATCGACGAAGATATCGCCATAGCGATCTTCCGGGCCGGCTTTCGCGACGGTCACCTTCTGATGCCAGCAGTGGGCGCCGCTGACGGGGTCGGGCTGAACCGGAAAGATGAGGTTCTGGTGGACGCCGGCATCCTCCCACCATACGCGCGCTGAGTCAGGGTCGTCGCTGACAAAGGGGCGGACGCCGTGTACCTGGCGCATCCGCCACTGTCCGGGTGCGATTTGCTTTAGATCGACCAGGGCGGTGGACCATTTTTCACCACCGAGGTCCTCGGCGAGGCGCCACCGGCCCAGGTGATGGGAGCAGGCCAGCACGCCGGGTCGGATACCTTCGGTGATCCAGACGCGATCGACGAAGTAGCCGATTTCGGTTGAGACCTTGACGAGTTCGTCGGTCCCGACACCGAGCCGCTCAGCGTCCTCGGGATGAATCCAGAGCGGGTTGCGATGAGAGATTTCATTGAGCCATTTGGCATTGCCGCTGCGCGTGTGGACGAGGGTCGGCAGGCGGAAGGTGGGCATCAGGAGCATCTCACCGCGCGCGCGGTCGATACGATCGCGGCTGACATGACTCGGCGCATAGGTCGGGATGGCGAGCTCGGGCCAGCGCCAATCCTTCAAGGTTTTGGAAAAGAATTCGAGTTTGCGGGAGGGGGTCGGAAAGCCGACCCGGGCGACGCCGTCGATTTCGACTCCAAGCGGAGTGCCGGCCTTGCTCACCACACCGGTGCCGTTAATGGTGGCGCCTTCGAGCTGTGCCGCGGCGAGCGGCTTTTCGGAGGCGTGGTATCCGCCTTCGTCGATGAGGAAGGCGCCGTATTTGCGCATATAGGCGAGCGGCGTGAGGCCTTCTTTGGCGGCGGCTTCGGGCAATCCGGGGACGCCGTGCTCGAAGATCCAGCCGTAGAATTCATCGACCGTGAGTTTCGTCCCTGGGTTGGTGGGCGATTCGAAATACTTCCGGATGCCCATCGCGCCGTCGGGATCGATCCGCCACGAAAGCTCGATCCAGAACTCATCTTCCTCCCAGACCTCGCCCAGCCCCGCGGCACTATGCGCCTCCCATGTGGTGGCGAAATGTCGGCCCTGACGCTCCAGGGCGACGCGCAGGACCGGCTGGCGAAAGCCAATCCAACGCGCCGCGTGCGTCTCCTGGCTCATCAGGTCATGCCGTTCGGAGGCGAGACCCATCGGCAGGACGTAGTCGGCGAACCAGGCGGTTTCGCTCCAGGTCGGCGTGAGGCAGGCATGGCGCTCGATCAGATGCTCATCGCTTAGAACCTCGATCCAGGTCATGCCGTCGGGGTTGGTCCAGACCGGGTTGTAAACGCGGGTGAAGTAGGTCGCGAGCTTGCCGCGCCCTTCCTTGAGAAAATGGGGCAACAGGAAACTCATCTCGAAGAAGCCGAGCGGAAACTCGCGCGGCCAGGTCAGTTCGTTCCAGGCCCGCGGTGCCGGCGGCATCAGGGGCGGGGTCGGGATAATCTTGTTGAAGGCGGCGGGAACGGTACCGCCGACCGTGGCGATGGCGCCGACCAGCACCGAGAGCAGTTCGAGCGCGCGCGCGACCTGCCATCCGCCAAGGTTGCCTGCCGCGGCATTGCGCCAGATGTGCGCGGCGAAGGCATGACCGGCGCGGGCGATTTCGCGCGCCACCTCGACGATTACGCGGGGATCGGCGCCCGATTCCGCGGTCGCGAACTCCGGCGTGTACTGGGCATAGACTTCGCGCAGCACGGCGATGAACTCGTCGAAGGTGACGGGCCGGGAGGGGAACTCCTCGCGCAAATATTCCTGCCAATTGACCCAGCGCCGGATGAATTCACGGTCGAACAGTTCCTCGCGCAGGATCACGTTGCACATCGCGAGCAGCACCGCGGCTTCGCTGCCAGGCCAGGTCGAGAGCCAGTAATCCGCGCGGGCGGCGGTGTTGGACAACCGCGTATCGATTACGCACAAGCGCGCGCCTTGCGCCTTGCCGTCAATGATGCGCTGGGCGTGCGGATTGAAGTAATGTCCGGCTTCGAGATGCGAACTGAGCAACAGGATGAACCTGGCATTCGCGTAGTCGGGCGAGGGGCGATCGTAGCCCTGCCAGAATGCATAGCCCGCGCGCGCGGCGGCCGAGCAGATGTTGGTATGGCTGTTGTGGCCGTCGATGCCCCAGGCGTGCAGCACCCGCTGATTGTAAATCAACTCGTGGCCGGGACGGCCCACATGATAAAGGATTTCGTTGTGCCGGCCTTCGCGGAGCGCGGCGCGGATCCGCCCCGCAAGATCATCAAGCACCTCGTCCCACGAGACGCGTTCCCACTTGCCTTCACCGCGGCGGCCGACGCGCTTTAGCGGATAGCGAATCCGCTCAGGGTCGTTCACCTGATTCAGCGTCGCCGGCCCCTTCGCGCAATTGCGGCCGCGGCTGCCGGGATGCGCCGGGTTACCCTCGAACTTGCGGATTTTGCCGGTATCCTTGTCGATGTAGGCCAGCAGACCGCATCCGGCTTCGCAGTTGAAGCAGATCGTCGGAATGAGCGAATAGTGTCTTTCAACCTTGCGCGGCCACGCTGCGGGGTCAAACTCCGTCCAGTCATCCCAGCGCGAAGGCGGCGGAGCGGAGGTGAGCGCCGCGGATGGATCAAACGGGGGTATCAAGGATTTCATCACGATTGCCGACAGCAGTAAAAAAATTCAGCTCAGCGGCGGGGCCTGACCCGCGGTAATCCATATATCGTCAAAGACAAAGAGCCCCACGAGCGCGCTCAGCGCGGCGATAAAATTGATTGCCACCAACGGGCGGCCGGAGGTGGCAGCGCCGGCAATAAGCGCAAGCGGCAGGACGGTGCCGCCGAGAATCGCCAGCGCCCAGAATCGATAGCGGAGGGCTCCTGAAACGAATACGCGGATGGCGCGGGTCGCGTCCTCCGTCTCGGTGGGCGTAGCGATCAAAGTAAGGATAATCAGAGCGTGGGCCGCCAGCGCTCCGCCGAGCCACTGCGGCAGCGTGCTCGCCGCGATCGCATCAGCACCGGACCAGCACTCCAGCAGCAGCAGGATCGCGCTTCCCGCCGCCGCCGCTTGCGCAATCAGCAACCAGAGAAAAAGCGGACTTTGCCACAGGTCGCGGCCCTTGGCCTGGGCGAAAAGGAAAGCTGAATAGCCCGCCGTGGCCAGCGCCAGCAGGAGGCTCAGCAAATACACGAGCGCAGGTATGGATTTTCCCAGTATGAACAGGCCGACCCAGATAACCGTGAGCATCGAGTAGGCCATCAGAATCCAGGTGCCGCGCACCAACCACGAGCGCGGGTTCGGCTTTATCAAGATGTAGTAAAAGCGATCAGGTCGCTTGAGATGCCCGATAAGAAATAGCGCGGTGATGCCGGTGAACAGGATAGCAGCCAGCGGCGCCGCGACCGGATACCGGGTTACACGTGAAAGCGGCCGCAACGAAGGAAGCCACATCGCGAGGACCGCAACGATAACCACGCCGGCGGCAATCGATTTGGTCCAGAGGTACGCCGCCGACATCCAGTCCCAGGCCTGCCGATGGGCAACGTCATAGGCGGCCCGCGTGTCGGCTCCAGGAGAGCTTGCGCTCTCGATCAGGGAATAATCATTGTTGGCCGGATTATGGCCGGCGAAAAGATGACTCGATTGCGGCTGGATCGAAGCGGGCTGCAGAAAGGCGCCGTCGATTCCCAGATAGAAGAGTTTTGGTCGCGTACCCTTGTAAGGTTTGCGCACGGCGGTCTTCTGCGTGGCGACGATGGTGCCGACATTGCTGGCGGCGTTGTCGAGGTCACCGGCGCTGATCGCCCGCGTCGGACAGACGACGACACAGGCGGGTTCGAGATTCAGTTCCACGCGATGGGCGCAGAAGTTGCATTTGGCCGCGGTATGGCTCGCGGGATCAATGTAAAGCGCATCGTAGGGGCACGCCTGCATGCAGGACTGGCAGCCGATGCAGCGGCGGTTGTCGAAATCGACGATGCGGTCTTCGCGATAGAACAGGGCGCTGGTCGGACAGATTTCGACGCAGGGGGCCGCGTCGCAGTGATTACAGCGCATCACTGCGAAGTGACGACTGGCGTTCGGGAAGGTGCCCTTTTCGATATATTTGACCCAGGTCCGGAACACGCCGAGGGGAGTGCCGTGCTCCTCCTTGCAGGCGACGGTGCAGGCATGGCAGCCGATGCATCGATTCTGGTCGATGACGAATCCGTAGCGCATCGCAGTCGGATGATACGCGGTTCGCGGATCTGGAAGATAGTAGGAAAGATTAATCGCGGCGTCGCCGTCGGCGGCGGTCAGGCGGCGAGGATCGCGCCGGCGGGAAGCTGAACCGTCAACTGCAGGCCCCAGCCATCGCCCGAGCTTGCCAGGATACGGCCACCGTCGGCAGTGACCAGACGACTGGCAATATAGCGGCTGAGCGCGATCGACGGCGGGGCCTTAGTCGCCGAGTCGGGACGCGAGAAAATCTCGGCGATCTCCTCCGCCGTCACGCGCGGACCGGTATCGCTCACCTCGATCATCAGGTGGCCGTCGCGCTGAAAGCTGCGCACACGGATCGCGCCGGCCGCGGTGCGGCGCACGGCGCTAGCGAGCAGGTTGGTGATGATCCGTTCGAGGTGGAGCGGATCGAGTCTGACCGGTCCTACGCCACCGGGCTCGATATGGACGTCGAGGCCCTTGAGACGCGCTTCAATTGCGCAACGTTCAGCGGCCTCGACCAGGATCGCGTCCGGATCAACCGGGCGGGAATTGGACTTCACGCGGTTTTCGTCCGCAAGGTAAAGATCGAGCAGATTCTTGATCAGCAAGTCGAGCGAGGCGGCGGTCGTCCAGATGCGCGCCAGCAGATGCCTTTGCTGAGCGTCGTCGCTCTGCGCCTCCATCAGCAACGTCACGAGGCCGGAAAGGGCGGCCAGCGGGCTCCGGATATCGTGCATCATGGACGCGAGCTGCGCCTCGTGCGCCGCCGCGGCGTCGAGCAGCTTGGTGATGCGGCGTTCGGCGCGGGCGCGCCATCGGTCGAACTTGAGGGCGATAAGCTGAACGAGCGTCAAGCCCGCGGCAATCGTGCCGAGCCACGCCGCGCGCAAAGATTCTGACATTGGGGTCATCAACAGAGTTGCGGCGGCGGCGACCAGACACGTTGCCGATAGTGCAGCCTGCCAGCGCGCGCCCCAGTTGACGAGCGCGAGAGTCGCAACCGGCACCAGCCCGGCGGCGGCGCAGGCAATGATCGGACTCGCGGCGGCGCGACTCGCTGCGACGGCCGCGGTGAGAACCACGCTGCATCCCAGCAACAACCACAGTCGCCAATGGCGGCTCAACCCTGCGATGGAGCGCGCGACGCCGAAGCTGGAACTGCGGTTGACCGCGCGACGCGAGACGCTGGAGGTCGTGATCGCTGCCATGTCCCCTCATGCGCTGGCCGTGGCGGCGGTCGCCATCACGCTCAGCGCGAAGTCGGCTTCATCTTGACTCAGAGTTAGCGGCGGCGCCAGACGCACGACACGGTCGGCATTGAGCGTCCAATTGACGATAACGCCGCGCGCGATACACCCATGGACGAAGGTCCGCGCCTTTTCGGGCGAAGCGAACTCGACGCCGATGAGCAGGCCGAGGCCGCGTACTTCGCGAATTCCCTCTAGATGCGACTCGCGCAGCCGGCGCATCAGGTAGTCGCCGATGGTCCGCGCACGATCGTACAGCCGTTCCTCGACAATCAAAGTCAGGGCCGCGAGGGCGGTGGCGCAGGACAGCGGATGCCCGCCGAAGGTGGTGATATGACCCAGCGGCGGGTCGTGGGAGAGCACGCCGATTACGTCGTCCCGACCGCAGAACGCGCCGAGCGGAAGGCCGCCGCCGAGCGCCTTGGCCAGTACTATCAGGTCGGGGACGACGCCGAAGTGCTCCAGGGCGAAGAGGCGTCCGGTGCGACCCAGCCCCGTCAGCACTTCGTCGAAGACGAGGAGCGATCCGGTGGCGTCGCAGCGCGCGCGGAGCGCGTGCATAAAGTCAGCAGAGGGAATCCGGACGCCGCCTTCCGCCTGCACCGGCTCGATCACGACCGCCGCGGTGTCCGCATCGATGAGGTCGAGGGCGCCGGCGTCGCCATACGGCAGATGTTTTACCGGACCCGTCAGCGGACCGAAGGGTCGGCGAAAATCAGGATTCCCCGCCAAGGCGAGTGCGCCCATAGTGTCCCCGTGATAGGCTCCCTCGAAGGCGACAAACGCTTGCCTCTGCGTGAACTTACGCGCCGCTTTCAAGGCGCCTTCGATCGCCTCCGCCCCGCTGTTCGTGAAATACACCCGCGTCAAACTTGAGGGAAGCAGATTCGCGAGGCGCGCCGCGAGCTGGGTCTGGCTTTCGAGGACATACTCGCCGTACACCATGACGTGCAGATGGCGTCGAGCCTGCTGTTCGAGCGCGGCGAGGATTGCGGGATGACCGTGGCCCAGCGCCGTTACGCCAATACCCGCGATCAGATCGAGATAACGGCGGCCATCGCGGGCAACGAGCCACGATCCCTCGGCCCGCACAATCTCAAGCCCGAGCGGCGTGGCCGAGGTCTGCGCGAGATGCCGGTCAAAGTCGTGGCGGGCGCTGCTCATGGTTTCGCCCCCAGCGCGCGCAGGAAGGCGCCGCCGCCATGCGGCCAATCGAGGGGCGGCTGGTGTATCGTACCCGCCTTGCAAAGGTAGGATGCGCCACTTGCCCGCAGGATCGCTCGGGCGTGGCTCATTTCGTCGGGATCATCGAGGCGCGGTTGATACTCGACAGCAAACGCTTCCAGCCGTCCCGGCAACGTCGCCAGGCGCTGCGCCAGATTGTCAGCCGCCGACACGAAGACCGTCCGGTAGCCCGGCGAGACCCGGAAAGAGGCGTCGCGATCAAAGATCACGGTCGAGCCCCGACCTTCCCACAGCCGGACGCGACCTGGCGTGGCGCGCCAGCGCGTGTCTTCGCGCAGGCCGCGGATCTGCGCGGCAGCCTCGAGCGGCACGCGTCGCGCAGGCGGCAGCGGACCGACAGTGAGCTCGGCGATTGCCTCGGCGAGCAGCGCGGCGAAGGCTTCAGCGCGGCCGGAGGGGCGATCGACGACAAAGATGTGATGGGGCGAGAGACAGCCGCACTGTTCGAACAGGACGATATCGGTAGCGAGCCGCCGCGCGGTCTGCGCGTCGGCCGCGGTTGAACTTACGAATGCTCCACTGATGCGGGAGCCGAAGCCGCTCAGGGGGATCGCCTGATCGATTGCCGCCAGGCGGTCGAGCGTTTCGTCGCTGCCCAGAGCGACCACGCGATCGGAGCTTTCAAGAAGTGAACGGGTAAATGTCTCCGCTGCGCGCGGCCATCGAAACATCACCAGGCGCGCCGCCAGGTCGGGAGCGATTTGCTCGAGCAGTTGCGCCAGGCCATCGAAGAAAGCGACCTCCGCGACCGATGCCTTGAGCAGCGCGGCACGCCCGGTCAAAAGGGTCAGCATGACTTCGTGCAGGCCGCCGCCGGGGATATTGCCGGGCATGATGAAGCCTATGACCTCGGCCCGGGATTCCAACCGGTGGCCAATGAGCGCGAGGCTGTGAGCATCCGCGAGCGGGGCCCAAAGGGCGGCAAGCGAAGCCTGCACGAGAGCCGTGGACCATCCGCGACGGTCAGCGATCGCGGCGACGGTCTCGCGGACGAGCGGGTCAGACGCTTGGCTAAACGTCCGGCTGACCTGGGCTATCGATGCCGCCGCCCGCGCGACATCGTGGGAGCGGGTCAGCTCCGCTCTCAGGCGGGCGGCTGCGGCGGGAATCGCTCCGGGTCGCGGCGCGAAGTCGGAGTTGGGATCAGTGTCGTGCCGAGTTTGATCGGCGAAAGCAGCCACGGGCAGGAGTCAATCCGACGAAGCTTGCGAGCTCGGATTAAACTCGGCGATAGCCAGCGCGCATCCGCGCGGCTCAGCCGTGGCCGAGCGGCCAAGGAGCCGCACCGCATCCTCGTTGACGATGCCGATATCCTCCGTGAGCAGCATCGAAACCGACCCGACGTTGGCGAGATCGAAGAACGCGAGCAGACCGGGTTCGCCGGCGGCGAGCGGGTGCAGGTCGAGGGGGTCGAGCGCGAAGGCACGCAGCCACGGCGGCGGCAGTTTCCAGCGGTGACCGGGGGGCTCGGCGCGCGTGGAATTGAACGCGGTCGCATCGTAAAACTGCGAGCACATCTCGGTCATCCCATATTCGTTAATGGTCATCGAGGGCGGGATGCCGAGTTGATGTTCAGCGTGGGCGACGACCTCGGCGGGGGTCAGCGGAATGGTCTGGCCCTTGGCGCCGCCGGTGTCCATCAGACGCGAGCCCCGGGGCAGCTTGAGGCGAATCGCGGAAGCGGCCAGCGCCGAGAAAAGTGCGGCGCACGCTGCCGTCGTCGCGAGGATACATACCGGACGGTCGCGCCGTTCCTGCTCGCGCAGGAAGCTTATCGCCGCGGCGATATCAACCTGCTGAGGTGTTGCCGCGCAGAGTTTCTCATCGCCGCCGAACTCTTCGATACACCACGTGATCATCTGCGAAAGCGACGAATGCGGCATCAGCCCGGCGGTGGGATGGAGCGCGAGCATCGCGGGGCGCATCGCGTCGGGGAAGAGCATGCGGCGCAGATGGGCGATCGCGGAGGCGCGATAGACGTCCGGACGGACGACCCCGTGACGGCCGCGATCGTGAGGGCCTTGGGTGGTGCCGCTGGTAAAGAAAACGCGCAACTCGTGCGGTGGCGCGGCGTCTGAAGCCTCGAGGGCAGCGTATTTGAAGGCCCGCGTGCTGAGCGGCGGAATGGCGTCGAGCCGCGTCACGTGGGCCGGCTTGATGCCGTGAGATGCGATGAAGTGCTGGTATGGCGCGACGTGAGCGCATTGATACCGGAACACGGCCAACGCCAACGGCTCAAAGCCCTCAGCCACGGGATGGCGGATAAAGGCGAGGACCTCATCGAATATGGACATATATCCTCAGGTAAACGGTCGCGGGGCGCCGCTCGTCCAAATCATCGCATCGCGAAGGCTGATGGTTCAATCCGGGGGGAGCACAGGGAAGACTTGGATGCATTGCTTCGGCGGATTTGCTAACATCGACTTTGCTTGTGTTTACCGCTTGGAGGAGCGGTAGAATGAAGCAGTTTAGCGTGGGCGTGATGCTTGGGGTTCTGGCGACGTGGGGAATCGGCCATGCGGCAAACAATATCAACCATAATGGCGAGTTCTGGAACAGCCTGAACGGCGCCGCCAAAAATGGTTACGTTGCGGGTTACGACGACGCGATGCAGGTGAGTACGGGCAAGCTCGAAAGCCTTTCAATCGCCGCCAACCTGTTTCACTGGAAGGGCGCCGATAAGATTATCCATCAACTGACGACTGAGTTGTCGGACGGCGGGATGACGCAGGACGAGATCGTCCGCCAGCTCGATAAGCTCTACGCGAATCCGAAGTATAGCGAGCTGGATTTGGGCCAGGCGCTGCAGCTTCTGGCAGCGAAGACGTCATTTGACGAGGGCGGCAATCCCCCGCCGACCGCTACGAGCAATTAGGCAGCGCAGCCGCGACCAGCGTTAGGCTCCCGCGCGAGCGCGCGGCGCTCTCACGCGGCGTCGACCGCTACAGGTGCGTCCAACGTGGTTTATACGTTGTCGGGACGGGTTTGCGCGTGGGTCTCGCGCCCGGGAAGCGGCTCAGGCCGCGTCGATGAAAAACCGTCCCTGGATGATGTTCGAGATCTCGCGCCAGTAGGTTTCCTTGTCGGTTTTTTCGAGCAGTCCGGTCCCGGTTGACCATCCGGAACACAGCATGTGGACCGCCTCGACGACGCTGGCCACATCCTCCACCTGCATCAGCGCCATCTCGCGGCCGCGTTTGAGCACGCTGCCGAGCGAGGAGAGGTAAGGCTCGAGTATGGTCTGGAGCGACGCCTTATAGCGCTGTCGGCGGGCCAGGTAGCGCACTTCGTGATTGAGCACCGCGAACGCTTCGCGGTAGCGGTCGATGATGTCGAGGACGCGTCGCATGATACCGAGGAGTTCGCGGCGCGGATCGCCGGCGCTGTCGGCGCGAATCTCCGGCAGCCCTTCGACCAGTTCACCCACCATCGAATCGGCCAACAGCAGAAGGATTTCGTCCTTGCTGCGCAGATAGAGATACACCGAGCCGGCCGCGATACCCGCTTCGAGCGCAATCTCCTTCACCGTGGCCTGATGAAACGACTTGCGCGCCAGCACGCGACATGCCGCCAGGAAGATCTGGCGCCGGCGGGTTTTAATCAGCGACTCGTCCTGATGCGGGATTTTTACGGCTCCGGCCATCAAACGGACAGCATATGCGCAAGCGCGAAAATATTCCATTGAACGCATGTTCAGTTTTGCCTATTTTGCGACAGTTCCTGCGAGGTGCGGGTTATGAGCGAGATCATCAGCGAGATCGCTGCGGCCGCGTCGCCGACCGCCGAAGGGGCGGCGCTAAGCGAGGAGTCGAGCTCGCGAACCGTGCGTGCGGTCTTTGCCGTCCTGAGCTATCAGGGGTATGCGTTTTCGCTATTGGGCGTTGCCGCGCCATTTGTGGCGAAGGGCTTCGGCCTCGATCAGACGGGAATCGCGCGGATGTATGCGTGGATCTCCCTCAATGCTTTCGGCGCGCTGCTGCTCTCGCGTCTGGCGGACAGGATGGGCCGCCGCCGCGTGCTGCTGTTCGCTCTCTTGCTGACGCCGCTCTGTTCCCTTGGTGCGGCGCTCTCGACGATCAATGCATGGTTTATTGCGTTCGAAATCGTCGCTTATGCGGCGATTGGCGCTTCCTTTACGAGTGCTATCGTGATGCTGGCGGAAGCGCTGCCGATTGACCAGCGCTCGCGCGGTCAGGGACTGGCAAATCTGGCGATCGGCACCGGCGGCGGTCTCTGCGTGATTCTGGCGCCGGTCCTGAGTCACTTCGGCTGGTCGTGGCGATGGTTGTTCGCGCTGCCGACGATCGGTATCGCGCTGGTTCCGGCGATGATCAGGATGGTGCCGGAGAGTGGGCGTTGGGAGGCCGCGTCGGCCGCCGGGGTGACCGAACGCAGCCACTTTTATGACATCTTCAGTACGGCTTACCGCGGGCGTGCGATTCCCCTGCTGATCGCGACGCTGCTCGGCGAAGTGGCCGGCGCCGCGGTGCCGACCTGGGTTTATTATCACGCGGTGTCGATCGTGAAGCTCTCGCCCTGGCAGGGTTCGGTGATTCTGCTGGTCGGCGGCACGATCAGCGTGGCCGGCTTGGTGCTTGGCGTGTGGATGGCCGAGCGGGTCGGGCGCGTGCGCACGATTGTCATTCTGGGGCTGGCGGGGGTCGTCGGCGTGCTCGCGTTTTATTGGGGTCCGCCCACCAACTGCGCATGGCCGACGCTCTGGCTGCTGCTGGCGCATACGTGGTTCGCGACCACCGGGCGCGGGTTAACGGTCGCCGCGAACTCGGCGGTGACGGAGCTTTTTCCGACGGCGCTGCGCGGGACAATCATGGGATGGTTGCTGTTCTGCATCACCCTTTCGGCAATCAGCGCGCAGGTGACGATATCGATCCTCGCGCGACCGCTGGGCGGTCTGTCGAACGTGGTCGGATGGCTCGCGCTTCTGACCATCCCCTCGGTACTGATTTGGGGATGGTTCATGGATGAGACGCGCGGACTGTCGCTCGAAGTTGCGGCCAAGGAGGCGGCCGCAGTGGTCGCCTGAAGTTTGTCGTTGGCGCGGCTCAACTCGGCCGCGCCGGCTTTTCACCAATAAACAGCGGCTCCGGATGGACCGCGAGCTCGGCCTGCTGGCCGGGCGGCAGGACGCGCGCGAGCCAAACCAGCCGGGCGCGAAGCTTCATCGCCTCGAGACGGTCGAGCAGATCGCAGCCGTAGTTGCGCCAATGGCCCTGCCAATCGGGCTCGGCGAAGGCGATCGTCGGGCGCGTTTCGCAATCACGAACGGTCGGCGCCATGATCAGGACGCTGCCGCCCGGTATCGTCACTCGCGCCATCTCCGCCAACGCTGCGGTATCGTCCCTGACGTGCTCGAGCAGATGGCACGACAGGACGAGATTGAACGTTTCGGCACGAAACGGCAGCGCGGTAACGTCGGCGCGGAGGTCGCGTGCCCGCCGATCGCGATCCACCCCGACGTAGCGTAGCCGCGGCGACTGGGCGAAAACGCGGACGAGCGCCCGCTCCGGCGCAAAATGGAGCACGGCGGCGTCGACGGGCAGGGTCGCGAGATGATCAACGAGGAAAGCGCTGAGCGCGCGATGGCGCGGTTGACTGCGACAGCGGGGACAGACGATGCCGGGAGTGACGCGAGTCTCGCGCACGAAGTCCAGAAATCGCGCCCCGCGCCATCCGCAGCACGGACAGCGATGACGCGCCGGACCGACGAGGTTGACTAGGCGAAAGATGCGGTTCCGCAGCCGCATCCAGCGATAGCGCGCATAGCCGGCGGCGCCGAGCCGCCCGACGCGCGCCAAGTCGCGGGGAATTGCCGGGCGGCGCGAATCCGCCGATGGAACCGGGCTCAATCCGGATTGCAAGGCTGAGTCAACACCCCGAATGAACCCCAACAGGCATTGAACCCGTCAAGTGTCGAGTTCGGTGACGAAACCACCGAGGTTTGTCCCCAGATGTTATTGAACGATTCGCCCGGATTCGATTCATCGCCGGTGTAGGTGGTTGCGGTCAAGGGATCGCCGGTGAGATAGACGCTGTCACCCGTGCCGAGATTGGCTTGCGCATTGTTGGCAGTGGCGGAGCTGAAACTCGCGGTGCCGTAATCGGCCATCGGCAGATAGCCGGGATGCTTCTGCTTCTTGAACTCGAAGCCGTACGGCGCCTCTTCGATCCAATCTGCCGAGAGCTCGGAGGCCTTGTACTTAAGCTTCTTGGTCCAGTTCGAACCATTGGTCGCGTCGGTCATCGTCAACTGCCAGGTCTGCTGCTTCTTGTCGCAGTGCTTGATGCAGGAGAGCGACGCGGTGATGGTGTCGCCGGGATTGACCACGAACTTCTTAATCAGCTTGCTCGCTGCCGGTAGCTTCTCGTACCAGGCGTAGTAGGCCGTCGTGAGGATACCGTTTACGTCGTAGGCGTCCTGCTCGGTGCCGAGCTGGATGAGGCTGGTGTCACCGGTGAAACAGTCAGCATCCTCACAATATCCGCCGATTCCGACCCAGCTCGACGAGAATTCGTAATCAACGTTAAGGAAGCTATCCTCGAAGTCGAAGGTGACCGCCGGAACGACCCAGGTGGCGGTTGCCGCGGTGTAGGTTTGCCCCGTCTCGAAATTCGGCAGCACGTAACCTGACCAGTTGTAGCTGAGAACGCCGGTTGCGTTGGATAGATGGAGCGCCTTACCACCGCGGTCGCGCAGCACCTTGATTGGGGCGTGGCGCGCCGGGGCCGCATAGCCAGCGCGTCCGGAGACCATCAGAAAGATCAGCGTGAGCGCCCCGATGCCCAGGCGCGCGGCCAACCCCCATCGTTTTGCCATAACCACCTCTTCCGCAGAACCGTCGGGAAATACGCTTATCAAGATAGGCTCCGAGCAGCCAGCGGCTTTTTGCGCGCGGCCCGTGCTGCGGCCCTCCCGGCAATGCAATTTGCATCAGTGGTCTTGCGGTCTTCTGCAATGCAGGACCGATCCGGCTGACCGATCATCGCGCGCTTGATGCGCCTTTGCTTAGCCAATGCTTGCGGCACGTCCGGTGCTTTAGATGCCGACCATGCTGGACGCTGCATTTATCATCGCGACAGTGGCTTTTTTCGCGATCGCCGTCGCTTACGTATGGGGGTGCGAGAAGTTATGACGTCGTGGGAACTGGTGCTGGGCGGATTGATGGCGGTGGGACTGACCGCGTACCTGGTTTACGCGATGCTCCGGCCGGAAAAGTTCTAACCTGGGAGCCTCATCTTGTTAAACGCAATTATCCAGGTCGGGCTTTTCACACTGATCGTTACGGTTGTGAGCGTGCCGTTAGGGCTTTATATGGCGCGCGTCTTCCGGCGCGAGCCGACGTTTCTCGATGTGGTCCTGCGACCGCTCGAGCGGCTCGTCTATCGCGTCTGCGGCGTGCACGAAAATACCGAGCAGGACTGGATCGAATATACGATCGCGATGCTGCTGTTCAGCGCGGTCGGGATGCTTTTGCTCTACGTGCTCGAGCGCCTGCAGTTCTATTTGCCGTTGAATCCGCAGGGGTTCGGCGCGGTCGCGCCCGATCTGGCGTTCAATACCGCGGCGAGTTTTACGACCAATACGAACTGGCAGGCCTACGCTGGCGAGTCCACGATGAGCTACTTCACCCAGATGGCCGGACTTGCCTTCCATAATTTCGTCTCGGCCGCGGCCGGAATTGCGGTGGCGATCGCCGTCATTCGCGGCTTCGTGCGCCGAAGCGCGAAAACTATCGGCAATTTCTGGGTTGACCTTACGCGAGCGACGCTGTGGGTGCTGCTGCCAATTTCGATTGTGCTCACGCTGGTCCTGGTGTGGCAGGGCGTGCCGGACAACTTCAACACCTACACGCACGTCAAAACCCTGGAGGGGGCGGAGCAGGTGATCGCCCAGGGCCCGGTCGCGTCGCAGGAGAGTATCAAGGAGCTGGGCACCAACGGTGGCGGCTTCTTCAATGCCAACTCGGCGCATCCCTACGAAAACCCGACGCCCCTCAGCAACCTGATCGAAATGGTGGCGATTTTCGCCATCGGCGCGGCGCTGACCCATACGTTCGGCGCGATGGCAGGTGATCGGCGCCAGGGATGGGCGCTGTTCGCCGCGATGGCGCTGCTGTTTCTGATGGGGGCCGCGATCGCAATCCGCGCCGAGCAGCGCGGCAATCCTCAATTCACCCGACTCGGCATCGATCAGCACGCCAGCGCGACCCAGAGCGGCGGCAACATGGAGGGCAAGGAAGTCCGCTTCGGCATCGTCAACTCGGCGCTATGGGCAACGGTTACCACGGATACATCGTGTGGGGCGGTCAACGCGATGCACGACAGCTTCACGCCGCTCGGCGGCCTCGTCCCGCTGGTCAACATGCAGATTGGCGAGATTATCTTCGGCGGCGTTGGCTCCGGACTGTACGGGATGCTGGTGATGGCGGTGCTGTCGGTCTTTATCGCGGGCCTGATGGTCGGGCGCACGCCGGAGTATCTCGGCAAGAAGATCGAGGGCCGCGAGATGAAACTGGCCATGCTGTTTATCCTGATCTTCCCCGCCGTAATCCTGGTGCCCGCCGGCATCGCGATGGTGACGAAGGCGGGTCTGGCGGGAATCTCCAATCCCGGACCGCACGGTTTTTCGCAGGTCCTTTATGCCTACACCGAGGCGTCGGCGAACAACGGATCGGCCTTCGCCGGTCTCAATGCCAATACGCCCTTCTACAACGTGACGCTCGCCTTCGTGATGCTGTTCGGGCGCTTCCTGATGAAGGTGCCAGTATTGGCGCTGGCGGGTTCGCTGGTCGCCAAGAAGTCGATTCCGCCGAGCGCCGGAACGTTTCCGACCAACGGTTTGATCTTCGTGCTGCTGCTGGTCGGCGTGATCATCATCGTCGCGGCGCTGACCTTCTTCCCGGCCGATGCGCTGGGTCCGATCGTCGAACATCTCGCCCTGGCAACGGGCAGGCTCTACTAGCTGTTTGAGGGACGTTTTTCCGATGGCTGATCGCAAGGCGACTCCGTTGTGGGACAGAAAGATCGTGCGCGAGGCGTTCGCGGCTTCGTTGACCAAGTTCGATCCGCGCGTGCAGGTGAAGAATCCGGTGATGTTCGTGGTCGAGGTCACCGCGCTCGCGGTCACGCTGATCCTCGCTCGCGATCTGTACCAGGGCCACATGAAGCTCGCGGGCTTCGAGTTTCAGATCGCGCTCTGGCTGTGGTTCACCGTCGGCTTCGCCAATTTCGCGGAAGCGATGGCCGAGGGGCGCGGCAAGGCGCAGGCGGAGAATCTCCGCCGGACCAGGACCGAGACCCAGGCGACGCTGCTCAAGGACGGTCGGGAGATCACCGTGCCAGCACCGTCATTGCGCCGCGACGATATCGTGATCGTGCGCGCGGGCCAGATTATTCCCGGCGACGGCGAAGTGATCGAAGGCGTGGCCGCGGTAAACGAATCGGCGATCACCGGCGAATCAGCGCCGGTCATCCGGGAAAGCGGCGGCGATCGCAGCGCGGTGACCGGCGGCACCGCGGTCATCTCGGACTGGATCAAGGTGCGGATCACGGCAAATCCCGGCGAGACCTTTCTCGATCGCATGATCGCGCTGGTCGAGGGCGCGCAGCGGCAGAAGACGCCCAATGAAATCGCCCTGAGCATCCTGCTCGCCGGACTCACGATTATCTTCATGCTGGTGTGCGTGAGCCTCTACCCGTTCGCCCTCTACGGCGGAACGTCGCTCTCGCTACCGGTGCTGGTGGCGCTGCTGGTCTGTCTCATCCCGACGACTATCGGCGGACTGCTTTCGGCGATCGGGATCGCGGGAATGGACCGCCTGGTTCAGCACAACGTGCTGGCGATGTCGGGTCGCGCGGTCGAAGCCGCCGGCGACGTCGATACGCTGCTGCTGGACAAGACCGGCACGATCACGCTCGGCGATCGGATGGCCTCGGAGTTCATTCCGGTCGGCGACGTCACGCGCGAGGAGTTGGCGGATGCGGCGCAGTTGGCGTCGCTCGCCGATGAAACGCCGGAGGGACGTTCGATCGTCGTGCTGGCGAAAAAGGAATTCAATCTGCGCGGGCGCGAGCTCGCCGACAAGGATGCGGAATTTATCCCGTTTTCGGCCACCACCCGCATGAGCGGGGTGAACCTCGACGGTCGGGAGATTCGCAAGGGGGCCGGCGAACAGATCGTCAACTTTGTCAGGGAACGTGGCGGCGTCATTCCCCTGGAACTCACCCCGGTAGTCGAGCGTATCGCCAAAGCCGGCGGCACCCCACTGGTGGTGGCCGAGGGCGCGCGGGTGATGGGCGTGATCTATCTCAAGGATATCATCAAGGAAGGTATCCGCGAGCGCTTCGAGCGGCTGCGCGCGATGGGCATGCGCACCGTCATGATCACCGGCGATAATCCGCTGACTGCGGCGGCGATCGCGAGCGAGGCAGGCGTCGACGATTTTCGCGCCGAAGCGACTCCCGAAACCAAGCTCCGCCTGATTCGCGAGGAACAGGCGCAGGGCAAGATGGTGGCGATGATCGGCGACGGCACCAACGACGCGCCGGCGCTGGCGCAGGCCGACGTCGGGATCGCGATGAACGCCGGCACGCAGGCGGCGCGCGAGGCCGGCAACATGATCGACCTCGATTCGAATCCGACGAAGATCATGGAAGTAGTCGAGATCGGCAAGCAGTTGCTGATCACGCGCGGTGCGCTGACCACCTTCTCGATCGCCAATGACGTGGCGAAATACTTCGCGATTATTCCGGCGATGTTCGTGCTTGGCTACCCGATGCTGCAGCGGTTGAACATCATGCATCTGGCGACGCCCCAAAGCGCGATCCTGTCGGCGGTCATTTTCAATGCCCTGATCATTATCGCGCTGATCCCGCTGGCGCTGCGCGGCGTGCAGTATCGTCCGGTCGGTGCGGCCGCCATCCTGACGCGCAATCTACTGATTTATGGCGTCGGCGGAGTGATCGTTCCGTTCATCGGCATCAAGGCGATCGACCTGGTGGTCGCCGCACTGCATCTCGCGTAGGGAGAATTCGATGCGTATCGGCATTGCCGTCCGGATGACTCTCGTGCTGACCCTGCTGACCGGGATTGTCTACCCGATCGCGATGGTCGCGACCGCCCATCTGCTGTTTCCGCGTCAGGCGGACGGCAGCCTCGTCGAGCGCAACGGCGAGGTGGTGGGAAGCTCGCTCATCGGACAGAACTTTACTTCGCCGCGCTACTTTCACGGTCGGCCGTCGGCGGCGGGCGACAAGGGTTATGACGCGACGAATTCCGGCGGATCGAATCTCGCGCCAACCAACAAGGCGCTAATCGATGCGGTCAAGGCGCGGGTGCGCGCGTTGCGGGAGAGCGATCCGGCGCTCAACCACGACCCCATTCCCGTTGATCTAGTGACGACCTCGGGCAGCGGGCTCGATCCCGCGATCACGCCGGCCGCCGCCGCGGTGCAGGTCCCGCGCGTGGCGCGCGCGCGCGGGCTCAGCGAAGCGACCGTGCGGGCGCTGGTCGCGGCTCATACCAGCGGACGCACCCTGGGGCTTCTGGGCGAACCGGCGGTGAATGTGCTCGAGCTCAATCTGGCGCTCGACGCGCTGTCGAGCCCCGCGCAGACCGCGGCGCGTTGAGGTGTCCGCGTGGCTCGCCCGGGAGCACGCGGCAAGCGGCTTTTAAGGGTAGAATAGGGAGGTGATCGCCTCGCTTGCGAATGAGCGCTTATGAACGGCGATGACGGCCGCGACCCCGCCGCGTTCCTCGATCTGGTGGCCGGCGCGCAGAAGGGCCGACTCAAGGTTTATCTGGGTGGGGCGGCGGGAGTCGGCAAAACCTATCGCATGCTCGAGGAAGCCCACAGGCTGCGCGCGCAGGGCCGCGACGTGGTGCTGGCTTTCGTCGAGACCCACGGTCGGCGCGAAACCGCCGAGCGCATCCGGGATTTGGAGCAGGTGCCGCTGCGCGAGATTCCGTACCGCGGGGTGACGCTGCGCGAGATGGACCTCGACGCCATCCTGGCGCGCCAGCCGGAATTCGCGATCGTCGACGAGCTGCCCCATACGAACGCCCCAGGCTCGCGTCATAACAAGCGCTACCAGGATGTCGAAGAGCTGATCGCCGCGGGCATCAACGTGATCACCGCCTTCAACGTTCAGCATCTCGAGAGCCTCAATCAGGTGGTGCGCCGGATGACCGGCGTAGAGGTGCGCGAGACCGTTCCCGACACGTTCCTGCATCGCGCAGATCAGGTCGTCATGGTGGATATCACGGTCGAGGAGCTGCGCCAGCGTTTGCGGGAGGGGAAGATTTATCCGCCGGAGCGGGTCGAGGCGGCGCTCAAGAATTTTTTTCGCCCGGCGAATCTGGCGGCGTTGCGCGAACTCGCTCTGCGCGAAGTCGCCCGCGACCAGGGTCGGTTGCGCGAAGAGGCGGAGCAGCTCAAGCGCGAGGGCGGGCGCCGCACGCTTGTCAGCGAGCGCCTGATGGTCTGTCTCTCGGCCAATCCTGACGGCAGCGACGAGCTCCTGCGCAAGGCGGCGCGCAGCGCGGCGCGGCTGAATGCCAACTGGTTCGCCGTGCACGTCGAAACGCCGGACGAATCGGTGCAGAAAATCAGCACGGCCGACTTCCGCGCCCTGCTGGATAATATCAATCTGGCGGCCGACCTCGGCGCCGAGACCGTCTGGCTCAAGGCGGACAATGTGGTCAAGGCTTTGATCAATTATGCGACCGAGAACCGTATCACCCATATCGTGATCGGGCGCACGCGCGAGAGCTGGTGGACGCGCCTGCTCGGACGCTCAGTGAGCAACCGGCTGATCGCAGCCGCCAAAGACTTCGATATCGAGCTGGTCAGTCACGGCGAACCGGGAGAATCACGATGAAAACCGTTTCGCTCCGCTCACGTATCCGCAACGGTGCGTTGCTGATGCTCGCCATCGCGCTCGTCTTCGGCGCTTTCACCGTGACTTCGGTGCACCATCTGGGCGGCGCCATCCGGGCAACCCTGATGCGCAACTACATCAGTATCGAGGCCGGTCAGCATATGCACGAGGCGCTCTATCGCGCGCAGATTGCGCTGGCGAAGGGCGCTGCGGCGGCGAACCTGGACGAGGAGCGCGAGCTGTTCACCCATTGGATCAAGGTCGAATTGGGCGATATCACGGAAAACGGCGAAGGGCCGCTGGCGCGTCAGATTGAACAGCGCGGCGCGCTGCTGTTTGCCGCGATCGCTCGCGGCCAACGGCCGTCCGACGCGGAGTTCGCCGAGCTGCACGACTTGATCGATCGCCTGATCGACCTTAATCAGACCGCGATGTTCAAGGCCGACAGCCGCTCGATGCAGCTCAGCAACGGCTTGGCCTATGAGTACGCCGGCGGTCTCGCGCTGCTGCTGCTCGTCGGTATCGTGCTTTCGTGGACACGCGCGCGGGCCCTGGCGGCGCCGCTCGCCGAGTTCGCCGAGCATCTGCGGAGCTTCAGTCTGCGCGGGCCCTCGGTCCGGGTCGGCCCGCAACCGCTCAGCGAACTGCAGGCGGTCGCTTCGGAATTCAATCGGATGGCCGAGCGCCTCGAAGAATTCGAGAAGCTCAACGTTGATCGCCTGATTTACGAAAAAGGCAAGACCGAGGCGATTATCGAGAGCCTCGAGGACGGCGTCGTGCTGATTGATCCGAGCGGGATCGTCACGCATATCAACGAAGTTGCCGGAATTATCCTGGGGATCGGCCGCGCGGAGGCGCTCGGCAGCGCCTTCGACGATCTCGACTCGAACTCGCCGCACTACCTGCGGGTGCGCTCCGCTCTGCACGGTCTGGGCGGCGCGGGGCCGGAGGCGGAACGGGTCGAAGTGGACTTGCACGTGCGCGGTCGCGATCATACCTACCTGCTGAAACCGGTGCCGCTGCGGCAGGATGACGGCAGATTTTTCGGGACGATTCTGATTTTGCAGGACATCACCTATCTGCGCGACCGTGACCGTGCGCGAACCAATCTGGTCGCGACGCTTTCCCATGAGCTCAAAACGCCGTTGACCTCGCTCGGGCTTTCGGCGGAGCTGCTGATGCGGCGCGGGCAGTGGGACGACGAGACGCGCGAACTGCTGAAATCGATCCAGGAGGACATTGCGCGGATGCGGCGGCTCGCGGCCAATCTGCTGGATTTGGCCAGCGGCCAGGGGCCGGCGATTGCGGTGCAGTACGTGCCGACCGATTTGATCCAGCTCTTGCACGGCGTCACCAGGGGCTTCGCGCTGCAGGCTGAGCAGAAGAACGTCGAGCTTGTCGAGCAATACGCAGTGACGGCACTCGAGCTTGCGGCCGACCCGGTCAAGCTCTCATGGGTGATAACCAATCTGATCGCCAATGCCCTGCGCTACACGCCGGCGGGCGGGCGGATCGTTGTGACGGCCGGCCCGACGGACGACGGCGCGCGGATCGAAGTGCGCGATACCGGTCCCGGAATTCCGCCGGAGATTCGCGAGCGCCTGTTCGAGCGTTATGCGCAGTGGAACGTCAATGGCGCGGAACCCGGCTCGGCGGGTCTCGGACTCGCCATCGCCAAGGAAATTGTCGACGCGCACGGCGGGCGGATCTTTGTCGCCAGCGAACCCGGTCAGGGTACGGCCTTTACGGTTGAACTGCCGCGCGCCGCGCTGGAGTTGGTCGATGGCAAGACTGTTAATCGTCGATGACGAGAAGAACATCCTCGCGCGTCTGGCAAGCTTTTTTCAAAGCTGCGGCGACGAGGTGCGGGCGGTCGAGAGCGGCCGTGCGGCGCTCGCGGCGCTGTCGTCCGGCTTTCGGCCGGAAGTGGTGCTGACCGATTGGCGCATGGCGGAGGTGGACGGACTTGAGCTCCTGGCGCACGTCCGCCGCGAATATCCAGACAGCGCGGTCATCCTGATGACGGCCTACGCGACGATCGAAAGCGCGGTCGGCGCGATGAAGGCCGGCGCCTACGACTATCTGCCGAAGCCGTTTTCTCTCGATCAGGTCCGCCATGTGGTCGATCGCGCGCTCGAGATGCAGAAGCTGCGCGTGGAGAATCGCACGCTGCGCGATACGCTCGAGGAGCGTCCGCTCCTGCAGTCACAGAGCGCGTTGATGAACCGCCTGCTCCAGACGGCGCGCCAGGCCGCGGCGAGCGAGGCGACGATCCTGCTCACCGGCGAGAGCGGCACCGGCAAGAACGTGATCGCGCGCCAAATCCATCGATGGAGCCGGCGCAGCGAACGGCCGTTCGTGGTGATTAACTGCACGACGCTGTCGGAGCAGTTGCTGGAAAGCGAGCTCTTCGGTCATATGCGCGGCGCCTTTACCGGTGCGATCAAGGACAAACCCGGCCGGCTCGAGGCGGCCGACGGCGGCACGGTCTTTCTCGACGAGATCGGCGATCTCACGCCCGCGCTGCAGACCAAGTTTCTGCGCTTCGCCCAGGAGCAGAGTTTCGAGCGCGTCGGCGGTTCGGACACGATCGCGGTCAACACCAGGATAATTGCCGCCACCAATCGCGATCTCGCGACCGAGGTGGCGGCCCATCGCTTTCGCGACGATCTGTACTATCGCCTCAACGTCATCACGCTCTGCGTGCCACCGCTGCGCGAGCGCAGCGAGGATATCATGCCGCTGGCCGAGCGGATTCTGCAGGCGGAGGCCTTGCGTAACCAGCGCCCAAACCTGAAGCTGTCGGCCGAAGCCGGGGCTATCCTGCAGCGCTATCCGTGGCCGGGCAACGTGCGCGAGCTGCGCAATGCGATCGAGCGCGCGGTGGTCCTGGCGGGCGCCGATCTAATCACGCCGGATCATCTGCCGGACGCGTTATTCCGCGACGCATCGTCGCCTGCGGTTCACGGTGGCGCGACCAAAAGTCTCGAAGAGATGGAACGGGAAATGATTGTGCAGGCGCTGGCCGAATCGCCCACGCTCGAGGATGCGGCGCAGACACTCGGCATCAATGCTTCGACTTTGTGGCGGAAACGCAAACGTTACAAAATAGAATAATTAAATATCAATAAATTAGCTTTTACACCAAAGAATCGTCGCGCAACGAACTGTTATGTGACTAGTAGAGCCTGATTCGCGCGCGATTAGAGCGGAATCGGAGCGCTCAGATAAGCGATTGTAAAACGCGCACATCAACGGATATAAGCGCTACAAACTGCATATATCAAATTACAGCTTCCTAAAAAGTGTATTGTTGCTATTGCGCGACAGCCACAATCCAGCCATAAATATACGGCTGACCGGCATACGACAGTCTGGGCATTTGGATCCCAACTCCAAATCAGGGGGAAACGCGGTCAGCGTTTTTTGGAGTGCTGTATGGAGACCAAGGGGGAAGACCTGCTCGAAGTTTCGGAGCTCTGCCGTGGTTCGTATGAGTTCGGTGGCATGCTGGTTAAGTCGGCGGAGGACCAGCGGCTTGCGCGCACCATCGCGCGGCTCGCCCCGTATCGTTCAACCGTGCTCATCCAAGGGGAATCCGGCACGGGCAAGGATCTCGCGGCGCAGGCGCTGCACAAGTTCGGTCCCGACCCGGAGGGACCGTTCGTCAGCTTCAACTGTTCGAATCTGATTCCGTCGCTGGCCGAATCGCAGTTATTTGGACATGTCAAAGGCGCCTTCACGGACGCCCGCGAGGAGATGATTGGCTACTTTCGGTCGGCCAACGGCGGCACGTTGTTCCTCGATGAGATCGGCGAACTGCCGCTCGCCCTGCAGCCAAAGCTGTTGCGTACGGTCGAAACGCACGAGGTGCAACCGGTTGGCGCCGCGCGGCCCTGCAAGGTCAATATACGGCTGATCGTCGCCACGAATCGCGATCTGCGCGCGATGGTGGCGGCCGGAACGTTTCGTGCCGACCTTTACTACCGGCTCAACGCAACGATGCTGAAGATTCCCCCGCTGAGTCTGCGGCGGGACGCAATCGATGCGTTTGTGGGACACTTCATCCGTTTGAGCAACGAGCGTTACAAGAAGCGGATCGCCTACATCGCGCGCGACGCGCTCGAGCTGCTGCAGAGCCGCCCGTGGCCCGGAAACCTGCGCGAGTTGCGCCACGCGATCGAGGCAGCGGTAATTCTGGCGGAAGACGACCGGATCGACCTCAGCGCGCTCCCGGAATCAATATTTGAAAGCGACCAGCAGGCGGCGGCGAGCAACGACTTCCAGTTTCTCGACGAGTACCGGACGCGCGAACCTTTTCCCGCCGTGGCTTCGGTACGCCGCCCGCTGAGCGGCGCCAGCGGCCATCGCCTTTACCGCGAGGATCACTATCCGCCGTCTGCGGATTCGGCGCCCGGCTCATACACGCTCGATGACGCTATCAAGTCGGCGTTGTTGCGGGCGCTGCACAAAACCAACGGCAATTGCCATCACTCGGCGCAATTGCTGGGCATCTCGCGGTACACGGTTTACCGGATGATGACGCGGTATGGTCTCGGACAGGTCAGGAATTATCGCGAGAGCCCGCCCGGCCTCGACCCGAGCCGCAAAGCTTCATGAGTGGAGGCGGCGAGCGGATTCGAACCGCTGAATGGAGGTTTTGCAGACCTCTCCCTTAGCCACTTGGGTACGCCGCCGGGCCCTGGTGAGACTTCCGAGCGATCGAAGGTAGCACGCTTTTTTCGCGCGCCAAACACCATCGGGCGCCGGCTGTGATCTTTCGGCGGTTCTCGCCGAAGCCTACCCGCGCCGACGATCTCCGGCTGAGGCGCGGCGGCCGGGCAGATACTCACCGCTGCTGAGTGCGCCCGCCGGCGCCGAGTCCGTCCATTATGCCCTGCGCCGTGGCCAGGCGTTCCTCCTCGCGGGCGATTCGCTTCGGCGAGGCGCGCAGGAGGCGCGCGGCAAACAGGCGAGCGGCGGCGAGGACGATCGTAAAGCGGGTCTTGGTCCTGTGATGATGCTCGTGCAGGGCACGACAATAGCCGCGTTCGCGGGCAATCCGGATGAAGCGTTGGCGTGAAGCCCGCGACGGGTCAACCTCGTGATAGACGATCGCCGCCGGCGCATAGCCAATCCGATAGCCGTAACGGCGGAGCCGTTGCGACATCTCGGTCTCTTCCTCGTGGCCGGCGGCGCCCGGCCCGAGGCGCTCGTCGAAGTGTCCGACCTGGCGCAAGGCTTCGGCGCGAAAGGCCATATTGGCACCGATTACGCCATGAACGTCGCGTACCCGATCGCCCTCATCGACGAGCGGAAGACCGAGATAGGGCGCGAGGTCGCCGACCACCGACGGATCGCTTGCCGGCAGCACGCGGCCCTTCATTGCGGCATACTCGGGATGAGTGTCGAAGAACTCCTCGACCGCAGCGAGGTAGTGCTTCGCGACGGTGAGGTCGTCGTCGAGGAAGACGATAATCTCGCCCAGCGCCGCTTCGAGAGCGCGATTCTGAATCCGGCACTTGCCTGGTCGTGGATCGTGCAGATGGGTCGCCGCGAACGGCAGCGACAGCGTGAGCGGCGCGCTGGTGCCGTTTTCGGCGACGAACAGCTCGTGCCGATTGGGATCAAATTGCGTACTGAGACTTTCAAGCAGCTTCTTCAGGGAGTCCGCGCGTCGATGGGTCGCAATCACAATCGAGAGCTTCATGCACGGAGTGGGCGGTAGGAGAATCAGGGTGTGCGCCTATGGTATCTTGAATTGAAGAGGGCGGACAGCTAAATCGATTCAGCACCCGCGAGAGTGGCGGAACGGCAGACGCGCAAGGCTCAGGACCTTGTGAAGGCAACTTCGTGGGGGTTCAAGTCCCCCCTCTCGCACCAATTCTCGTCGCCGCCGATGTCGTGGCGCGGTTAACGTCCCAAATCGGTCGTTCCCGGATGCTGGCGCGGAGCGGCGACCGTATCGGTCGTCCTCGCATCGCGTCGCGCACGATCCGGCCCGCGACTTCGATCACGCAATCATCGTGCGAGATGGAACGCGGCGCGCGTGCATCGGCCGCGAATCGCCGTGCGGCACCGTTTTACTTGGGGGCTCTGGCGGCGACGGTTGCGCCGGACGGTTGGTTATTGGGCGGCCCTTGCATATCATCGGTTGAGTGGAGCTGACCAAGACATTCGAGCCGAAGGCCGCCGAAGAGCGCTGGTTTCAACTATGGATTGATAAGGGCTACTTCACCGCCGACCCAACCCGTCCGGGGCCGGTCTTTTCCGTCGTTATCCCGCCGCCGAATGTCACCGGCCAACTGCATCTAGGGCATGCACTTAATGTAACACTTCAAGATGCGATCGTGCGCGCGCGGCGAATGCAGGGCTATAATACGCTCTGGCTGCCGGGCACCGACCACGCCGGAATCGCGACGCAGAATGTGGTCGAGCGCGAGCTGGCGAAAGAGGGCAAGACGCGTCACGACCTCGGCCGTGAGGAGTTCGTCAAGCGCGTATGGGCGTGGCGCGAGACCTACGGCGGCCGCATTCTCCATCAGCTAAGGCGCCTCGGCGCGTCGTGCGACTGGAGCCGCGAGCGCTTTACCCTCGACGAAGGGCTCTCGCGAGCGGTGACCAAGGTCTTCGTGATGCTCTATCGCGACGGCCTGATTTATCGCGATTTCCGCCTGATCAACTGGTGTCCGCGATGCGAGACGGCGCTCTCCGATCTTGAAGTGGAGCATAAAGAAACCCAGGGCAGCCTCTGGTACATCCGCTATCCGCTGGTCGACGGCAGCGGCGTCGTTACGGTCGCGACGACGCGCCCCGAGACGATGCTCGGAGACACGGCGATCGCGGTCCATCCGAAAGACCCTCGCTTCGCCGGTCTCGTCGGCAAAAATGTGCGGGTGCCGCTGACCAATCGCGAGATTCCGCTTATCGCTGACGATACGGTGGACAAGGATTTCGGTACTGGCGCGGTGAAGGTCACCCCCGGCCATGATTTTGCCGACTTCGCCATCGGACGCCGCCACGGTCTCGCGCAGATTTCAGTGATGGATACGCGGGGGCGGATGACGGCCGAGGCCGGGCCGTATCAGGGATTGACGCGCGAGGCGTGTCGGCAGCGCGTCGTGGCCGATCTCGAAATTCAAGAATTACTTGAAAAAACCGAAGCACATCGGCTGGCTCTGGGGGTCTGCTCGCGCTGCGAGACGGTGGTGGAACCGCGCCTTTCCTATCAATGGTTCCTCGCGGTCAGCAAGCCGGACGCGCACGGCGGGGGCGAATCGATGGCGGCGCGGGCGATCCGCGCGGTGGAGCAGGGGGCGACGAAGTTCTTTCCACAGTTCTGGGAGAACACCTACTTCGCCTGGATGCGCAACATCCAGGACTGGTGCATCTCGCGCCAGCTCTGGTGGGGCCATCGCATCCCGGCCTACTGGTGCGATAGCTGCGAGAATCCGTCGCCTATCGTCGCCGAGGAGCGACCATTGGCTTGTCCCCGGTGCGGCGGCGCGAGCCTGCGCCAGGAAGAGGACGTCCTCGACACTTGGTTTTCGTCGGGCCTGTGGCCGTTCACGACGCTCGGATGGCCCGCCGCGACGGCGGATCTGGCGACCTACTATCCGACCAGCGTGCTTATCACCGGCTTCGATATCATCTTTTTCTGGGTCGCGCGGATGATGATGTTCGCGCTGAAGATTAATCCGAAAGGGGACGAAGCGCTCGAAGATCAGGTACCGTTTCGCGACATCTATATTACGCCGCTGATTCGCGACAAGTTCGGCAAGAAGATGAGCAAGTCGCGCGGCAACGTCGTCGATCCGCTGGAAATTATGGACCGTTACGGCACCGATGCGGTGCGCTTTACGCTGGCGCAACTGAGTATCCAGGGGCGCGACCTGGTTCTTTCCGACGAGCGACTGGCGGCGTCGCGGGCGTTCGCCAACAAGGTCTGGAACGCCGCGCGCTTTATCCTGATGAACCTTGAGAGCGCGCTGCAGCCGTTGCCGGCGGTGCCACTTGACCGGCTCGATCTCGCGGAGCGTTGGATACTCAGTCGGTTGGATGAAGCGACTGCCAAAATATCCAAAGAAATTGATGCGTACGAACTGAATAATGCGGCGATGACCGTTTATCAGTTCATCTGGCACGAGTTCTGTGACTGGTATATCGAGCTTGCCAAGGAGCCGCTCAAGGCGGGCGGCGAACGTCAGGCGGCGGCGCGCTACGTGCTGATCACGGTGTTTGACCGCCTGTTGCGACTGCTGCATCCGTTCATGCCGTTTATCTCCGAGGAGCTCTGGCAGGCGATTCGGCCGTATTCTTCGGAGGCTGCGGCGAGCGCGCATCTGGCGGTCGCGAGCTGGCCCCGGCCGTCCGGCGAAGCGTGGCTCAGCGACGCTGAACGCCGGGATATGCAATACGTGGTTTCGGCGGTCGAGACCTTGAACTCGCTGCGCTCCACCACCGGTTGGCATCCGGGGCAGCGGGTTGAATCCCGGGTAATTCTTTATGATGGTACAGAGGTGGCGGCGGTCGAGAATTTCAAGCGCTACGTGCGGACGCTGGCGAAAACCGAGCTCCTGGTCGAAGCTTCGCGCGATCAGGCTGACCGTAAGGGCTTCATATTCAGGGTGACGAGTTGGGCTGACGTGGGGATAAGGACGCCCGAGGGCTTTGATCTGGCGGCGGCGCGCGCCGCGGTGTGCAAAAAGCTGGATGAGGTGCGCGGCCATCTCGAACGCAATCGGGGCCGCTATGAGAATCCGGGTTTTCGAGCCAAGGCGGACCCGGATACCGTCGCCGAGATCGCCGAGAAGATTGACGAATTGACCACTCAGAGCAGATTGCTCGAAATGCAACTCGAGCAGCTACAGTGAGCGTCGCGATGCTATCGAGGTGACTTCATCGCCGGGTCGCCGCGTGACGCCAGGACGGACGGATCACCGAGAAGACCGTGGATGGAACTGTTACAACAATCGGATTTGGTTGATTTGCTGCGGCGGGCGCTCGCCGAAGATATCGGGCAGGGCGATATCACGACCGCAGCCACCGTGCCGCACGGCGCGCGTGGACGCGCTCGCATTACGGTTAAGGAAGCCGACGGAATCGTCTTTTGCGGCGGTCTCATCATCGAGCAGGTCTTCGCGCTGACCTTCGCCGAACCGATAATCAACTCGCTGGCGGCCGAAGGCGCGCGACTGCATAACGGGGTCGTGGCTGCGGATATCGAAGGCGATCTGGCGGGCCTGCTCAGTGGCGAGCGCGTCGCGCTCAACTTTGCCCAGTTGATGTCAGGAATCGCGACCACCACGGCTCACTACGTCGCCGCGGTAAAGGGTACCCGCGCCCGTATCATCGATACCCGCAAAACCCATCCCGGACTGCGCGCGATCGAGAAGTACGCCGTGCGATGCGGCGGCGGCACCAACCATCGCTTCGGCCTCGATAGCGGCGTCCTGATCAAGGAAAATCACATCGCGGCAGCCGGCGGGGTGCGAGCGGCGCTTGAGGGGGCGCGGCGGCTCGCGCCGCATACTTTGCGCATCCAGATCGAGTGCGAGACGCTGGCCCAGGTCGAAGAAGCGGTGGCCAATGGCGCCGGCGCGATTCTGCTCGACAACATGTCGCTCGAAGAGATGCGCCGCGCGCGCGCGATGGTCGGACCGGCGATCATTCTCGAGGCGTCGGGCGGCGTCACGCTCGAGACCGTGCGGGCGATTGCCGAAACCGGAGTGGATCTCATTTCCGTTGGCGCGCTGACCCATTCGGCGCGTGCGGTGGATTTGAGTATGCGGATCGAAGTGCGCTAACGATGCATCAGCAACTGACGAGGTAAGGACGATGGACACAGCGACGTTTCATCGGGAGATCGAGAAGATCGTCGACGAGTATCGACTGAGCCGGCATCCGTACGTCAAGCTGGTCAACGAGGGCAGGGCGACGCGCGAACAGCTCAAGGGCTATCCGATTCAGCACTACGAGATGACGGTGCGCGATTCGGCCCCGCTTTCGGCCGAGGTGTTTCTGCGCATGAACCAGCTCGATCCGGCGGCGAGTCGCGGCGCCGCCAAGAGTTTCGCCGAGGAGGCCCTGGGCATCTACAGCAATTCGGCGGGCCACTGCGACCTGTTGTTCGAGTTATGGGAGGGCGGACTCGGCCAGCCGCGCGCGGAATTGCTCAATGCGGTCGGTTCGCCGGATGCGATCGCCTTCAACGCGTGCATGTACCGCTTGATCCGGTTGAAACCGCAGTTCATCAGCGCGATCGGTCTGATGGAAGAGATCGAGGTCGAGGCCTATAAGATGCTGTGGGAAGGGATGGAACGTCATTACGGCATCCCGCTGCGGCATCTGCGGTTCTTCACCGTCCATTATGAGGCGGACAAGGAGCACGGCGCCGCCGGCCATCGGGGAATCGATCGCTTCGTTACGGGAACCGGTCGCGAAGAGGAATTCCTGAAGGAAGCGCGGACTTTGGCGCAGTTCTTCTGGAAGGGTTTTGACTCGATGATGAATTAACTCGGCTTCGCTCGCCGCCTGCAGAGCACGTACGATGGCGCGGAATCCCTATAGTGAAATCGAGCGCGGGGAGCCGGGCGCGATTGGCTGGCGCATTCATTATTTCGAGCAAGTTGATTCGACCCAGCAGGTGGCCGCCGAGCTGGCCGGGCAGGGCGCTGCGCAGGGGACGATCGTCGTCGCGGAACTGCAGACGGCGGGGCGGGGACGGCTCGGCCGCACCTGGCATTCGCCCCCCGGCGTCAATCTTTATGCGACAACGATTCTGCGCCCCCGGATGCCGCTCAGCGAAGTTCCCCGGCTGACACTGGTCGCCGGTATCGCCGCCGCCGAAGCGCTCGGCACCGTGGCCCCCGGGATGGTGGCGCTTAAGTGGCCCAATGATCTGTGGCTCAAGGGGCGCAAGGCCGGCGGGATCATCGCCGAGGCGCTCACCGACAAGGGCCAGGAGTTGAGCTGCGTCCTGGTCGGCATCGGCCTCAATCTGAATCTGGCGCTCCACGAGATTCCCGCGGACCTGCGCGACAAGGCGACCTCGGTGCGGATCGTGACGGGCCGGCGCTGTGATCGAATCGCCGTCGCGCAGGCGCTGTTTGAACGCCTCGGGGCGCGTTATGCGGAAGTCCAGCGGGACGGCTTCGCCGCGCTGAGCGACGAATACGCCAGGTATTTCGCGCTCGCCGGCAAACGGGTCACGATCGTCGACGGCACGAGGCACGTGTCCGGCGTCGCCATCGGAATTGACCGCACGGGTGCGCTGCTCCTCGAAACGCCGACCGGCAATACGCGGGTAATCGCGGGTGAGGTAAGCGTCGAAGGCGTCTACCAGTGAGTTTCAGGGCGATGCGGCCGGTGATCGAAAAGGAGCCGCAGGTCTTTACGCGCGTGCATCAAGATTAGGAGAATGTTGCGACGAGGTGAACGGTTATGCCAGTGGAGGAAATCGGTCGGCTGAGAACCATCGCGATTGTCGGGCAGGGCGGAACCGGGAAAACCCAATTAGCCGAAGCGATGCTGTTCACGGCGGGGGCCATCACGCGGATCGGCCGCCCGGAGGACGGCACGGCCGCGATGGTGACCGAACCGGAGGAAACCACGCGGCAGATTTCGATTACGTCCTCGTTCCATCATCTGAACTGGAAGCGCACGGAAGTCATTATCGCCGACACCCCGGGCTACTCGGCGTTTCTGCCGGATAGCTTCGCGACGATGCAGGCGGTCGACGCGGTGGTGTTCGTTGCCTCGGGCGGCGGAGACCTTAAGGTTGAAGCCGAGAAGCTCTTTGCGCGGGTCAAAGCGGCGGAGCTGCCCCGGCTGGTCTTCGTGTCGCGCCTCGACAAGGAGCGGATAAGTTTCGACGCCGCGCTCGGCGACCTCGAAAAGACCCTCGACGCGAAGCCGGTGGCGTTGACGTTGCCGCTTGGCAGCGAGCTTAACTTCAACGGCGTCATCGACGTGCTCGCGATGAAAGCGCTCACTTACGGCGATACCTCGGGCAAACCGAGGGAGGAATCGCTGACGGGTGAGTTGAAAACGCGCGCCGATGAGGCGCGGACGAAGCTCTGCGAGGCGGTCGCCGAGACCGACGATGCGCTCCTGGAGAAATATCTCGAACAGGGTGAGCTCGACGAGGAAGAGCTGCGGGCGGCGCTGCGCGCTGCCGTGATGGCGGGCAAGCTGACGCCGGTCTTCTGCGGGTCAGGCGTGAAGAATATCGGCATCGGTCCCTTGCTCGATGCCGTTGCCGCACTGTTGCCGGCGCCCAACGAACGTCCCGCATGGAAGGGCGCGGGACCTTCCAACGGCACGCCGATTGAACGTCCGGCTGACCCCGCAGCGCCGTTTTCCGCCTTCGTCTTCAAGACCGTGATCGACCCCTTCGCCGGCAAGCTGTCAATCTTTCGCGTCGTCTCCGGAACCGCCCACAGCGATGCGAATGTGTTGAATTCCACGCGCTCATCGAAGGAACGGTTTGGGCAGCTCCTGCGGCTCGAGGGCAAAAAACAGTCGCCGGGCGGCACGGCAATTGCCGGTGAGATCGTCGCGGTCGCCAAGCTCAAGGATACGACCACCGGCGACACTCTGTGCGACGAAAAGGCGCCGATTACCTATCCGGCGCCCGAGAAACCGCTGCCGGTAATCTCCTTCGCGATTCGACCCAAGACTCGCGCCGACGAGGAAAAGGCTTCGCAGGCGCTCGCCCGCCTGGTCGAGGAAGACCCCTCCCTCGAGACCCATCGTGATCCGCAGACTCACGAAATTATTCTGTCCGGCACGGGGCAGATGCATATCGAGGTTACCGTCGAGAAGTTAAAGCGAAAGTTTAATGTTGAGGTCGAACTGACCGCGCCCAAGGTGCCCTACAAGGAGACGATCAAGGGCCGCGCCGAGGCGCAGGGCAAATACAAACGCCAGTCTGGCGGACGCGGTCAGTACGGCGACTGCTGGCTGCGGATCGAGCCGCTGCCGCGCGGCGGCGGTTTCGAGTTTGTTGACCAGATCGTCGGCGGCGCGATTCCTCGACAATACATTCCGTCGGTCGAGAAGGGCGTCCGCAATACGCTGGCGGAGGGCTTTCAGGCCGGATATCCGATGGTGGATATCAAGGTGACGGTGTACGACGGCAGCTATCACGAAGTCGATTCATCGGACATGGCGTTCCAGATCGCCGCCTCGATGGGCCTCAAGAACGCACTCGAAAAGGCGCGCCCGGTGCTGCTCGAGCCGATCATGGCGATCGAGGTGAGTTGTCCGGACGAATGCATGGGCGACGTCATCGGCGATTTGAACTCGCGTCGCGGCCGCGTGCTCGGGATGGAAGCGAAGGGCGGCGTGCAGGTCATCAAGGCGTTGGTGCCGATGAGCGAAATTCTCAAGTATGCTCCCGACCTGCGTTCGATTACCTCGGGACGCGGCGCCTTCGAGCAGCGCTTTTCGCACTATGACGAAGTGCCCGCGCCAATCGCCGAGAAGGTAATCAAGGAGGCCAGGGAGGCGAAGGAAGCGGGCGGGCAGGGCGCCCACGCGGCCGGCCATTGATAATCGTGGCGGGCGCGCCGGAAGCGTCGGCGTGTGCTCGCGGATGACAGTTGCTACACTGTGGATCAGCGATGGTGAATCTCGCGAAAATGCTGATCACGCTCGGTGTAGCGATCGTGGCGCTCGGCGTTTTGCTGTGGCTGGGCGGTTCGGTCGCCGGATTCGATCGCATTGGGCGCCTCCCCGGTGATATCTACTTGAAGCGCGGCAATTTCACTTTTTACTTTCCGCTCACCACATCGATAGCCGTAAGTATAATTCTGACCGTAATCCTGTTGCTGTTGAGACGGTAGTAGTGGCTGCGGCCCAATCCGACCATGCCCTGAAAGCCGCCGAAGCCAAACGTCGGCGCCGGGAGCTGCTCGCGGTGGGCATCGCGTCAGCGATCCTGGTGGCCTTCGTTCTGGCGCAAACGACGCTGCCGCCGCTCAGCTCGCACACTTCCCTGGTTTCGAATGTCGTCGTAATTCTGCTGTTCGACTTCAGCTTCATCCTGATGGGGCTGATGCTGGTGCTGGTCGGGCGCAACCTGGCCAAAGCCTTCTTCGAGCGCCGGCGCGGATTGATCGGATCGAAACTGCAGGCCCGGCTGGTGTTCGGTTTCAGCATCGTGGCGCTGGTGCCGAGCGTCTTTCTACTTTACGTTTCCGGCGCGTTTCTGCATTCGGATATCGATAGCTGGTTCCGGCCTGAATACGAAAAGGTGCTGGACGACTCGCTCGAGGTTGCGAAAGTTTACTATCTGCATTCGGCCAACACGGCAGCGCACTTCGCGCGCGTGCTGGCGACCGGAGTGTCAGAAAAGCAACTGCTGGAGCCGCAGAAGCGTCCCGAGCTGCGCCGCTTTCTGACCGAGGCGCAGCATCAATACGGTCTCGGCACAATCGAAGTCTTTGCCGAGCATCGCCGGCTCGTGATGCTTATGCTGAGCGCGCAGACCCCGACGGGTATCGGCGTGAGCCCCGACTCGTCGATCGTAAGCGAGACGCTGAAGGGGCGCGCCGTGACCCGCACCGACCGCTTCGGCAAGTCCGATGTGATTCGCGGCAGTTCACCAATCTTTGCTTCGCCCGACTCGGACACGGTCGTCGGCGCAATCGTAATCGATTATTACCTGCCGCGCAGTCTGGCCGATCGTGCCGCGGGGATTTCGCGCGGCGTTCAGGAGTATTTCCAGTTGCGCATCCTGCGCCAGCCGATCATGCATAGCTATATCCTGGCGCTGGTGCTGATCGGACTGGCGGTCGTCCTGCTGGCAAGCTGGTTCGGGATGTATATCGCGCGTGGCATAACCAATCCGATCAAGCTGCTCGCGGAGGGAACGCAGCTCGTCGCCTCGGGCAACCTTAATGTCTCGGTGCCGGATATCGGCGATGACGAAATCGGTCATCTGATCAGTTCGTTCAATCGCATGACGGCGGATTTGCGCAGTTCGCGCGCGGAAATCGAAAGGCGCCGCCGCTATACCGAAACCCTCCTGCGCTATGTTTCCGCCGGCGTTATCGGACTCGACGCCGATCATCGCCTGACCGCGATCAACCGCTGCGCCGAACAGATGCTCGAGGTTAAGGCGGCGCAGGCGCTCGGCTCGTCCTATGAGACATGGCTGCCGGCCTCGCTGGCGCGGCTGCTCAGCGATCATCTGCGGGCCGGTCCGCTGAATGGCGAGACGAGGTTTCCACTCAAGTTGAATCAGGGCACCGACCTGATGGTTACGCTGACGCCCTTTGAAGTTGAGAGCGCGACGGGCGAGGATCGCAACCTCGGCCTGGTGGTTTTTCTGGAAGACGTGAGCCAGATTGCGAAGATCGAGCGGATGGAAGCGTGGCGCGAGGTCGCGCGGCGCGTGGCGCACGAGATCAAAAATCCGCTGACCCCGATCCAGCTATCGGCCGAGCGGATCAGGCGCCATGCGGGTGGAGACGGCGTCGGCGGACTTATCGATGAATGCACGCGGACGATTATCAGTGAGGTTGAGGATCTGAAGCGATTGGTGAACGAGTTCGCCGCCTTTGCCCGGATGCCGCAGCTTAATCCAGCTCCGGCAGATCTCAATGCTCTGGTAGCCGAAGTGGTGAATCAGTTTCGCAGCGCTTATCCGGCGGTTGCGATCACCGCGCATCTCGAGAGCGCTCTGCCGTGGGTGGCCTTCGATCGCGAGGCGCTCAAGCGCGCGCTCGTCAATCTGCTCGACAACGCGATCGCCGCGGCAACCGGTATTGCGCATAACGGCGAAGGGCCGCAGGTCCGCATCACGACCACGCTCAACACCGCCAGCGGCGTCGTTATCGTCGCCGTCGAGGACAACGGACCGGGAATCGACCCGCAGTTGCGCAAACGAATTTTCGAACCCTATTTTTCCACCAAGAATAATGGGACGGGGCTCGGTCTTGCCATCGTCGCGAGCATCGTCACGGACCATCGCGGTTTCGTCCGGGTTTATGATCGCGCGCCCCACGGAAGTAGATTCGTGCTTGAATTTCCTATAAAAGACCAGCCAATTGCTCACGCGTCTGCATGATTCTCGATGGTCGAGACCAGCGGCGACATCGACCGACCGGAGGTAATTTAAAGAGTGAGCGCGACCGTCCTGGTGGTGGATGATGAGGAGCGGATTAGGTCGTCTCTACGCGGTATCCTGACTGACGAAGGATACACGGTCCTCGACACCGGAAGCCCCGCGTTAGCAATGGAGTTGGTGGCCCGCCAGACGCCCTCGCTGGTGCTGCTGGACGTCTGGATGCCGGAACTCGACGGCATCGAGCTGCTGCGCAAGATTAAGCAGGTGCGACCGGATCTTCCCGTGGTGATGATCTCCGGCCATGCGAATATCCAGAACGCGGTCGCGGCGACGCGCCTGGGCGCCGCCGACTTCATCGAAAAGCCGTTTTCACTCAATGGCCTGCTCGCGATTTTGAATCGAACGCTGTCCGGCGAAGCCGCTCGCGAGCCGGCCGTGGCCGGGACCTCGGCGAACGGCGTCGGGCTTGGCGGCCGCGTGTCGGCGACGGCGGCGACGCGTCCGCAAAAAACGCTCGCGCAGCCGCTGGTGATTGGCGGTCACGGTTTGCACTCGGGACTGAAGAGCGGCGTCATTCTTCACCCGGCCGAACCCGACACGGGTATCATTTTTTCATCGCTGGCGGATCAATCGGAAATTCCAGCGCGTCTCGATTACGTGAGCGAGACCGGTTATAACACGACCCTCAGTCGCGGCGGCCATTCGATTCGCACCGTTGAACATTTGATGTCGGCATTGCATGGCCTCGGCGTGACCAATGCCTTCGTCAAAACCGACGACGAGGTGCCCGCGCTCGATGGTTCCGCGATCGAGTTCTGCCGCAGTCTCCGTCAGGCGGGGATCGTCGAGCAGGCGGCGCGGACGGCGCCCATCAGAGTCACCAAGCCGTTCACGATTGGCCAGGGCGCCGAATCGATCCGCGTCGAACCCGCCGACGTGCTGACGATTGAATACACGGTTGATTATCCGGCACCGATCGGCGTCCAGACGGTCAGCTTCACGCTCGATTCGGCCGCGAGCTATGAACGCGAAATCGCGCCGGCGCGGACCTTCGGTTTCGTCAACGAGTTCTCGAAGATGTCGGCAATGGGTCTGGCGCGCGGCGGCCGGCTCGACAATCTGATTCTCGTCGATTCGGAGAAGATCGTTAACACCACTCTGCGCTTCGCCGATGAGTTCGCGCGCCACAAGATTCTCGATCTGATCGGTGATCTTTATCTGCTCGGCCGTCCGCTCGTGGCACGTATTATCGCGGCGCGCACCGGCCACTCGGATAATCTCGCCCTGATTCGGCACATTGCGAAACTTCAGTAACACTTCAACTTCCGATCAACCATGGAACTGAAAGAGCGCGTCGCGTTGGTCACCGGGGCCGGCAAACGGGTCGGACGCGCGATCGCGCTCGCTCTCGCGGCGCGCGGCGCCGCGCTCGCGATCCATTATCGAAGCTCACGCAGTGAGGCCGAGAGCGCGGTCCAACAGATTATTGCGGCGGGAGGGCGCGCCGCCGCGTTTGCGGCCAACCTCGAACGCGTCGCCGATATCGAGCAGATGGTTGCGCAGATCCTCGAGCGGTTCGGGCGAATCGATGTGCTGGTCAACTCCGCTTCGGTCTTCTATCGCAAGCCGCTCGAGGAGCTGACCGAAGCCGACTGGGATATCAATCTTGATACTAACTTGAAGGCACCATTTTTCCTGGCGAAGGCGGCGGGATTGGCGATGCGCCGGCAGGGCGCCGGCAAAATAGTCAATATCGGCGACTGGGCGGGCATCAGGCCCTATAACAACTATCTGCCTTACACGGTTTCGAAGAGCGGGCTTATCGGTTTGACACGGGCGCTCGCCAAAGCGCTCGCCCCCGAGGTCCAGGTCAACTGTGTCGCCCTGGGTCCAGTGATGCCGCCCGAGGACTACGATGCCGAGGAGATTGAGCGGCTGCGCCGTGCAACTTTGACCAGGACGCTGGGCACGCCCGAAGACGTGGCGCGCGCGGTCCTCTATCTGTGCGAGGGCGCCGATTTCACCACCGGCGCGACCTTGATGGTCGACGGCGGTCGCCTACTCAACTGAACCGTTTGACGCGCGCGCCGATGACTGCAAAAGCAGGTGCCACGCCGGCATTCGATTATCGAATAGAGGCGCTTCCGGAACGCGTCGCGATCCTTGCGAGCGGCGGCCTCGACAGTTCGGTGCTGCTCGGGGTGCTCGCGCGCCGCCGCCGCGAAGTATATCCGGTGTACGTCCGCACGGGCCTTGTTTGGGAAAGCGCGGAAGTGATGACTCTGCGCCGCTTTATTCGCGCGCTGCGGCTCAACAACGTGCGGCCGGTGACGATTCTCAGATTGCCGATGAATGATCTGGCGGGCGACCATTGGAGCATGACCGGGCGCAACGTGCCGGGCTACGATGCGGCCGTGACGTCCAATTATATACTCGGGCGTAATCTCACTCTGTTGAGCAAGGCCGCGATCTTCTGCGCGCGCATGCAGATTGGCGAGATCGCCATGGCGCCGCTCGAAAGCAATCCGTTTCCCGACGCGCGTCCTGAATTCTTTCGCGCCGTCGGTCGCGCGGTCGAACTCGGAGTTGGAATCAAACTCAAAGTGACGACTCCGTTTGCCGGTCTCAGCAAGGCCGAGGTGATTCGGCGGGGAAGCGGCATGCCGCTCGTATTGACGCTCTCCTGCGCGCGTCCCCAGCGCGGTATCCATTGCGGCGGATGCACGAAATGCGCGGAGCGTATTGAAGGCTTTCGTGAAGCCGGCATCGCGGATCCGACAGTCTATGCGTCCGCGGGGCGGCGAAAACCGGCACAGCGGTAAACTCCGATCGAGTTCTGGCGGGGCGGGTGTTGAGCTGCAACGCCGGAGCGACATTCGGCCGCCGCGCAATTTTACCGTATCGGCGCGGAGCGTCGGCTTCGACATTATCGGTGATTATCCACCGGGCGATTGCCGACTGACTTGGGGCCGACGCTTGCGCCGGCGGCGACGCTCTCAGGCGGCGCTTTGGCCTTCCCGATCAATGGAGACTGTCCGTCGGCGGTGCGACGAGCGTCTTTTGCACCAGCGCGGTGACCGGCTTGCATCCGACGGCAACATTGTCCGTAGGAAAGAGCAACGAGCATTGCGGCGTAAGCGTCGTCGCCTTCCACACCGCCGGGGCGAGCTGACTGAACTTTGCGGCCGGCGGTCCAATGACGATCAGCACCGCATTGTCGCGAGCTTCCAGGTGATGGGATTTTGAGCGCGGCTCCTCGAGGTTGTCGAGAATCGAGGAGTAAGCGGTGGCGAAGTCCCGCGCCGCATCCGAAGTGTTAAAGGCAATCAGCCAGAGGACGCAGAGCTGGTCGCCCTTCTGCAGGATCACCATCCGGTCGCCGCGCCAGGTTTTCTCGATTGAATCGGCGGCCGCTGAGGAATCGGCGAGGTTGCGCTGGAAAATAACGCGCAAAAGCAGCACCCCGAAAGTATCGGTGTCCATCTGCTTCCAGCCGGGCAACAGCGTCTCGTAGCCCTTCAGATCAATCTGCATCGGCGGCGCCGGCGTCTCAAAGTAGAGTGACGGATCGATTATCTCCTGCGACGACTGCGGCGGATTGTGATACAAGGCGTTGACTTCGCTCCATCCACCGCGCTCCCAGGCTTCGGCGACGAAACGCGTGCCCGCCGAATACTGGAACATCAGTGAGGCGCTGAGCGCCAGCGGGGTGCCGCTGGACTCGGGCTCAAAACTGTCGGGCAACGCGGCAAACCGCGTGACGATGTCCTCCACGTTCTTTTCCGTCGAATCGCCCGAGACATACGTCAAACCGGCCAGGGTGGCATCGCCCTCGATCAAAGAGTGCAGGGCAATCTCCTCGTCATCGTTGTCCTTGACCCGACTGAGCATCGCCTGCAGGCCGAAATGCTGATCCTGCAGGGCGTGGGTCAGTTCATGGGCTTCGAGCAACTCGTCCGAGAAGACCGTGCGGCCCATCATCGAGCTGCCCAGCACGCTCTGGCCGCGAACCTGAACCATCACTTTAAGTTTCGGATCATAAAAACCGGCGATCTGCTGGCGCGCCAGCCTGAGCTCGGCCTGCTTCAGGTCGGTGCCCGGTGGAAAGAGCCCGGTCATCGCGCCGGCCGTGCCAGAAAGTCGCATCTGCTGCTCGGTGCTGTCGCGGCTCAGGTTGGCCTCGATCATGCGCTGCGCCTCATCGGGGCTTTTGACCGTGAAGGGAACGTCGCGTACGAAGTTGAGCTGGCGCAGCTCGGCGAGATTCTCCTTGAGCTGCGCCGCGCTATGGCGATCCATCGCAGTGATACATCCGGCGAGCGTACCCATCGCCACGACGGCCAGTAGCGCCGCCCATCGAATGCATCCTTGTCCCCGTAGGGTGCACATCGATTGTTAGCTGATAGCGAGCGTCATTCGGTAATGATTATAGGACTATAGCCCAGACGCTGCAGATTACCAGCCTGTGATTCGGCGGCCCTGCGCTCAGTGAAGACGCCGGTTCGCACGCGATAGAGATGCGCGCCGTGGTCTTCGGCTTCGACGATGGTCGCGTCGGGACAGAAGGGCACGATCCGTTCGCGCAGCCGTCGCGCGGTGGACAGGTTATGAAACGAACCGATCTGGATGCAGTAGCGGAGGCCGACCGGCGGTCCGCCCGGCGGACTGTGCAAAACCTCCATCCGCACCGGCGTCGTGCCGCGGCCGATCATCCCGATGGTGCGTGCCGCCTTATGCGATAAATCAAGTGTCCGTCCCTTAACGTAGGGGCCGTGATCGTCGACCGTGACGACCACGCTGCGCTGATTCCTCAGATTGGTGACGCGCAGCACCGTGCCCAGCGGAAACACGGTCGAGGCTGCGGTGAGGCTGTCCTGATGATAAGTGGCGCCGCTCGAGGTGCGGCGGCCGTCGAAGCCCGGGCCATACCATGAGGCGATGCCGAGGACCGCACCCGAACGCGCCGGGGAGGGCGGGGGCGCCAGGGGTTGCGGCGACGAAGTTGCACAGGCTGCACAATAGATTGCCAGCCCCGTGACGAGCATCGCGCGAGCAAGCTTCCACACCGCCAGGCTCTCTCCCGCGGCCGAATATACGCCTATTTCCCGCGCCTGTGCATAGAGTAAAGCGCACGGCCATTCGGTCGAGCCGAACGGGCATGATAATGTTGACACTATCGACTGATGCTCCGTTCAAGAACTGACCTTGAAGAACTCGAGGCCGGCACTTTGGCGCCGTATGCGATGCCGGCGCGCGCAAGTCGCGGGCGGCGGATAGCGGAGCCAGCGCATCCGATGCGCACCTGTTTCCAGCGCGATCGCGATCGCATTATTCACTGCGCGGCGTTTCGTCGGCTCGAATACAAGACCCAGGTCTTCGTCAACTATGAAGGCGATTACTACCGCACGCGGTTGACCCATACGATCGAGACGACGCAAATCACCTGCACGATCGCGCGCACACTCGGCCTGAACGGCGATCTGGCCGAGGCGGTCGCCCTCGCGCACGATCTGGGCCACACGCCCTTCGGCCATGCCGGGGAGCGGGTGTTGAACGAGCTGATGCGACCGTACGGCGGGTTCGACCACAACGAGCAGAGCCTGCGCATCGTCGACCAGATTGAAACGCGCTACCCGTCCTTTCCCGGCCTCAATCTCACCTACGAGGTCCGCGAAGGCATCATCAAGCACTCCGCCTTCAAGCGTCGCGCCGCCGCACAGGAATTCGATCCCTCCACCTATCCGTGCCTCGAAGCGCAAATCGTGGATCTCGCCGATGAGATCGCTTACCTGAGTCACGACGCGGACGACAGCGTGAAAGCCGGGATGCTGACGGTTGAGGACCTGGAAACCGTAAGCCTGTATCGGGAAGCGCGGGATCGCGTGCGCGCCGGCGCGGTTATCACCGACCCGCGCATCATGCGCTATCAGACCGTGATCCGCATGATCGATCTGATGGTCACCGATCTGGCCACGAGCATCGCCGGGGCGCTCGATGCGGCCGGGATCCGGAGTGTCGAGGAGGTCCGTCGCGCGGGTAGGGCGTTGGCCCATTTCAGTCCGGCGATGGACGAGCAGGTCGCCGAGCTCAAGCGCTTCATGCGCGATCGACTCTACCGCCATTACCGCGTCAGCCGCATGACGGAAAAGGCGGGCCGGGTCCTGCGAAGCCTGTTCGAGGCCTACATGGCCGAGCCGCGGCAGATGCCGCCGCACGTGTTCGAGCGTGCGCATCAACTTGAAGCGCAAGGTGAAGGCAGGGGTACGCTGGCGCGCGTCGTCGCCGATTATATCGCCGGGATGACCGATCGCTTCGCGCTCGACGAATATCGAAAACTGTTCGACCCCAGTGAACGGGTTTGACGCGGCAGGGTGGGGTGGCTCGGATGAAACGAATCTCGCAGCACCGCCGCCTGGTGATTCTCCGGGAGGACCATATCGGCGAGCCGCTCGGCGCGGTTTTTCTCGACCAGTCGCCGGAGCGCGCCGAGACCAACCTGTCCCTGCTTCGCACCTACCTCGGTCCGCGGGTGCAGATTCTTCAGGTCGAGCTGTTCGCCGATCGCATTCAAGTTCAGGTCGAGATTCAGGCCTTCGCCGACGAGGCGACCCGCCTTGCCGCCGTTGCCGACGACCTTGTGAACAAAGGCGCGCCGCGCAACGCCCTCGAGCTGTTTCGGCGCGCCCTCGAACTCGATCCGTTGAATTGTCATGCCGCACGCGGTGCGGGAGCCCTGTTCATGCGGCAGGGCCGCTATCAGGAAGCGCTCGAGATGCTGCGACGGGCGCGGGAAACCGGTCCGGAAAACGCTGATGTGCTCTATGCGATGGGGCAGGCGGCGCTCAAGCTGGAGCGCCTGGCGACGGCGACCGCCTACCTCGAGCGCGCCTTCGAACTGGCGCCCGATCACTTCGCGGCGCGCCGCGCCTTGACCGAACTGGGCCGCCGGCCCAAGCCCGTTTCGCGTCCGCGAGCCAACGGCGCGCGCACCACGACGCTCTCACTCGAACGCGGCCAGCGTTAGACGCCTCACCTGTCAACAAAAGCGCGCGAAACCGGTAGCGCGGCTGCGTCGGGCTCTCTATGATTGCGCGACTATGAGAATCATACGGGTTGGCCTGAGGTTGCTGGGTCTATGGGCAATCAGTTCACTGGTAGCGGCTAGTTTACATAATATATCTTATGCGAACCTTGGGCCAGCAACCGCCTCGGCCGCCGAAGCCGCGCCGACCGATGCCCAGCTCAAGGCGGCCCTGCAAAAGCGCTTGCTGGTGCCCGACCCGGCGATGATCACGCTCGGCCCGCCCTCGCCCGGGCCGCTCGCGGGCATGACTCAGCGGACGGTAACGATCAGCAACGAACAGGGTCAGAAGATCGAATTGAAGTACTTTGCCACCGGCGAGAACGGCAAGGGTCTCGTCGTGCAGCAGTACGCGCTCGTTGACGACGCGCATCCGTGGCAGCGGGTCGAGCTCAATAAACTCAAGCTCGATGACCGGCCCACGTTGGGACCGGCGGCGGCGCCGCTTACGATCGTCGAATTTGCCGATTTCGAGTGTCCGTTCTGCGCGCGCGCCTTCAACGAGGTCGAAAACCTCGTGAACAACACCTACAAGGGAAAGGTGCGATTGATCTGGAAGAACTATCCCATCACCGGCCATGCGTGGGCGGAACAGGCGGCTATTGCCGCACGCTGCGCCTATGACCAGAATCCCTCAGCGTTCTGGGATTTCGCCCAGAGTCTCTACCGCGACCAGGGCGAGATTACGCCGGAAAACCTGCGCCAGCATATCGACCAATACGCGGGCGCCGCGAGCCTCGATTTGAAGGCGTTCAATGCCTGCCTGTTGAACGACAAGACCGAAGCTCTGGTGACGCAGGACAAGAAGGACGGCGACGCGATTCATGTCAACTCGACGCCAACCTTCCTGATAAACGGCGTCGAGGTTCCCGGCCTGCCGAGCAGCAACGTCTTCGATTACGTCATCACCTCGCAACTGGCGGAGAAATCGGGCGGACGCTGATGGTGCTCGATCCTGTCGGGCAATCACAAGCGATCAAAAAGAAGCGAAAATTGTCTGATTAGCGGAAACGCTACTTCTTGACGGTAACTGGAATCGATGCCGTCGGATTCGCCGGCGGAGTTTCGGGCGTCGCGCCGAGGTCTGCCAGCGCATCGACCACGATGGCCCGTTCCTGGGTGAACGGATGCTCACGCAGCAGGCGCTGATAGGCGGCGACGGCGCCCTGCTTGTCGCCCCGCTGGGCCATCAGGCGGGCGGCGTTAAGCGCGGCGCGTTCCTGTTCCGGCCCATTGAGTGAAGCAGCGTCTTCGTAAGCTTTCTGCGCGCCGGCGGTGTCGCCGAGGTTCTCGTCGGCCACCCCAAGCTGCATCAGCGCCATCTCGCGAAACGTCGGCCGATCAGCGGTGGCGAGGTACTGACGATAAGCATCGCGCGCCCGCGCGTTGTCGCCCAGCGCAAGATATGCGTTGCCGGCGTAGAAGCGCGCGAGCTGACCCAGCGGCGTTGCGGGATAAGCCTGAGCCAACTGCGCATAGGCAGTTGCGGCCGTCCTGAAGTCTTTGCGATCGAGCGCCGAGGTCGCCTGATAAAAGGCTTCCGCGGCGAGATTCCGTTGGCGGGCGAAATAGGCGCGGACCCCCATCAATCCGAAGATCAGGACTATGGCGGCGGCGACGACGGCGAGAATCCTGAGGAGATTTTCGCCGATAAAGGTCGTCGTTTTCTCGATAATATTCTGGAACTCGTCGGGTTGGCGGAGTTCCTTGCGCGTGATGCGCCGATGGTGGGTGGTGGTGGCCATCAGGTTAGGATCGACCCCACCCGCCCGAGAGCGCGCAGCCGTCAGGGCCGGAGAGGTCGAAGGCGAGGGACAGCCGGTCGTGGGCGGCGATCACATCTTGTACTTGAAATCCTCGGGTGACATCTTTTCGAGGATTTCAGACCACTTGTCCCGCGATACACTGGCCAGGTTCTGATCGGATGCCGCCCCGCTCTGCTGCTCGGCCGCCTCGTGCAGTTCGCTTGAGGTTTCGAGGACCTGTTTGGCCACGTAAATCGGCGACTTGGTGCGCAGTGCGATCGAGATGGCGTCGCTCGGCCGGGAATCCAACTGCATGGTCGAGCCTTCACGGGTGCGCAGCTCGATGCGCGCGTAGTAGGTATTATCGCGCAGCTCGGTAATCTCCACCGCCTCGACCGTGGTGCCGAGCTCGCCCAGCAGATTGCGCATCAGGTCGTGGGTCATCGGCCGCTGCGGCTTGTAACCCTCGATCTCGGTCGCCATCGAGGCCGCCTCGAGCGGACCGATCCAAATCGGCAGGTTCAGTTTGTTATCCGGGTCGCGCAGGACCACTATGGGCATCTTGGTGTTCGGATCGAGCGTTAAGCCGCCGACCACCATCAGAATGAAATCTTCCTTGGGAGCAGCCATATTCACTTTGCGCCGGTTCGACGACGGTTCAGCCGGTCGCCTACGGCAGGTCGCTTGCGGACTTGGTTTTATCTTGGCCCATAGCCCCTCAACCGTCAACCTGACCAACCGCGAGAGACGCTGAACCGACCTCCTCAGCGCGGCACCAACTGATCGATCACGCGATACAGTTGGTTCAGGTTGCGGCACTCCTCCACCAGGTCGCAGTGAACTGCGTACCGTTCCATCTCGCTGTCGCCAAATCCCCACGTATTACGGCTTTCCGGATTGAGCCAGATCACGCGACGAGCGCGCTGCTTGACCTCGCGCAATGCCCAATCGTGCGGGAGATTATAATTGTTGCGCGCGTCACCGAGAACAATCACCGTGGTGCGTTTGTTGACGGCGCCCAGGTGCTCGGTGGCAAAGGTGCGGAAAGCGCGACCGAAATCCGAATGCGCATAAACGTTGATGATGTCGCCCTTCAGCGCCACGTCGAGCGCTTCCTTGACGTCGTTGGTGCGAAAGCTTTCCGTCACCTCGCCGATATCCGAGACGAAAACGAAGCTGCGCACGCGCGAATAGAGATCCTGCAGGGAGTAGACGAACTGCAGCATGAAGCGCGAGGCATTGCGGACGGAATCCGACACGTCGCACATGATCAGGATCTGCGGTTTTTCGCGTTTACGCTTTTCAAAGCAGAGCTTGAACGGAACGCCGCCGTTGACGAGGTTCTTGCGCAGCGTGCGCTTGATATCGAAGCGGCCCTTCTTCATGCGCTTGCGGCGGACCGCGATGATGTTCTTGAGGCGCTGGGCGAGCCGTGTCACCGCCTCGCGCATCTTCTCGAGCTCCTCGTCGCTCAGGTAGTAGAAGCTTTTGTCCGCAAGCTGGTTCATGCGGGCTTCTTCGCGCGACTTGAGGTCGCGCTTTTCGCGCTCCTGGCGGACGTAGCGCCGGATGATATCGTCGAGCATCTTCAGCCGGCGATCGAGATACTCTTCCATCTTGGCGCGAAACGCCGAGCCCATGTCGAGCTTCGAAAGCTGCTCGCGCAGTTCCTTGATCTCCTGTTCGAGCTTGTCGAAACCCAGCGCGCGAGCGAGCGCGCGGGCGAAGTAGTTCTCCTCAATCGTGCGCTGGATGCCCTGCATCCGGATGGCCCGCGCGGCCTCGCGCATCATGCGCTCGAGCTGGCCGTCGCGATTCTGCAGGAGCTGCTTCGCCAGTTCCGACAGTTCGTCGCCGTGCTGTTTCAGCATGTTCTCGACTTCGTCCAGGAAGTCCTGAAAATCCTGGTCCGACATCGAGAGCGCGTCCTGCACCTGCTTGCTCGCGGTCTTGATGATCTCGCCGAGGCCGCTGAAATAGACGTCGAACAGCTCCTCGAAGACCGGAATCTCGTGCGCGCGCTTGATCATGGTGGCGCGCAGCGAGGAACGGAACAGCTCGCGTTCGTTAAGTCCTGACACCTCCGCGGCGCTGATCGCATCCAGCGTCTCGGCGAGCGAAACGCGCACGCCGTTCTGGCGCAGCAGATTCGCGAATTCGACCAGCTTTTCTTCGAACATGTATGGTACCGCCGGTTATGCCGCTCGCGCGGGCGATGCGGCCAGCCTGGTTAGTTCAGCAGGTCCTTGTCGCTCACGGGTTTGCCGGTGGCCGCGGCCGCCTCCGTGCCGCCGCGCTTGGCGCGCACCCTCCGCATGTACTCCTTGAGTTCCTCCTGCGCCTTGCGCACGTCGCCTTCGTACTTGACGATCGTGTCGAGCGTCTCATCGACCAGCGCGCTGTCAAGATTCTGCACGTTCAACAGCGTCAAGGCCTTGACCCAGTCGAGCGTTTCACTGATACCCGGCGTTTTCTTGAGGTCGAGCTTGCGCAGCGATTGCACCACCTGAACGACCTCGTCGGCCAGCTTGTCGGCGGCATCGGGCACCTTCAGCCGGATGATCGCCAATTCCTGATCCTTGCTCGGGAAGTCGATATAGAGATGCAGGCAGCGGCGTTTCAGCGCGTCGGACATCTCGCGGGCATTGTTCGAGGTGAGGATGACCAGCGGGATGTTCTTGGCCTTGAAGGTGCCGATTTCCGGCACGGTCACCTGGAAATCCGACAGGAGCTCGAGCAGGAAGGCTTCAAACTCGGCGTCAGCCTTGTCGATTTCGTCGATCAGCAAGACCACTGGCTTGTCCGAGTTGATGGCGCGCATCAGCGGACGCGGCAGGACGAACTTCTCGGAGAAAAACACCTCGTCCTCAGCCGCAATCCGATCGACCGCCTGCGAGAGACTCTTGGTGCCGGTCAGCACCTCGCTGATCTTGTCCTTGAGGATCTGGGTGTAAAGCAGTTGCTTGGCATACTCCCACTCGTAGAGGGCCTTGCCTTCATCGAGCCCCTCGTAGCACTGCAGGCGGATCAGCTCGTAATCCAGGGCGGAGGCCAACACCTTGGCCAGATCGGTTTTGCCCACCCCGGCGGGCCCTTCGACCAGCACCGGCTTGCCCATCGCGGTGGCCAGATAGACCACGGTCGCAATCCGCCGACTCGCAATGTAATTGTTCTTGGCAAACCGATCGATTACTTCGTCAATCGACTGGAACATTCACCCTCCCATTGCTGCGGTTGGGTACGCCTTTCCGCGCAATCCAATTTCCTTATCATGATGGGCCGGTCAGGGGAAACCGGCGCGCGATCGCCGCGCCCGGCCCGCGATCGTCGTGAGCCCGCGCCGCGCATCTAGATATGCAGCTCCTCCGGCGCCAGCGCGCCGGTCTCAAAGCGCTCCCGCCCGAGCGCCGACGCTTCGAAATCGCGATAGGCCCCGGTGGTGATCAGTTCGGCGAGCGCCTGCCCTGCCCCATAGGATTGCATCGCACCGCGTCCACTGAACGAATGGGCTTCGAATACCCGCGGGGCGGCGCGGCCGATAATCGCGCTGCGGTCCGGACTCAACTCGTACAATCCGGCCCATCCGCCGACGTGGCGCAGCCGCTCGCAACAGCTCATCCGCGCATACATCCGGGGCCAGATTTCATTGAGAAAAAAGGGCTCGCCGTCATATTCAAAATGATGGCCCGGCGGCGTGTCGGGCGGCGAGTAGCCGGCCAGGATATGCGTCCCCTCATTGTGGAAGTAGAGGCCCGAGGTGTCGACGATCATGCCGTACGGCGCGAAGTTCGTTGCGCGATTATCAACGATGCAGATCTGGCGCCGCACCGATTCGCTGTAGTTCCGGAGCCCGAACAGCCGGAGCACGTTGTCCGACCAGGCGCCCGTGGTGATCGCCACCGCCGTCGCACGCAATTCGATGAGTTGACCGCGGGCCGCCGCGCCGCGGTCGTCCTCGGTCATCAACCGGGCGAGCTCGGCGTCGCTCAGCGCGCTCTCCGCCTGCCAGCACTCGAGCCGCACTTCATCCGCCTCGACCGCGGCCGCATCGACGAAAACCTGATCCAGGAACACGGCGCCGTGGGCGCGTGCGATTCTCCGGTAGTGCTCCTTGAGCAGGTTCGGATTGATCAGTCCATCATCGGGGGAGAACGTCGCGCCGGCGATATCGTCGAGCCGGTCGATCTCGGGGACCCGCCGATTCACTTCGGCGGCGCTTAAGGTCTCGATCCGATGACCGAGCGATCGCTGCAGTTCAAGATGGGCCAGCGCCTGCGGCCAGGTCGCCTCGTCGTAAAGCCATAGATAGCCCTTCTGGCGAAAGCCGACCTCCGTGCGAATCGATTCGTAGTAGCGGATCGAGGCGCGGCACAGCGCGATATTGACCGGCTGCCACCAGGTTGCGCGGACGCCGCCCGCGTTCTTCTCGCTCGAGCTCAGCCGTCCGCTGAGATCGATATCGGCGACGACGACGCGCGCGCCGCGCTGCGCGAGGCCCATCGCCACCGCGCTGCCGATAATGCCGCCGCCAATCAGCGCCACGTCGTAACGTTCGCCGGCCACACTTCGATGCTAACCGTATCGGAGGCGCGGTTCGAGTCGTCAATCGGGTCGCCATCGCGCTGAGAGCCGACGGCTCGAGCTTCGGGTGATGGGACGAGCGCTTGTGCTATGCCGCCATCTTTTGGCACTTTGGCGACATGTGCACCCTGGCCATCTATTTTCGTGCCTTTGCGGACTATCCCGTGATAGTCGCGGCCAATCGCGACGAATACCTGGCGCGCCCGGCCCTGCCGCCAACCTTGCTCTGCAGCGAACCGCGGGTGGTGGGCGGCAAGGATTTGCGCGCGAACGGCACCTGGCTGGGGATTAACGAGCACGGCATTATCGCCGGGCTGCTCAATCGTCGCAACGGCGCGGCGGTCAACAATCCTGAGCTGCGTTCGCGCGGGCTGCTCTGTCTCGACGCGCTCCGCTGCCGCACCGCGGCCGAAGCCGCCGAGACGGTCGCCCGGCAAAGCGGCGCGGATTACAATCCGTTCAATCTGCTGATCGCGTCGCGTGACCAATCCTTCGTCGCCTACAACCGCTTCGGACAGATTGAGCTGGTGGAACTCACCCCCGGACTCCATCTGCTGACCAATATCGATATCGACGATTTCGAATGCCCGCGTATCAGTCGCTCCTACGGGCGCTTCGCGGCCCTCGTCTGTCATCCGGAATTTGCGCGCGATCCGGTCGCCCATCGCGAAGAGCTCCATCGTCTGCTGGCGGATCACTCGACGCAGCTCGATCCGCGCACCGGTGACACTATAGCCGGCATGAGCCGCGAAGAATTCGAGAAGCTCACCGATTTGGAGCGCGCGCGCGTCGGCGGCGTGCGTTCCCTCTGTGTGCATCTGGGCGAGTACGGCACGTGCTCGTCGAGCCTCATCTTCATGGGACGCGACCCGGGGCGGATCGAGCATTTCTTTGCTCCTGGTGCGCCGTGCACCAATTCGTACCAGCCGGTCGTGACGCCGTTTCAGGTCGCTACCGTCAGCGTGGCGACCTGAGGTGATCGCCGCCGCTTTCTGACCACAACAGGGCCGCGCCACGCACCCCGCTCGAATCGCCGAATCGCGCCGGCACGATAGGCGTCGTAAAGCCGTCGGCGAAGACGTAGTCGGTCAGCAACTGCGGCAGGGAATGATAGAGGCGGCGGATATTCGACAGCCCGCCGGCCAGCACGATCACGTCAGGGTCGACGATGTTGACGACGTGCGCGAGACCGCGCGCCAGGCGGCTTTCGTACTGTGCCATCGCCCGCACCGCTTCGCCCTCGCCCGCCGCAGCCGCCGCCGCGATCTGTGCCGGACTGAGGCTCCGTGAGGTCGCCGCGGCGAAGAGCCTCGCCATCGCCGGTCCCGAAAGGAACGTTTCGAGACAACCGCTCTTTCCGCAATAACACGGCGGTCCGGGTTGTTCATCGGCCGTCGGCCACGGGAGCGGATTATGGCCCCATTCACCGGCGACTCGATTTCGTCCACTGACCAGCCGTCCATCAACGGTAAGGCCGCCGCCGACTCCAGTGCCGAGGATCACGCTGAAGACGGTCGCCGCGCCGCGCCCCGCCCCATCGCGCGCTTCCGATAGCGCGAGACAGTTGGCGTCGTTCTCGAGTCTGACCGGCCGCTGCAGCGCCTCGGCCAGATCGCGATCGAGCGGCCGACCGTTGAGTACGAGGCTGTTCGAGTTGCGAATCAGGCCGGTGCGCGGCGAAATCGATCCGGGCGTGCCGATACCCAATGTGCCCGCCTGACCGAGTTGTCGCTCGACGTCGGCTACGAGTTCCACGATCGCGTTCAGGATACCGTGATAGTCGCCCGCAGGGGTCGGTATGCGCCGGCGATACACTTCGCCACCGGCCTGGTCGAGAGCGATCGCCTCGATCTTCGTTCCGCCGAGGTCAATCCCGATACGCAGGGTCTTCATCGTCGTAACTGACCGATTATTTGCGGCGAAGCACCGCGAGCCAACGTCCCCGGCATCGCGCAAGCGGTCGGTCGAAGCGATTATCGGCACAGCACGCGATCATCTCAAAGCATCCCGACGCGCGCGCCGCAAGGTCCATCAGGGTCGGCGTGGTGTAGCGTACCGGAATGATGTCGCGGGTGGTGACGACGCGGTCGGCAAAATGGATCCGGCACTCCAGCTCGTAAATCGAGTGCAGTCCCTCATCCCAGGCGATTGGCCGATAGAACTCGCGCACGTCGATGCGGATCGCTCCGACCCTCACCTTGCGCTCGCGCCATTGTCGGCGCTGCGTGATTAGCTCGACGCCGGCGTGACGATCGATATCGATGCAATAGAGACCGCCGGAGCGGAGCGCGCGCGCCACGGCGGCGAGATGGGTCAACAGGTCGGCGTTGCGCGTGATGATGGGAAACGTCTCGGACATGAAGATCGCGGCGTCGAACGGCGGCTCGGGCAGAGTGAAGCGTTCGATCCGGCGTCGATAAAACTTCAACCGCGGGTTTTTGGCGGCCTGCGCCCGGCCCGCCGCGATCATGGTCGGCGAGCGGTCGATGCCGACCACCGCGAGACCCTGGCGGGCGAAAATCTGGCCGTGCGGCGAATCACCCGCCCCGATATCCAGCAGGCGCCGCACCGGCCGTTTCAGGTACCTGCTCCAGACCTGCACGAGAAATTTTACTTCACGCTGGATGTCCCCGGGCCGTTCCATGTGGACGCGTCGAAATAGCTCCGGAAATTCGTAGATGCTGCGTTCCATCGGCGTCCCGGTCTGGCCCGTCATTTCCCGCAAACCTTGCCCTTCATTCCGGCGATGCTAAGCTCTCGACACTTCTTTAGCGGAGCATAAACGGAGATGAGCAAGCCGCTTGAGGGCATCAAGGTTATCGAGATCGGCCAGGAGATCCAGGGGCCGTTTGCCGGACTCTTTCTGTCCGATCTCGGGGCCCAGGTCACCAAAGTCGAGAATCGCGAGACCGGCGACCTTAGTCGCTGGCTGCTGGCTCGCCTGATCGGCGGCAGCAAGGTCAAGAATGCCAACGTGTCCCACTATTTCCTCGCGATGAATCGGGGCAAGCGCAGTATCACTGCGAACCTCAAAAAGCCCGAGGGCGCCGAGGTCGTCCGCCGGATGGCGCGGAGTTATGACATTCTCCTGACCAACTACCGACCAGGCGTGCTCGATCGTTTGGGTCTCGGCTTCGAGGATCTGAGAAAGGTCAACCCGCGCATCATTTTCGCGCAGGCGAGCTCCTGGGGTCCGATCGGTCCGTGGGCGATGCGCCCGAGCCGCGATACCCTGGCCCAAGCCGCGAGCGGAATCATGTCCAAACAGGGGATGCCCGGCCAACCGCCCGCTCCCGCCGCCGCGGCGATCGCCGACCAGACCGGCGGCCTGTCGCTGGCCGCGGGCATCCTGGCGGCCCTGTTCAACCGCGAACGCACGGGCCAGGGGCAACGCGTTGACGTATCGATCTACGGCACGATGATCGCCGGGCAAGCGTTCGAGCTCAACTACACCGCGCTGACCGGCGAGGAGCCCGAGCGCGCGGGCCGTGGCCATCCGTTCCTTCATGGCATCGTCGGCGCTTTCCCCACCAAGGACGGTTATATTGCGATGATCGGCGTGGATGACCAGCGCTGGCCGCGCTTCTGCGAGATTCTCGGCATTCAGCATCTCCAGAACGATCCCGAATGCGACAACGTCGCACGGACCTTCCACGGCCAAAAGATCGAAAAGGTGCTCGACGAGGTTTTCCCGACCAGGACCACGGCGGAATGGATGAAGCTTTTGACCGACGCCGATATCCTCGTCAGCGAGGTCGTCGATTACCGCCAGGTGCTCGCCAGCGAACAGGCCCGGATCAACGGCTATGTGCGCGAGATGGAGCATCCGGTGGCGGGCAAGATGGTGGTGACGGGCTCACCGATCACGCTCAACGGCGAGGTCACGCGCACGGCCGAGCCGCCCGCCGAACTCGGTCAACATACGGAGGAGGTGTTGCTCGAACTCGGCTACTCGTGGGAGGAAATCGGCCGCCTGCGTGAGGTCGAGGCGATCTGAGTGATCGGGGCGCGCCCGGACTCCATCGATCAGCTCGCGCTCCCGGCTTGACGCTGGACAAGCACGGTCAGGAAGTGGGAATCTGCGAACGAACGCGCTCTAACCGCAACGGAGGATATCCCCAATGGCTAAGAAATACACCTTCGTGGTCCTGACCAATCCCACGCCCGGCAAGGAAGAAGAGTTCAACCGCTGGTACAACGAACAGCACATTCCCGACGTTTTGCAGGCGCGCGGCTTCGTCGCGGCGCAGCGCTTTCGCCTTGCCGACCAGGGCAACGCGCCTGACGCCGATCGCAGCCACAAGTACCTCGCGCTCTACGAGATCGAAACCGATGATATCGAGGCGAGCCTGAAGGATCTGATGTCGCGCCGCGGCACGGCCGACATGATCATGAGCGACGCCATCGACCTGAAGAGCGCGAGCGCGCGCATCTTCGAACCGGTGGCGGAAAAGGTGAACGCCAAGGACGTCGCCCGTCCGCGCCGCGCCGCCTGAGCCACGCTTGACCGGGCTGGAGGGCGCTCCAGCCCGGTTTTCCGATCCCGCCCGACGACACCGTTCCTGCGGCTCGCTATAATTCGTTCCGATGAAGGTCCTGGTTATCGGCAAGGGCGGGCGCGAGCACGCCTTGTGCTGGCGATTACATCAAAGCCCCAGTGTTTGGGGCCTCTATTGCACCGGCGATAACCCGGGAATCGCGAAGATCGCCGAACCCTGTCGGGTCTCGTCCAGTGACTTCGACGGCCTCGCCGCGTTCGCCGCGCGCGAAAAGATCGACCTGACCGTAGTCGGGCCCGAGGACCCGCTGGCCGCGGGCGTCGTCGATCATTTCAAGGCGCGGGGTCTAACGATCCTGGGACCATCGAAAGCCGCCGCCCAGCTCGAGGCGAGCAAGAGCTTCGCCAAATCCGTGATGCGCGCGGCCGGAGTGCCGACCGCCGCCGCGGAATCCTTCACCGATATCACCGAAGCCCTCGACTACGTCAGGAGCCGTCCGTATCGCGTAGTGGTCAAGGCCGATGGCCTCGCGCTCGGCAAAGGAGTCACGGTTTGCCAGGATCTCGGCCAGGCCGAAGCGGCGATCGTCGAGGCGCTCGAGCGCAAACGCTTTGGCGCCGCTGGCGCGCGCATTTTGATCGAAGAGCGCCTGGAGGGTGAAGAACTCTCGTTCTTTGCCCTTTGTAATGGCGTGGAGGCCGTCCCGCTTGGTTTCGTGCAGGATCATAAGGCGGTGTTCGACGGCGATCAGGGGCCGAATACCGGCGGGATGGGCGCTTATTCGCCTCTGCCGCACTATGACGATGCCTTCGCCGAGCGCGTGATGACCGAGGTTATCCGCCCCACTCTGCACGAGATGGCACGGCGCGATATCCCCTTCTCGGGCATTCTGTTCGCCGGCCTGATGGTCACCGGGACACGACTTAACGTGCTCGAATACAACGTGCGGTTCGGCGATCCTGAATGCGAGTCGCTAATGATGCGCTTCGACGGCGATCTCGGTGCGACCCTGGGAGCGGTCGCCGAAGGTCGCGTGCGCGACGCCGCAGTAAGGCTCTCGCCGCAGAGCGCGGTCGCCGTCGTGCTCGCGTCCGGCGGTTACCCGGGTGAGTATCGCACGGGTCTGCCGATTGGCGGTCTCGAACAGATAGACGGCGACGAGCCGTCGGCATTAAAGACCCGCTGGGCCATCAAACGCACTCGCGTAAAGGTTTTCCATGCCGGGACCACGCTGGCCGACGGCGCGCTGGTCACCAATGGTGGACGCGTGCTGGTGGTCACGGCGCGCGCCGAATCCGTGCAGCAGGCCGTCGCTGCGGCTTACGAGGCGGCGGATCTGATTCGCTTCGACGGCCTCCACCTGCGCCGTGATATCGCTTATCGCGTGCTCGGCACTCCAACCAACCCTATAAACCCGGGATGAGCGCAGCAGAAATTAATCGAACCCTTGACGAAGCGGTCGCGGCTCTGCGGGCCGGCGAGATCGTCGCCTTCCCCACCGAGACATTCTATGGTCTGGCGGTCGATCCGGAATCGCCGGCTGCCCTCGAACGTCTGATCGCGGCAAAGGGACGCGAGCCTGACAAACCGATCGCGCTTATCGCGCCCGATAGCGCTGCGGCCTTCGCCCTGTTCCGCGAGGTTCCTCCGGCTGCGCGACGCCTGGCCGAGCGTTTCTGGCCCGGTCCCCTGACGCTCGTGATGCCCGCGCGTGCGGGTCTTCATCCGGCACTGATCGGAGAGTACGGCGTGGGCGTGCGGGTCTCGCCACACGCGGTCGCCAGCGCCCTGGCCCGCGGCTTCGGGCGCTCGATTACCGCGACCAGTGCGAACCTGGCCGGGAGGCCCGCGACCACGGACGCCGCCGAGGTGCGCCGCACGTTTAACGCGAAACTTAAAGTCTTACTTGAATATACCGAGCCGCCCCGCCATACGGCGCCGTCGACCGTCGTCACCCTGGTTGGCGACACAATTAAAGTATTACGTGAAGGTGCGCTGGAGCTCGCGACGCTTCGCGCCGCGCTGAATGGTTAAGCGATGCCGCCTTTGACCGAACGCCTCGAACCGTTCAGCGCGCTGGTCTTCGACCCGGGCCACGCTGGGCCGCTCGACCGGCTCATCGCGCCGCCCTACGACCTGATCGACCGCGCCCTGCAGGACGACCTTTACCGGCGCAGCGATCATAACGTCGTGCGTCTTGAACTGAATCGTGAGCCGGATCCGTACGCTGCGGCCGCCGCTACCCTCGCCCGATGGCGCGCCGACGGCATCCTGAAGCCGTTGGGCCGCCCGGCGATCTATCACTACACTCAGCGCTTTCGTCATGCCGGACGCGAACTCGTGCGTGTCGGTCTGGTCGCCCGCGTGCGGCTCGACGAATTCGCCGAGGGGACCGTCCTGCCGCACGAGCATACCTTTCCGAAGGCGAAGGAGGATCGCCTGCGGCTGCTCGCTGCAACCCGGCTCAACGTCAGTTCGATCTTTGGCCTCTGCCCGCCACATCCGCCCGCTCTCGCGGGTCTGCTCGAAGAGGTCGCCGCTCGTTCACCGATTCTCCGCGCGGTCGAGGATTCGGGAGTGATTGACGAGGTGCGGGTTATCGACGATCCGGCGGAAGTGCGAATCGCGCAGCAGGCGCTCGCCACCGCGCGCATCCTGATTGCCGACGGTCACCATCGCTACGAAACAGCCCTCGAGTATCGACGCCGCCGCCGTGCCGCCGACCCGCTGAATGAAGGCCCACCGTACGATTACGTCATGATGACGCTAGTGGCGTTTGATGACCCCGGCCTGGTGATTCTGCCGACCCATCGCGTGGTGCGTCATCTTGCCGACGATCGTCTCGCGGCGTTCGAGCAGCGTCTGGTTGAGAGTTTCGTTGCTGAGGATATCGATGATCCCAGTCGGCTGCTCGCCGCACTCGAGGGGCATGGGCGAGGCGCGTTCGGGGTCGCGCTGCGCGGGCGCTCTCGATTGAAGTTCGTGAAACTCAAGGCGCGCGATTCGGTCGGGCTCGAGACGCTGTTGGCGGATGTTGCTCCGGAACTGCGCGCGCTCGACGTCACCGTTCTGCATACCCTCATCTTCGACCGCATCCTTGGCCTGACGGCCGCCGAGATTCGTCGCGGCGGCAACGTCGAGTACACGATCGATGCCCGCTATGCCCTGGCCGAAGTTGCTTCGGGTCGCGCGGATGCGGCCTTTTTGATGAATCCGCCGACGATCGCTGAAGTCGAGCGCGTGAGCGTCGCCGGCTCGACGATGCCGGAAAAATCAACCTACTTCTTTCCCAAGCTGGTCACCGGGATGCTGCTGAATCCGCTCGACTGAAGTAGCGTTCGGCCGTCAGCGCAGCTTGGGCATCACCTTCTCGGCAATCAGCTCGATTGAACGCATGATCTTGTCGTGCGGCGTCGTGTACATCTGCATGAACAGCATCGCTTCATCGACCCCAGCATCCTTGAGATACTGCAGGACGTGCAGACAGGTCTCGGGGCTGCCGATACAGGCGCCGCCGGCCTTGACGATTTCCGACACCGGCACCGACTGCGCCGCCGTGTACATCGTCTCCTGCCAGTACTTCATGAACCACTCGTAGGAGCGCGGCGGTTTGCCGTCGATCCACGGCGCGAACAAGCCGCGCACCGCGTCGCTGTACATCTTGAAGTTCGGCCCCTGGATGGTGAGTGCTTCCTCGTCGGTATCGCAGCAGAGCGTAAAGGTCAGCAGCGCGAACTTGTTGTTAATCGCTCCGCCGATCGGCTTGCAGTGCTTGATCCGCTCGCGATAAAGCCGCACATAGTCGTTGGATTGACCCTGCCCGATACCGAAGCCGAGCGCGCCGATTCCATGATCGGCGGCGAACTCGAGCGTCGCGGGCTGCGTGCACGCGACCCACATCGGTGGATGGGGCTTCTGCACCGGCTTCGGCACCACCTGGCGTTGTGGAATTCTTAAAGTAGGACTTTCATACTCAAAGGTTTCCTGCATCCACATCCGGGGAATGACGCTCAGGGCTTCCTCCCACTGCGGACGCGTGTCGTCTGGATGGACACCGAAGGCCGACAGTTCGGATTCCGAGATGGCACGGCCGCCACCGAACTCAACCCTCCCGTTCGACAGCAGGTCGAGCGTGGCGATGCGCTCGGCGACGCGCAGCGGATGATTGATCGAGAACGGCAGCAGCACGATGCCGTGACCGAGCCGAATCTGCTTAGTCTTCGCCGCCAGGTGGGAAAGGACCAGTTCCGGCGACGAACTGTAGGAGAACCCCGGCAGAAAATGGTGCTCGGTAAACCATGCGGCGCGATAGCCCAACCGATCCGCAAGCACGACCTGTTCGATACATTGCTCGAACGTCCGCCGTACGCCTGCCTCGGACAGGTCCGAGGTCTCCAGTTCAAAGAACAGACTCACATCCATCGGCGCGCCCCTCCCCGAGTTGTGCTGGGCGAAGTCAAGGAGAACTCAGTCGACAGGAACCAGGATGTTCATCGCCGTCAGTGCGGAAACTCGACCATCACCTTGGCGCGGTTACCCGGGCGCCGCAGCGCCTCGAACATCTCGGGGACCTGATCGACCGAGATAATGTCGGTTACCATCGGTTGCGGCCTGATTTTGCCGCTGGTCAGAGCGTTGATGGTTTCGTCGAAGTCGGCGGGGTCATAGCCGAGCACGAAATCGACGCTGGTCTCCTTCATGATGCCCTGGATTGGACTTATCTGATCCGGCTCCATACAGACGCCGACCACGACGATCTGTCCGCGCGGCGCGATCATGCTCATCGCCTGATCGAGCGTGCCTTTGACGCCGATACACTCGAAGATCAATTCGGGGCTGCGTCCGGTCAGCTCGCGAATCTTATCGACCGGCGGCGTGGTTTTGGGATTGACGACAACGTCGGCGCCGAGCTTGCGCGCCAACTCGCCGCGGCCGTCAGCCAGCTCCGAGACGACGACGGTTGCGCCCTTGGCCTTCGCCCAGGTCAGCGTGGCGAGTCCGATCGGGCCGGCGCCCATCACCAGCACCGTGTCGCCGGATTCAATCGATGCGCGCTTGACCGCGTGGAGTCCGACCGACAGCGGCTCGACCAGCGCGCCGTCGCGCGAGGTCACATTGTCCGGCAGCCGGAAGAGACTCTTTGCCGAACAGGCGACGAACTCGGCATAGGCGCCGGGAAGCTGGCCGAGGCCGAGCCCCTTCAGATTATGGCAATGGATCTCCATTCCGCGCTTGCAGCGATCGCATTCCCCGCACATCACGAAGGGCAGCGCGCACACGCGTTGACCAATTTCGTAGCCGCGCACGCCCGCGCCAATCTCGGCGATTTCGCCGCAGAATTCGTGACCCATGATCGAGCCCGACGGCATGCCGAAACCGAATTGGCAGGCGTGCAGGTCCGAACCGCAGATCCCGCAATTGTGCACCTTGAGAACGACTTCGCCGGCTCCGGCCGAAGGCTTCGGCGCGTCGATAATCGCCATCTCGTTCTGCTTTTTGAAGGCCGCAGCTTTCATCGCATATTCCCCGTGGTCGCCCGCGCGTTATTCGAAACTCAGCGCCTGGCTGTCCTTCATCTGGACCAGCTCGATCTTGTAGCCGTTGGGGTCCTCGACAAAGGCGATCTCGGGGCCGCCGAACTTCATCGGTCCCGGTTCACGCGTTACTTTAACTCCGCGCTGTTTGAGGTCGGCGCATTTTTTGTAGATGTCATCGACGCTGATCGCCAGATGACCGAAGGCGGTGCCCTGGTCGTAGCCCTTCTGACCCCAGTTGTGCGTGAGCTCGATAACGGCTCCGTCCTTCTCTTCGTTGTAACCGATAAACGCCAGGGTAAACTCGCCGTTGGGGAAGTCGCGCTTGCGCAACAGCCTCATCCCCAGACCTTCGCAGTAAAACTTGAGGGTTTCGTCGAGGTCGTTGACGCGAATCATCGTATGCAGCAGGCGCATCGTTCTGATCTCCCTGAATCCAGCCGCGTATTAAGGATTTGCCGCCCAATTTCTCGCGATCAGGCGGCCCAAGTCAATCCGTGAACGGCGCCCGCGCAGCGATACGGCTCGGGCAAGCTGCGACGCGGGCGGCAGCGTAGTGATGGCAGCGGCGCGAAGCCTCAGACCTGCATCACCGCGCCAAGCGGGATCGGAGGCATCCCGTGCAGCGCGGCAAAGAGCTTCGCGACGGGCCCGGCGATTCCGGCAATTCCTTCGACGACGGGCTTCGCCTTTTCGCAGAATGACGCCACCTTGTTCAAAAAACCGGAGCCCTTGGTCTGGTCCTGCTCGAGGTCTTCGACCTCGCGCAGCAACTGGTCCTTGACCTCCTGCGGCGCCGCGGACGTTTTCAGGGCGGCGGCCAATTCCTTCAAATTCTCGCGCTTGCTCTGCTCCAGACCAGCAATCCAGTTGACGGTGTTATTGATCGTCTGATCCATTCTCGCGGCGCTGTTGGCCTCATTCCTGATATCAAAATGCACACCGAACTTCCCGGTGATACGCGTGATGAGTTCGAGATAATGCTCGGCGGTTTCAGCCAGTTCCCGGTTTTCATCGCAGCGCCGCCGCCCCTGGCCGACCAGCAAATCGCTCATCAGGCGCAATTCGCTGGCGGTTGCTACTTCGCCCAACCCGAGGGCGCGATTGGCCGCATCATCGAAGCGCAATTTGGCCGCGGTATATCGTTCCTGGGCGTCGCGCCAGGCGCGGCGATCGCGCTGCTCTTCGGCGCCGAAGTAGGCCTGATACCCCTGGGCGATAAGCGTGCTCAGCCCGACACGCCGATGGAGCAGTTTCTTCAGGGGCGCGGAACGTTGGCCCGTTCGACCACGCGGTCGGTGTCGTCGAGTTGGCTCAACACTTCGCCTGCGCGATGGAGTCCCACCGCGAAGTCGCCGCTGATGGCGTCGCTCGACAGCGCGATCATGTACTTGGTGGTTTTGAACCCCATCAGATCCATCAGCAGGCGATCGCCGTCATCGGCTCCGGCCGAAGGCATCAGGTCACTTTCGAGCGTGCTGATGGCCTGTTCAATCTGTGCCAGCGCCTCGTCGCGCTGACCGCGCATCGCATAATCATTGCCGGTCGCAAACTGGGCCATCGCCTGCGCGTATTCAGCCAGCGACGAGGCGCCGGGGTCGTCATCCATGTCCGCGTAGAGTTTCGAGGCACTCTGATAGTAGCCGGCGGCTTCGCGAAAACTCTGTGATTTCAGGGCGTACAGCGCGAAAGCCATCGTCAGCGAGGCGTTTAACCATCCAGGTCTCTTGAGGATCAGTGCGGCATTCCGGATAAGCGCGCGCGCCTGTTCGTCGGCGCCGCTGCGGCTGAGTACCTCATTAACCTCAGTCTCGGTGAGGGCGCCGACCTCCTGCGCCAGGTTCGCGGGTATGGAGTTGTACAAGCTGACCGCCTGTTGATAGGCCGGGATTGCCTGGGCCGGGTTGAGATTCGCCAGATGGGCGTCGCCCGCCTGGACCGACTTGAGCAGGTCCGCGCCTTGCGTGCTGAGCAGCGCGAATACGCGCTCGATTTTACCGTCGCTGACTGACGACGAATCGCTGCGGTTATCACTCACGATCGGCTCCCCGGTGGACGGCGACGGATTCCCGCTTCAGCCGTTTTGTGGAATTTTGGCCGCGATGCGAGCTACATAGCATTGTTGCGCGGCAAAGCGAAAAGCGCGCAGAGTTCATGGCTATTCGCTAAAGGACAGAACGTATGGATTTCAACTACAGCCCGGAGGACGAAGCCTTTCGTCGCGAGTTCAGAACGTGGCTCGAGCAGAACCGCCCCGACCGCCCGATCCAGAACCTCGCCGGCGGCTTCGAGCAGGACGAAGAGGACTGGCAGCGCAAACTCGCCTGGTATCGGAAGCTCGCCTCCGGCGGCTGGACCTGCGTCGATTGGCCCAGAGAATTCGGCGGACGCGGTCTCGATACGCTCAAAACCATCATCTATCACGAAGAGCTGCAGCGCATCGACGCGCCGCTGCCGTTCATCGGTTCCGGCCCGTCGCTGGTTGGTCCCACCCTGATGCAATGGGGCACCGCCGAGCAGAAGCAGCGCTTCATTCCCAAAATTATCACCGGCGAGGAAATCTGGTGCCAGGGTTACTCAGAGCCGAATTCCGGGTCGGACCTCGCGTCGCTGCAGACCCGCGCCACCGAAGAGGGCGATTACTTCGTCATCAACGGCCAGAAGATCTGGACCTCGCAGGCGCAGTATGCCGACTGGGCTTTCGTCCTCTGCCGCACCGATCCCGACGCGCCGAAGCATCGCGGCATCAGTTACATCCTGGTCAACATGAAGACGCCGGGTATCACGGTCCGACCGCTGGTTCAGATGAGCGGGGCGCGCGGCTTCAACGAGGTTTTCTTTGACGACGTTCGCACGCCCAAGAATATGCTGGTCGGGGCGAAGAACCAGGGCTGGCAAGTCGCCATCACCACGCTGATGTACGAGCGTGGGATGGGCGGCGGCGGTCAACCGCTGATCGCGCTGACCCAGGAGCTGGCCGAGCTCGCACGCCAGGTTGATCGCAACGGCCGGCCCGCCTGGCAGGACTCCGACGTGAGACAAAAGATCGCGGAGTTGCGCTGCGAGGCGGAAGCCCTTCGCTACACCGGCTTGCGCAATCTCACTCGTCGTCTGCGGGGTCTGCCACCCGGTCCGGAAGGGTCAATTCTCAAGCTGGGCGGCAGTGAACTCAACCTCAGGGCGGAACTGTTCGCGATGGAGCTGCTGGGAGCGCACAGTCAACTCGAATTCAGGGCGCCGCACGCGATCGACGACGGCCGCTGGTCGTTCCGGATGCTAAGCGCGCGCGGCGGGACAATCGCTGCCGGCACCAATCAGATCCAGCACAACATCATAGGCGAGCGCGTCCTCGGCCTGCCGAAGGGTTGAGCGCGCTGGCACGACCGGATCTGGCGCCGCTCAAGCAACGGCTCCGGCGATTCGGCGGCGGCGGCGACGGAGGGATGTTCAAGGACGGTCAGGGCCGCGGCTCAGCGCGGCCTTAACCGCCTGGATCAGCGCCTCGCGTTCAAACGGCTTGTACAGTGTAGCGCTCGCGCCGAGCCGGGGAATCAGTCGCTGCGTGGCTTCGTCGCGGGCTCCGGTGATCGCGACCACCGGCAGCATACAACCCGCGGCGCGCAACGCCGCATACAATTCCGCTCCATCCATCTCGGGCAAATGAATATCAATTACAAGACAGGCGTCTCTGACTGGCAGCGTCGCCGCCAGCACCGCGCTCGGACGCTCGAAAGTCATCACTTCGAAACCGACTGAGGTCAGTAAGCGGCGCAGCGCCCGCAGGATAGAACGGTCATCATCAACAAGAATTACCGTGGATTTCGTGATGGCCGTCAAATGCAAAGCACTTTTCGCTGGACGCCCCGATGCAGCTTCCGACACTAATCCGCGGCCGGCGGATTAGAAGTCGGACCAAGGTCCTATATCACGACGAATAATCGTTCCCTCATACTGCTCGACGAATTGGGCGGTCTTTTTCCGCCACGCAGTCTTGGGAGGATGAATACATCATGGAACGGGATCATGCATTGCGAATGATTGGCAAGCCGAGGCGCCTCATCCGCCTCGCCGGTGTGGGCGCGGCGCTGCTGCTGCTCGGAGTCGCAGGATGTTCGGAAACCCAGCAGGAGCAGCCGAATATAGTCGCCAAGGCCCAGGGCGCCCAGAATCCGGTTCCGCAGTTCTCCGGCTTCCTCGGCGATTACAGTCTGCTGCAACCGGGTGGCGAAAATCAGGCGCTCTATCGGTACGTCGCGCCCGGCGTCAACTGGCAGCAATACAATGCCGTCATGATTGATCCGGTGACGTTCTGGGATTCCGCCGACAGTTCCGTATCGCCGGAAGAGCAGCAGGATCTCTGCACCTACTTCTATAATCACCTGCGCGAATCTCTGGTTAAGTACTTCCAGGTCGTCGATCAGCCGGGTCCGGGTGTGATGCGTATCCAGGTGGCGCTCACCAACGCTTCGGCCGCCACTCCGGTTCTGCGCACGGCCTCGGTGGTGATCCCGCAGATGCGGATCGTCAACCGGCTCAAGAGTTTCGCCACGGGTTCCTTCGCCTTCGTCGGCAGCGCCCGCGGCGAATTCAAGCTGACCGATTCGGTTACCGGCCAGATCCTCGCGGAGGCGCTGGATCAGCAGATGGGCGGCAATGCCGTGCAGACTGCCGCAACCTGGCAGTGGGGTGACACCGAACGTGCGATGGACAAGTGGTCCAACGAGATTGCCGATCGTCTGAACCAGCTCCATACCACTGGCACGATCAGCGCGCCGGCCGGCTCGGCTTCGGCCTCCTAGAGCAGCCTTTCGTCTGCCGCCGCAGGGCGGTGCGGCCGGCGCCGCGCCGCTCTGCGCCTTGCCCTTCAGCTATTCATGATCAAGCGCTGCAACCTCTCAGCGTGCTCCGTCCAGGTAAAGCGTTCGGCTGCCGCTCGCGCGACTCGGCGCAGATCGGCACTGCGCTCGATCAGCGTATTGACCCGCGTCGTCAGCTCGCTCAGATCGGTCGGATCGCGCACCACGAGATCTTTCATGGCCGCGGGCAATGCCTCGGCGGCGCCGCATGCCGCGCTGCACGAGGCGGGCAATCCGGCCGCCATCGCTTCCAGAACCACATTGCCGAACGGCTCGAACAATGATGGCAGCACGAGAGCGTCAGCCGCAGCGAACAATTGCTCGATCTGGCCATACGCGCCGAGGAAACGCACCCGCTCGCCTATCCCCAGACGTCGCGCGAGCCGTCGATAGCGAGCGGCCGCGCCGTCGGTTCCGGCGACCACCAGTAGCGCGCGCCCGACTACGTCCTTCCATGCGCGGATGAGGAAGCCGAGTCCCTTGCGCGCGAAGCCATTGCCGACAAAGGTTACCACCGGCGCATCCTGGGGTAGGCCCAGCTCCGTCCTTATTGACGCCCCGCGGCTATCGCGGAGTTGCGGCTGGAAGCGTTCGAGGTCGACGCCGTTATACAGCACCGCCGGCAATGCCGGATCGAGGCCGAATCGATCGATTAGGTCGTCGCGCACCAGTTGCGAGACGGCAATGACCCGCCGCAGACGTGACGCGCGAAAGCTGCGCCGTTCGACCATGACCTGGATTCGTTCGTACGGACTGAGGCGCATCGCGGCTCGCCCCAGCGATGATTGCCACGCGCGTGCAGCGGCGAGGTAGCTCTCGTGAGCGCTGCCACCCGAGCGCAGGATGTCCGCTTCCAGGACGCGGGCGAAGCTGACGACCAGCTCCGCGCCCTCGCGCCGGGCGACCGCGCTTGCCTTTGCGGCAAAGCCCAGGAATCTCAAGCTCCGGCCGACCGCCGCGGTTCGCACTCTCGCGACCGGACTTTCGGTCCACGCCCCGCGCACGTCCTCCGCATAAATTCTTATCTCGTGACCAGCCTGCGCGAGAATCCGCGCCGTCACGATCAGGTCGCGTTCGGTGCCGCCGCCCGACGGATCGAAGCGCCGCCCTATCAACGCGATGCGCATCAGCGGCTTATCCTAGCCGACGCTCGCGGTCGGGCAGACGTGGAGCGGCCCGATGCATATGCTAAGCTTAGGCACGAGGTGCGGGGGCGGTGATGATCGAAGTTCAATGCACCAGTTGTCACACGCGTTACCGGGTCGACGAGCAGGTTCTGCCCGAAGGTACGCCCACCTTCAAGTGTTCACGGTGTGGACACGTCTTCAGCGTCGAGCCACGGCGCATGCCCGACGAGCCGCAGGCTGACGAGCCTTCCGCGCCGCGCCGCCCGGCGTTCCTGCGCGGCGAGACCCGCGGTCCCGAGGCCCGTTCCGAGCCGCCGCTCGCCGGCTCTGCTGTCGATCCGGGCGACGAAGCGATTGCGCCCTCGCCTGTCGCGCCTGATCCGGTTGCGCAGCCGCCGTCCGCGCGCAAGAGCGCTGCCGACGATCGCGCCGATCCGCGTCCGCGCGAACCCAAAAGACCATCGACCGATGAACTGTTATCGCGCCCGTTCGCCGCTGAATCGAGTACTCCGCCCACCGGTCAGAATCTCCGTTTCGAGTTCAATGAAGAGTTGCCGCATCTCGACGAGACCGACGATTCGGTGATCGAACCGCCGCCTCCGCCACGCCGTCCGCCGATCCCGCCGCGCCAGGTCAACAAACGTAAGACCCTCTATTCAGTCGAAGCGCCCGAGCCGATGGCGCCCGCCGACCGTTTCGAAATCGGCAACCCCGAGCTCGAGTCACCGGCACCGCCGGCGAAGCGCCAGCGCTCGCGCGCCGCGGAATTTGTCGATGAAAGCGAGGCCCCGCTTTATAACCGCGGCGCCACTCACTCGGCGCGGTTCTTTATCGCGATGGCCGCCCTCATCGGGCTGGGCTTTGCCCTGATGACCTTGATGATCCACAGCGCGCCGGCCACCGCCCGCGAGTTGCTCAATCGCCTGCCCGGAATCGGCGATCGCTTTGCCTCGCCGCTCACGCCGGCCCAGATGGTCGTGCTGCATGATGTCCGGACGAGCTACGAGGCCGGCCGCGGTGGACACCAGGCGCTGGTGATTAAGGGCAGCGCGGAGAACGTCAGCAGCACGACGCTCGGCGCCGTGCGTATCGCTGCGCGGCTGACCGGCGCCGGCGCCGACAGCCGTGTTGCGCGGGAGGTTTATTGCGGCAACACCCTCGGCAATATCGCGCAGATGACGCCGCATGAAATCGATTTTTATCAATCGCGAGCGCCCGAAGGCTTCAGCCTAGCGGCGGCCGCCTCATGTCCGTTTGTCGTCGTTTTTCTCGATCCGCCGGGCACGACCCAGGTTGCGCTGGCGGTAACCGAGGCGAGCCCCGTGCAGCCGGATCCCGGTTTCCCGCCGTCCCCCGAATGACGATCAGCGCCGTTACGATCAGGATTCCTTCTCTTCCGCCACCATCGATTCGTATTCTTCGCTGTCCATCAGATCTTCGAAATCCGTGGGGTCGCTTACCCTGACCTTGATCAACCAGCCGTCGCCGTAGGGGTCTTCATTCACCGTCTCGGGACTCTCGGCCAGCTCTTCGTTGACGGCGACCACGCTACCGCTGACCGGCGCGTAGATATCTGATACCGCTTTCACTGATTCAATCACCCCGAAGGGGTCGTCCTTGCTGACGCTGTCGCCGACCGCCGGCAACTCGACAAAGACGATTTCGCCCAGTTGTTCCTGGGCATGATCGGTGATCCCGATCGTGGCGACCGCTTCATCGGTGGTCACCCATTCGTGTTCTTTCGAGTACTTAAGTCCTGCCGGGGCCTCCATGTCCTCCTCCGCGTGCCGGGCTTATAACCCGCTCTCGCAATGGTACCTTGCGACCATCAAGCGCGGCCTGCAGGCCCTTGTCAAGCGTTCCATCCCTCGGCGCAGCTTTGGGGCGAGCCCACTTTCGTTTTTCGGATCGGGGCGCAAGTTGCGACCATTTGCGCTCACCCGCCTGCGACTATCCGCTCCGCGGTTTCGCGGCGAACGCAGGATCGATTGCGTTTTCCTTCGCGACGCGCGGGATTCTCAGATGCGCTTAGTTGACGGCTCAGTGAGCGCTGTGGGACACTTCGCATGTATATCGAATCGCCGGACGCAGGCGATTAAGCGGAGGAGAGCGATGGCCGACGAGCAGGCGCAAGCGGAACCAGGACCGCGCCCGATTCTTCCAATCCTGAAATTGCAGCCCAAGCCCCATCTCGAGGGCGTGAAGTGCGGCAGTTGCGGCGCCTTGTTTCTGGACGTCAAACGCGTCGCCTGCTCGAAGTGTGGCACGCCCGGAAAACTGACGCCGGTCCCCCTGTCGGACAAAGGTAAGGTGTGGGTCTTTTCGGTGGTGCATCAGTCGTTTCCGGGTATCAAGACGCCCTACGTGACCGCGATCGTGGACCTGCCCGAAGGGATCAGCGTGAAATCAAACCTGGTCGACGTCGATCCTGAGGAGCTGCAGAAGAATCCGCAGAAGGCCTTCGGGATGCCGGTCGAGCTGGTAGTGAATCCGGTGGCGAAGGATCGGCAGGGCAACGAGGTGATGGCGTTTCAGTTCCGCCCGAGCAAAAATTGAGAATCGGCCGAGGATTCGGTCGCGATTCAGCAGGAGGTTCCAGATGCGCAACGTTTATGTCCTCGGCACCGGCATGATCAAGTTCGGTCGCTATCCCGAAAAGACGGTTCCGGAACTGGGCGCTGAGGCGGCGCTGATCGCTCTCAACGACGCCGGGATCACGATCAAAGACGTCGAGATGTTCGCGTCGGGCAATCTGTATCAGGCCAACGCGATGGTTGGTCAGCGTATCCTGCAGCAGATCGGCCAGACCGGGATTCCCGTGGTCAACGTGGCCAATGCCTGCGCGACCGGATCAACCGCCCTGCGCGAGGCCTACATGGGTGTTGCCTCGGGCATGTATGACGTCACGATGGCGGTCGGCGTCGAGCAGATGGGCAAACAGGGTCTGCTCGGCGGCGGTGGCGGCGGCACTGACCCCGCCTACTCGACCGAGGGTCGGCTGGGCTCCGGCCTGATGCCGGCGGTGTTCGGCCAGGCGGGTGTCGAGCACATGCGCAAGTACGGCACCAAGCTCGAGCATTTCGCGCGAATCTCGGTAAAGTCGCACAAGCACGCGACCAAGAATCCGTTTTCGCAGTATCGCAACGAGGTCTCGCTCGAAGACGTGATGAACGCACGGATGGTGGCCTTTCCAAACACCCTCTATATGTGCTGTCCGACCGGCGATGGCGCCGCCGCCGCGATCCTCGTCTCCGAGGACAAACTCCGCCAGCTCGCGGGTGGGCGCAAGCGCCCCAAGATCGCCGCTTCCGTGCTGACCTCGGATCCCTATACGGATCGCGATCTGACGCTGCCCGACGTGAGCACGCTTACCCGTCGCGCCGCGCAGAAGGCCTACGAAATGGCGGGGCTCGGACCCAAGGACGTCTCGCTGACCGAACTGCACGATTGCTTTGCGACGGCAGAGCTGGTCCATTACGAGAACCTCGGACTCTGTGGCGACGGCGAAGCGGCGAAGTTTATCGAAGAAGGCGGCGGACAGCATCCGGGGCTCGGCGGCAAATCGCCCGTGAACGTCTCGGGCGGGCTCCTGTCGAAGGGACATCCGCTGGGCGCCACCGGGGTTGCCAACGTCTGCGAGGTCGTTTGGCATCTGACCGAAGACGAACGCGCGAAGGATCGGCTGGTGCCGAACGCCAAGGTCGGACTCGCCCACGTGATCGGTCTGGGGTCGGCCTGCACCATCAATATCCTGACGATCTGAGCAGGTTTCGGTGATGGTATCGGGGGCCGTCGGGACGGCCCCCTTTTTATTGTGGGCGGCGACAACTAGCATGGTGGTCCCGATGGGCACGCGGAAGCCGAGACGAGACGCGGCGCTTCCCACGACGGACGCCGCGCGGGTGCCAGTCCGCGCTGCGCAAAGCGCTTGAAGGATCCTTCACTTGGAGCTCACCAGACTTCGCGGATTTCAGGATCTGATGGGGCCGGAGGCGCGCGCCGTCCGCCGCGTCGAGGAGTGCGCGCGGGAGATTGTCGAGCGCCACGGCTTCAATGAGTTGCGGATTCCGCTGATGGAGCGGCTGAAACTCTATCAGCGGTCGAGCGGCGAGACTTCCGACGTCGTACAGAAACAGATGTATCTGGTGCAGCAGCACGACGATGCGGCTGAAGCCGACGCCGTAGCGCTGCGTCCCGAAGGGACTCCCGGAGTGATTCGCGCCTATATCGAGGCCGGGCTGGATCGCAGCGATCCCGAGCAGCGCTTCTACTACAGCGGCCCGATGCTGCGTTATGAGCGTCCGCAGAAGGGGCGCTTCCGCGAGTTCAACCAGTTTGGCGTCGAGGTCTTCGGGCGTGGCGACGCGGCGATCGACGCCGAATTGCTGATCATGATCGACGAGTTGCGGCAGGCCCTGAACGTCGAGCTCGAAATCCAGATCAACTCACTCGGCGACGTCAATTGCCGCCCGGCGTTCCGCGATGCGCTGCTGGAGTATGGGCGCGCGCACTGGAGCGAGCTCTGTGACGATTGCCATCAGCGGCTCGACCGCAATCCGCTGCGGCTGCTCGATTGCAAGATCGATGTGAAACTTGCCGAGGGCGCGCCCAAGAGCCTCGATTACCTGTGCGAGCCGTGCCGCGTACATTTCGCCACGGTCGAGCGCCTGCTCAGCGGCGCGGAGGTGCGCTACGTGGTGAATCCGCGGCTGGTACGCGGACTCGATTACTACATGCGGACGGCCTTCGAAGTCGTCTCCAGCGCCGTGGGGTCGCAAAGCGCCGTGGTCGCCGGCGGTCGCTATGACGGACTGGTCGAGGCGCTGGGGGGCGCGGCGCTCGCAGGCACGGGCTTCGCCATCGGGGTCGAGCGGATGGCGCTGGTGCTGCAGGCCAGCGGAATTGTCGCCGAGGGGCGACCCGATGCGGCGCTGATTGCGCTCGGCGAAGCGAGCCTTCTGGCCGCGTCGAAGCTCGGCGCCGATCTCCGTCGGCGCGGTCTGCGGGTCGAAATGCTGTCACCCGAAAGAGGCCTCAAGGCCCTGATGCGGCGGGCGGGCCGGCTGGGTGCGCGCGCCGCGGTGATTATCGGTGAGGACGAGCTGGCGCGCGGCGTCGTCCAGTTGCGCGATCTCGACGCGAGCAGCCAGCGGGAGGTGGCGCTCGAGCTGGTCGGGCGCGAGCTGGAAGCCGCGCGGAATTCATCGCCCGACTGACTTTCGCGCGTCGCGGTCGCTCGGTATCCTTGCCTGATCAATGCCGGAATACAGCACGACATCACCACTGCCGCCCTGGCTGCGCAGCGATTATAACGGCGCGCTGCGCGCCGCCGATGCCGGTCGCGCGGTTGCCTTATGGGGCTGGGTCGCCTCGCGACGCGATCATGGCGGACTCATTTTCATTGACCTGCGCGATTATCAGGGAATCGTGCAGTTGGTGTTCAATCCGGAACGCGATCCCGCCGCCCATGCCGTGGCGGAGAAGGCGCGGGCCGAATATTACCTCGCCGTCAAGGGCACCGTCGTGCGGCGCTCGGAGAACACGATTAATCGCGAGCTGCCGACCGGTGAGGTCGAAGTGGTCGTGACCGAGGCGCAGATCCTCGCGAGCTCCGCCCCCCCACCCTTCCCGCTCGTCGCCGGAAGCGAAGCGGCCTCCGAGGAGCTCAGGCTGCGCTATCGCTACCTCGACCTGCGGCGCGCCGAGATGCAATCGAATCTGCGCCGTCGTCATCAGGCGCTGCGCGGCGTGCGCGCCTGGCTCGACGGCCAGGGTTTCGTCGAGATCGAAACGCCGATCTTGTGGAAGGCGACGCCCGAAGGCGCGCGCGACTATCTGGTGCCGAGCCGCGTCAATCCGGGAAAGTTCTACGCGCTGCCCCAATCGCCGCAACTGCTGAAGCAGCTCCTGATGGTCAGCGGGTTCGACCGCTATTATCAGATTGCGCGATGCTTCCGTGATGAAGACCTGCGCGCCAATCGCCAGCCCGAGTTCAGCCAGATCGATATCGAAATGACTGGGGCGACGGTTGCAGGAATCACGGCGATTGCCGAGGGCATGATGGCGTCGGCATTCGAGTATGCGGCGGGAATCAAGCTCGTGCCGCCCTTTCCGCGCATCGCCTACAGCGAGGCGATGGAACGCTTCGGTTCCGACAAGCCTGATCTGCGGTTTGCGATGGAGCTCAAGAACCTTTCGGCGGCGTTCGCCGGCACCTCGTTCAAGGTCTTTGCGGATGCGCTCGGACGCGGCGACGCGATCTACGGCCTCGCGCTGCCCGGCGCCTGTCAGTTGTCGCGCCGTGAACTCGACGAGATGGTCGCCAACATGCATACGCAGCGCGAGCGCGGTCTCACCTGGGCCAAGGCGACCGCCGATGGCAACTGGCAGGGACCGATTGCGCGTCATATCGGCGAGACGGAACGCGCGCGCGCCGCGGCGGCTGCGGGTCTCGAGCCGAATGGCACGCTTCTCCTGATGGCCGGGGCGGCGGATGAGATTCGGCCCGCGCTGGGCGATCTCCGTCTGCAATTGGCCGAAAAATTTGACCTGCGCGACGACGCGCTGCACTTCCTGTGGGTGGTCGATTTTCCCCTGTTTGAGTACAGCGCCGAGGAACGTCGGCTGGTCTCCGTGAACCATCCGTTCACCGCGCCGCATCCCGACGACCTCGCGCTGCTCGAGCGCGAACCGCTCAAGGTGCGAGCGCTCGCCTACGATATGGTCTTGAACGGACAGGAGATGGGCGGCGGATCGATCCGCATTCATGATCCCGAACTGCAACTGCTGGCGCTCAAGCTTCTCGGCTTCGAGCGCGACGAAGCGATGCGCCGCTTTGGCTTTCTGATCGAGGCGTTGAACTATGGAGCGCCGCCGCACGGCGGGATCGCCTTCGGCGTCGATCGGCTCGCGATGATGCTCTGCGGCACGGAATCCCTGCGCGACGTCATGGCTTTCCCCAAGACCCAGAAAGCGGTCGACCCGATGAGCGGCGCACCGTCGGAAGTCGATGCGCGCCAGCTCCGCGAACTGTCGATCAAGGTGACGCTGTGAGGCGCTGGATTGCGATGCTTGCGGCGGCCTGGCTGTTCGTGTCGCCGGGATGTTCGCATCTGCAGGATACGCCCGAGTATCAATCGGTCGGTAATCTGGTCAGCAAGATCCCGGGAGTCGGGACCTCGGACCTGCAGATGCATGCCGTGCGTTCGAGCAAGACCGTGATCGTGCGCCGGATTGCGATCATGCCGGTCATCGCCGAGCCGGACAAGGTCAGCGGGGAATTGGAGCCCGGGGCCACCGAGACCGTAACCGCCGAACTCTATGCGCGGGCCACGCTGCTCGGCGGATGGACGGTCGTACCCCAGGAAGACGTCGAGACGGCGCTGCAGCAGATGCCCCCCACCAACGCCGGCAATCTTGATCAGAATGCGCTCCAGTTGGGTCGCAAGCTCGCCGTTGACGGCGTCATTTACGGCGCGGTGCATCGTTATCGCGAGCGCGTGGGCTACGACTACGCTGCGCAAACCCCGGCGGCCGTCAGTTTCACCCTGAACTTCGTCGACGAAAAATCCGGTCAGGTGATCTGGACCGCGCAGTTCTCCCGCGAGCAGAAGGCACTCTCGCAAAACGTCCTCGACCTGCCAAATTTCATCGCCAATACCGGGCGCTGGGTGCGCGCCGAGGACCTGGCCGAGCAAGGCGCCCAGGAGGCGCTCGTGAACCTGCAGAACAAGGTGACGATCGAGTCCGCGGTGCAGGGACAGTACTAGCGTCGATAAGGAATTCGCATAAGACGCCGGGTCAGCCGAGTGAATTGATGAACTCCATCAACGCCTGCGCGAGGGCGTGAGGAGCCTCGAGCGGCACATGATGATGCACCCGCGGAAGCGTCACCAGTTTGATATGCCCGTTTGATGCGACCGCCTGCGCTGCCGCTTCCGCGCGCAGGATGCGGCTCTCGGCCGCGCGGACGAGCAGGAGCGGCACCCTGACCTCACGCAGCGCCGCGGCGACGTCGAGCCCGTCGCCGCCGAAGAAACTCTCGCGGTCGAACTTCATCGTAAAGCCCCCCGTTGGTGTTTCCGTAAGGCTGCGCTCGGCAATCTCGTCGAGCAGGGCCCGAGAAATCTCGCCCTCGTCGGGCATCAGGCGAAATTTGTTCTTTGCGGTCGCCAGATCTGGATAGACGACCACCGGCAGCGCCTTCAGGTGTCGCAAATAGCGATCACGCCGCGCGCTCGAGGTCACCGGAATATCGATCGTTACGAGCGCGCGTGCCCGCTGCGGAAACGCCTGTGCGTACGCGAGGGTCGCGAGGCCACCGGCGCTGTGACCGGCGATAAGCGGCCGTTCGAGCCCCAGATGCTCGACCAGGCGGGAGAGATCCTCGGCGTAGGCGGTTGGGCGATACGCGGGGGGCCGGACCCACTCGCTGTCACCGTGCCCGCGCAGATCGATCGCGATGATTCGTCCGGGGAAATCAGCTAACTGCTCAGCCAGCGGACGCCACCACCAGGCGTTGGCCGAATTGCCGTGAACCAGCACCAGCACGGCGCCGCCCAGCCGACGCCATTCGAGGTAGTGCAGCCGCGGCTCTCCCGCGATCCATCCGGAGCGCGGTTCGCTCATACCAGCGTTTTCAGGAAGTTGTTCAGAACTTCAATCAAACCTTCAGGATTGTCGATCATCACGTGATGGAATGAATTCGCGACTTCGGTATAGGCGCAATGCGGTATCGCGGCGGCGATCTTCTCGGCCAGCGTCCGTTCGAGCACGCTCGATTCCGCGCGGACATACAGAGTCGGGCAGCTAATCCGCGCGAGTCCCTTCCACGCGCTCAACGGTTCGCGAATCAGCGTGCGCCGATCCATCTTGTGCACCCACTTGCCGTCGCCGTCCTGGCGAAACGAGTGCTCGGCCACATGTCGCAGCACTTCCGGCCGCGCGTTGTTCTGCGGCGGATTGGTCTTGAACTTCGCGCAGGCATCATCGAGCGAATCATATGGTCGCGACGGTCGTTCGGCTATTTCCCGCAGAAACGCGACCGCCTCGGGCGGATAACCCGCCGGCGCATCGATAACCACCAGCGCGCGCAATTCGTCGCTATAGTCGGCGGCATAGTTCAGGACCGTATGTCCGCCCATCGAATGTCCGACCAGCACGGGCTTGCCGAGGCCCCACCTACTGATAATGGTTGCGAGGTCGGCGACGTATTGGCGCGTGCCGTAACTCCAGTCCGGGGTCCAGGGACTTTCGCCGTGGCCGCGCTGGTCGAGGGCGAGCACGTGAAAGCGATCGACGAAGGCCGGCGCGACAAAGTCCCACCATCGGGCATGCGCCGATCCGCCGTGCACGAACATCAGCGGCGGCCGGCCCTCCCCGCCATAGTCGGCGCAACTCAAAACCAGACCGTCGGAAGCTTCGAAGGTGCGTAAGGCGATCATGGGATTTGAGGCTTAACATACCCGCTATCCGCTGTCAGCGTCGCCGCCCAAAAGCGGCGAATCAGGCGGTCCGGCACTACGGCTACTGCAGATGAGGCGCGAGGATCGTCAGGCTGTTCGGATCGCTTGTGCTGTCGACGACGGCGAGTTCCGCGCCGTCGGGGGACCACGAGGTCGTCAACTCCTCATCGGGCGGCGCGGTGGCCAGAACCGCGGCGGCATGCGTCCGATAGGAGTACTCGATCAGCTTCTGCGCCGTACCCTGGTTCGTTACGGCGGCGGTATCAATCAGGGCGCGCTGCGAGGCCGCGGAGAAGCGCATCGAGCTGCGCGACAGAATTATCGGCGTGAGCGGCAGCCCCAGGGAATTGACGATCAGTTCACCCTGCTGCGGATGCTGCACGGCGATTTGCGCAATGATAATCCCGTCAGGCGACCGCGCCGCGCGAACCGGCGTCAAATTGTCGTTGCCAAGCGCGATAATCGCCGCATCATCGGCGTAGGCTGCGGCTCCGGAAGAGACGGCGACCGTGCTGCCCGCGCCGCGCGCCGGTAGATAGCGATACACGCCGGGAACGCCGTCGTCGCCGACGGTTTCGTAGAGGAATGACGCGGAATCGGGCGCCCATTCGAGGACGCGGAGCGGCTGGGCGGCAGCCAATTCACGACATTGCTGAGTGCGCAGGTCGATCAGCCATTCCATCTGCGGATGGTCGCTCTGCGTGACTGCGAAATGACCGTCGGGGCTGTAGCTCAAACCGACCGGCGGACACTGCAAACGATCCAGGAACCTGACCGCCGGCGCGGCGCTCCAGGCGATCAGAGCCAGGGTGTCTTCGCTCGTGGTTTTACCCCAATCGCCGCCGGCCAGCGTCACGGCTATCAGTTTCGGCGCGATCCAATTCAAGCGGGCCGCGGCTAGGGAACGCGAGGCGGGAAGTGCGGTGACGGTCTGCCACGGAGCGTCGAGCGCGGCCGGCCGCGCCATCAGCAGTACCCGGGAACGGTCAGCGACCAGAGTCGCGAGCGTGGCGCCGTCGGGGCTCGCCGCGAAGTCCATCAGCGCGCCGTTCGGAAGGCCGTCGGCGCCGGCCCGCGCGATGATCCGCTGGCGACGGGGCTCAGCGGCGCTCACGGCGAGCACCAGCGATTCCTGGCCGACCACGCCGGGGACGGCCAGCTCGCCATCCTTGAGCCAAATCGGCGGATAGTTGTGATCGCTCTGGAAATGCTCCGGCAAAGGCGCGCTGCCGATCACCGTTGCTGCGCGGTCGGACACGATGAGCGAGGCTGTCGCAGTCTGCGGCAACGACGAAACCGGTTTCGGCACCGCGCGCGTCGCGCATGCGGATAGCAAGACAACCGCCAGAAGCAGATCGACGACAGACCAGCGCATCAAAATTAGCTACGCTAGAAGAGATTATCCGGCTGCTTGATTATAGCCGAGCGAGGAACCTGATGAAGTTGTCGTTTCGCGGGTGGTGCGGGCTTACCCGCGGCGGGAAAGTCGCGATCGTAAGCGCGGCGCTGGTCGCGGTTGGGGCGATTCTGCTGGATCGCGGATGGTATACGGCGGGAGCTCTCGCACTGGTTGGGGGCGGAGGCACGGTCGCTTTGTACTTCGCCGCAGTAGTGCGTCCAGCCCGGCTTAAGCGCGACTCAATCCTCACTTTGCGCGTGACCGACGGCCTGCGCGAAGATGTCCCGCGTTCGCCGCTCGACCGTCTGCGTAGCCGCGGAACGCCGAGCCTGTGCGATATCCGCCGCGCGCTCGAAGGCGCCGCCGCCGATCCTTTGCTCAAGGCGGTGGTGATCGAAATCGCCGCGCCGGGATTGGGTCTCGCGACGGCGCAGGAACTCCATGACCTGCTGCGAATGATCGGGAGCACCGGCAAACGCGTTATCGCCGTCCTGCACGGCGACAACGTGACCGTGCGGGATTATTTCGCCGCCGCCGGCGCCGGCGAGATCGTCGTGAACCCGGATACCGGGATGCTGATGCTGGGCGTCGCGGCCGGCGGCATGTTTCTGCGACAGGCGCTCGAGAACTTCGGCGTCGAGGCGCAGACCCTGCAATGGAAGGAATACAAGGGCGCAGGTGAGACCTTCGCGCGTCAGACGATGTCGCCCGCGCTTCGCGAGAGTCTCGAAGCGATCATCGGCGATTGGAAGACGGTTCTGGTCAACGCTGTGGCGGAGGCCCGCGGACGCAGTCCCGAATGGGCGACGGCCCAGTTGGAAGCCGGCTTTCTCAGCGCTGCCGGCGCGGTCGAACGCGGCCTCGTCGATCGTACCGGCTATATCGAGGAAATCCGCGAGGAGCTCGCCGGCAAGGATTGGGAGGAGCAATTCTTAGGACTCGGCCGCTACCTGCGTCATCTCGCGTATCAGCAGGACGGGCGGGCGGCGGCGCGTATCGCCCTGATTCATGGGCTCGGCCCGATCGTCACCGGCGACGCGCCGCCCGCCGGAGAATTTATCAGCGGCGAGCGGCTGGCCGAGCAGATTCAGCGCGCCGCTGCGGATAACGAGGTCCGCGCGATCGTGTTTCGCGTCAACTCGCCGGGCGGCTCGGCAGTGGGCTCCGACCTCGTGTGGCGGGCCGTGCGCGAAGCGCGCAAACGCGGAAAGCCGGTGGTGGTTTCGATGGGCGACGTGGCCGGGTCGGGCGGCTACTACGTCGCGATGGGCGCCGACGCGATCGTCGCCGAACCGACCACCGTCACCGGATCGGTCGGCGTGGTATTCACCAAGTTCAGCCTCGCCGCGCTGCTGGCGCGAGCCGGAATCGTCCTCGAAAGCGCGAAGTCTTCGCCCTTGAGTGACGCGCTCTCGCTCTCACGCACGCTCACGGAAGGCGAACTGACGCAGATGAATGAGATGATCGGTCAGTTGTATACAAACTTCGTCGCGAAGTTTGCCGAAGATCGCAAGCTCGATTACGACGCTGCCGAGGCGGTCGCTCGCGGGCGCGTATGGAGTGGGCTCGCGGCCAAGGCGCGCGGCCTCGTCGATGAACTGGGCGGACTGCAGCGCGCCGTGGCTATCGCTCGGGAGAAGGCCGGGCTCAAAGCTGAAGAGCCGCATGAACTTTCGCCGTATCCCGAACCCGGTCTGATCGGCTCGCTGAAACTAAGTATGGCGCGCAATGAAACACCGCCAGTCCTCGGCCTTATCGCAACCGCTCTCGACCTGCCGCAGCGATGGGCTCCAGGGCTGCTTCAACTGCTGATGCGGAGTCGGGTACAGGCGCTGCAGCTATGGGGATGGTAAAGGGCTGCGCTTGCGGAAGCTCGTTGCCGGCTGGACAATAGATTGTAGAGGAGCGCTGCGTGGCGAAGGTTGAAGTTTACACCACTCCGTACTGTCCGTTCTGCGTCCGTGCGAAGGCCCTGCTCAAGAGCAAGGGCGTGCCTTTCGTCGAAATCGACGTCAGCGACGATCCGCAATTGCGCGCAGAAATGACGAAGCGCGCCGGTGGTCGCTATACCGTACCCGAGATCTTTATCAACGATAAAATCATCGGGGGCTGCGACGAGCTGTATTCCCTGGAGCGTGCAGGAAAACTCGACGCTTTGCTGGCCGACTAGATGGACAAACTGGATCGCGACGAATCCACCGAAACGGGGGCAACCAACGAGGAGCCCGGCGGGCACTACGAGCACTTTTACCGAGGATTGATCGTCCGGCTCGATCGGGCCCGCGCGCGCGGCGTTATCCGCTCGAACAGCGGTCGCGAAATTCCCTTTCAGTTTCCGTTCGTGACGGTTATCGGAGCGCCGCTCGGCGGCCGCGCTCCCGGTCTGGATCGCTTGCGTCAGGGCGACGAGGTCGGCTTCGACGTCGGCTGGACGTCGCGCGGCTTGCGCGTGACGGCAATCAAACCCAGCGCTTGAAGTGACGCGGCGGCGCTACTGACGCGGAAGCGTTACGGCAAAGATCGTCCCCGTGTCTTCCGCGGAAGTCACCTTGATGCTGCCCTTATGGGCGGAGACTATCTGATCGACGATGAACAGGCCGAGCCCAAGGCTGTTGGGATCGTCGTCGCTGTGGTCGCCGCGAACCAGCGGGTCGAAGAGCGTCGGGATGCTCTCGGCGGGGATCGTGCGTCCGCGATTACGCACCTCCAGTATGACGACGTCGCCCTTGTCTTCGAGCCGCACCCCAATCGGCTCGCCGTTTCCGTACTGATTTGCATTAATCAGCAGATTGGAAACCACCTGTTTGAGTCGATCGGGGTCCCAATGCCCGCACAGATCGCCTTCGTCGTGGAAGTCAATTTTGCAGGTGGGATTCGCGACCTGAACCTCATCGATAACTTCGCGGGCGATCGCGCCGAGGTCGGTGGCTCGCAAGGTCAGCGGCATCGGGCTGCCGAGCCGCCCGCGCGAAAAATCAAGCAGATCATCGACCATGCGGGTCAGACGGCGGACGCTGTTTTTGATGACCGCCAGGGTTTTGAGTTGCGCTTCGTCCGGTCCCTGTTCGAGCAGCACGCCCACCGCCAGTTCGACGGCGTTGATGGGGTTGCGCAGGTCGTGACTGAGCATCCCGAGGAACCGGTCGCGATACTGGCTCTCCTGTTCGCGGTAAAAAGTGACGGCCGCGGTGATGAGCGCGTCAATTATTTCGTTGAACTTGCTGATCTCAACCGCACTCGAAGTGAAGTGCGTGGCATCGTGGGCTCGCCAGAGATCGATCACGCAGGCGCGCAACGTGCAATATTCCGAAACAATCTGGGCAAGCTCGAATCCGGAATCGATGCGCAGCTTGACATGGATAGCGGTAACCCGCCCGAGTGGACCCTCAACCGCTTCGCTCGAATCGTTCGCGGCGGCTCCGGTGAGCGGGGGTTGCGGCCGCGACGGAGGCGGGTCGTCGACCATCTGCTGAGCAATCAGGTCGACAATCAGCGGCGCGTGATCCCGCAGCACCCAGCGGGGTAGCGAGCCATTGATGCGCCGAACAAATTCCTCCCAGCTTTTGAGGATTTGCTGGCGATGACTGGTGATTAGTTCCGCAAGAGTCATCGTTTCCTCATGCGCGGGGATGAGCACGAGTTCGCGCGTCGCTCATCCGATCCACGCAAGCGCGTGGGGACCCTGCACTCGGCGACAGCTCTGCGGCTGTAGTTCAAGGAAACCTTTTGAAACCGGCGGTCAGATGGTCGTAAACAGTTTACGGTTTAAGCCCCGGTCGTCAAGACGCGCCGCACCGCGGCGCGCCATCCGGCGCGCAAACGCTTCCTGTCCGGCGACTTCATGGTCGGTCTGAAGCGTCGGTCAACCATCCGCGATTCCAGCATCTGGTCGGCGGAGCGCCAGACGCCCACGGCAAGGCCGGCTAACAGGGCCGCGCCCAGGGCGGTGGTCTCGGCCATCAGGGGACGGACGATCGTCCGACCGATGAGATCCGCCTGAAACTGCATCAGATAGTCATTCGCCGCTGCGCCCCCGTCAACTCGCAGCGCGCGAATCGGCTTGCGCGTGTCCTGCTCCATCGCGGCCAGGACGTCGCCGACCTGATAGGCGATACTGTCGAGCGTAGCCCGCACCAGATCGGCCCGCGTGGTCCCGCGGGTGAGATCAAGGATCGCGCCGCGCGCCTCGCTGTCCCAGTATGGCGCGCCGAGACCCACAAAAGCCGGGACGACCCAGGGCCGCAGGCGATCGGCGCTTTGGCGGGCGAGCGCATCGGTCTCGGCCGCTTCGCTGATGAGCCCGAGCTCATCGCGCAGCCATTGAATTGCCGCCCCGGCGATAAACACCGCACCCTCGAGGGCGAAGGCCGATTGACCGGAATTGCCGAGAGCGGCCGTGGCGATGAGGCGATGCTGCGAATAAGGTCGCACGGCGCCGGTGTTGACCAGCAGAAACGCGCCGGTACCGTAGGTGACCTTGGCCTCGCCGAGACGAGTGCATCCCTGGCCGAAGAGCGCCGACTGCTGGTCACCGATCAAGGCGCCGATCGCGACCGGATGGCTGGCGAAGGTTCCGCGTGGCGCCTCCGCAATCGGTCCGCGCGACGCTACCAGCCCTGGCAGCATCTCCCACGGTACGTCGAGCATCTCGAGCATCGCGGGATCCCATTCCCGCGTCTCGAGATTCATCAGCATCGTGCGCGAGGCGTTGGTATAGTCGGTGACGAAGGTCCGGCCCCGGGTGAGCTTGAAGAGTATCCAGGTGTCGATGGTGCCGAAGCAGAGTTGATTGCGTGCCGCGCGCCGGCGCAGGTGGCTTTTCTGATCGAGCAGCCACTTGAGCTTGGTGCCGGCGAAATAGGGATCGGCGAGCAGACCGGTGCGACGGCTGATTTCGTCCTCGCGCTCGCGCAGCGTGCGACAGATCTCGCTGCTGCGGCGGCACTGCCAGACAATCGCCGGATGCACGGGTTGAGCGGTCGCGCGCTCCCACACCACGAAAGTCTCGCGCTGGTTGGTCAAGCCGATCGCCGCGAGCTCGCGCTCGCCCACCCGCGCGGCGCGCAGTGCGGCTTTCCCGGTCCGTAAGACCGAGCGGTAGAGTTCTTCCGGGTCATGCTCGACCCATCCCGGACGCGGGTAGGATTGCCGGATCGCACCATAGGCGCGGCCGCGCAGCGCGCCGGCCTGATCGAAGACCAGGGCGGTGGTGCCGGTGGTCCCCTGATCGATCGCCAGGACGAATTTTGCCATCAACTCGCCCCACCAGGCCGTAGTGCCCCGCTGACCCATCGCACGACGACCTGGGCAATCGACATGCGGTCGGCGCCGTCCGCACCGTTATACCAATCGACGCCAAGCCGCTGCGCGGTCCGACTGAGTGCGACGAGACGGAAGTAGAGCCGATGACGAGGGCCGTAAAAGCGGCGTGCGGCGAAGCCGAGGCGACGCAGCTTGACGCCGACGGCACCCCGCCGCATCGCGTCGTCGTATTGGGCAAAAGCATCGGGGTCGCCGTCAAGAGAGCGTCTGAGCGCCTCGGCCGCCAGCCGTCCGTGTTCCAGGGCATACGAAATGCCCTCGCCCATCAGCGGATCCACGCCAGCGGCGTCGCCGACGAGCAGCGCCCGATCAGTGGCGAAGTGATCGTTGCCGTCGAAGGCGCGAATCGGGAAGGCCTTGAGGGCAAGTTGTGTCGGGGCTCGATCCGCGACCACGGGAAAGGCCTTGCGCAGTTCCTCGAAAAGGCCGGGCGTGCATCGTTGCGCAAACCGGCGATCGCGGTACTGGTAGATACCGAGGTTGAGATGCGGACGCTCGTCAATCAGGCACGGGAACGACCAGCTATAGCCGCTCAGCCCGTTGTTTAGGCAATTGAAATCGAAGCGGTAGCGCTGATTTGAAAACTCGTCGGTCGCCGACGGGTCAACGGGAAGATCAACCATCAGCGCCCTTCCGATATGGTCCTTCCTGAGACCGCCGAAGAGATCGCGGCGCACGCGGCTCGCACTGCCGTCAGCTCCGACCACGACCTTACCGTAAAAGCATCCCTGCGTCGTTTCGACGCAGATGCGATCCGCTTCGGCGCGAACGCCCAGGATGCTGGTCGCTTCATGCAGAGTTAGACCGTGTCGACAGGCCGCCCGCGCGAGGCCCGCGTCAAACTGGTCGCGCCGGACGATCGTGCATAGCGGCTCCGCGCGGCGCCCCAGGTTGATGGTTTTGACGGGGGTGCGAGCTTCACCGTCGAAGACCTCGACCGCCGGAGCGTCGAGCCCCACGCCGAGTTCCTTAAGCGTGGCGACGGCCTTGGGGATAAGGCCGCCGGCGCATATTTTCGGCCGCGGATGGCAGGCTTTTTCGAGCGCCGCGATGCGACCGGCAAGAGCCGGCCGCTCGCGCAAGAGAAAGAGCGCGGTCGCCAGTCCGGCCGGTCCCGCCCCGGCGATCAGAACGTCGTAGGTGCGGGACGCGGCCATCGGGGCGAGCTTACCCTTCGGCAGGATTGATTACCATGTAGATGGTGGCGTTGCCGCGCTGCACCAGGAGCCGCGCCGATTTGTTGGCTTTCTGCGCACTCTTGGCGGCAGCCGCGAACTCATCCGCCGAACTGACCTTGGTGTTCTCGACTTCCAGAATCACGTCGCCGGGCTGCAAGCCGGCGTCCGAGGCGGGCGAATCGGGCTTCACACTGCGCACCACCACGCCCTTGCTGCTCTGGATACCAAGCTGATTGGCGATTTCCGGCGTCAGATCCTGCACCGTCAGCCCCCAGCTACTGCCGGGCTCATTGCCGGGCTCGTTGCTCGCAACGGTCTTATCCTGCAGTTCCTTGATCGTCGCATCGATCGTTACGTGCTTGCCGTCGCGGACCACTTCGACCGGCACGGTCTTGTCGATCGGCGTCAGGGCAACCATCTCGGGCAGCTCGTGTTCGTCATGAACCGTCTGGCCATTGTACTTCACGATGATATCGCCGCGCTGGATACCGGCCTTGCCGGCAGGTCCGTTGGCATCGACGCCCGCCACCAGCGCGCCGGTCGGCGCAGCGAGACCGAACGACTTGGCCAACGCCGGAGTAACCTCCTGGATTTCGACGCCGAGCCATCCGCGGATGACGTGGCCATGCGCCTTGAGCTGCTCGACAATCGCCTTGGCGAGATCAATCGGGATGGCGAAGCCGATTCCGGCAAAACTTCCAGTACTACTGTAAATTGCCGTGTTGATTCCGATCACCTGGCCGTGAGTGTTGAAGAGCGGACCACCGGAGTTGCCCGGGTTAATCGAGGCGTCGGTCTGGATGAAATCGTCGTAATTGCCGCCGAGCGCGCGTCCCTTGGCGCTGACGATACCCTGCGTTACGGTCAGGTTGAAGCCGAACGGGCTGCCGATCGCGAGCACCGGGTCACCGACCTGAACGAGGCTCGAATCACCCAGGGTAACACTCGGCAAGGGCGTCTTGGTATCGATTTTAATCAAGGCGAGATCGGTCTTGGCGTCCTTGCCAACGACCTTCGCGGTGAACTCGCGCTTGTCCATCAGTTGGACCTGGATCTGTTCGGCGTTGCCGGCGACGTGGTTGTTGGTGAGGATATAGCCGTCGGGCGAGATGATGACGCCGGAGCCGATGCCGTGTTCCTTGTAAGCATGCGGAATCTGGCCAAAGAAACGCCGGAATTGTTCGAAGGGATCGCCGCCGAAGGGGCTACCGGGTCCGAACGGATTACCACCCTGACCGCCACCCGGCTGATCGGGCTGATCCTGGTCGCCGCCCTCCCCTCCCGGTCCCTCTTCTTCGGGGCCTTGGAAGGGTCCGGCGGCTTTGACTTCCTCGGTAATCGCGACGTGGACCACAGAGGGCATCACGCGCTTGACCAGCGGCGCCCACGACGGGATTGGCACGCTGAACCCGGGCGTTTCGTTGGGTTCAGGTGCATTCGGAGGCGCCGGATGGCCGGAGTCCTGGGCGACGGTGGCCGGAGCTGTTGAATGCTGTTGGCTGCTATCATCGGAGCCCCAGGGGAATTGGAACGCTCCGGCGTTGGCGAACGCGACAGTGATACCGAGAACAACCCCGCCAGCGATTGCGGCGATGGTCTTGCGCATGAGTCCTCCTGAGTACCTACGAACCTATGCTTGAGGTAACGGCTCTAAGCTTTTATGACGATATCCGAAACTTGAAATTCAAAAGGGGTCATCTGCCGTTATCTGAATCCACGCTTCAAGTAAAACAAAAAACCTGATCGATTCATACTACGAAAAGGGGTGCGCGATGATGGTTGCCGGACAATTCTGCCGCGTTAAAATCAATTCATGGGCATCGCCGGCGCATTCGTGGTCGGCCTCTTTTCGTGGACCCTTATCGAGTACCTTGTTCATGGCTGGCTGGGCCATCGAACGCGCAGCCTGGTCGCAGCTCTGCATGCGGCGCATCATCAGGACGAACATCGAGTGTTTGCCATCAGGGCGTGGCTTCCGCTGGCAACCATCACGGTTGCTCTGTACTTGACCGCCGGACCGGTCCTGCGGGGGCTATGGGCCGGGATGATCGCCGGTTTCGCGGCTTATGAGGTGCTGCACTTCCGGATGCACTTCCGACAGCCGAAACATGCCGTCGCACGTTATTTGCGGACGCGTCATCTGCTCCACCATCGGCAGCCCGAGACCGCTTTCGGCGTCACCTCACCCCTGTGGGATGTGATCTTTGCGACCGAGGCACGGGTGTCTCCGTCGGCATGGAAGGCGGCCGCGGAGCGCGCGCCGCTCGCGGGCCGCATCAGTCTCCGTTGGCTCCTGCGAACGGCTCTGAACCCGCTCGATCGGCCCGCCGCTTAGGACGGGTCAGGACGGCGGTCCGAAACTGAGCGTTTGCGCCTCGCTCCAGTCGAGAGGCTCTTCGCGGACCTCGAGCGCGACGCGCTTCCAGGTGACCTTGACGGCGGTGGCGTCACCCCCGACCATCAGCTCGAACAGTCCATCTTTGAGCTCGTCGGCGGATCGTGCGAAGAGCTGCATGCAGGCCTGCGCGGCTTCGTAGGTCTCGAGCATCCGCGGCTGCCAGCGGCCGAAGACCCGGGGATTGTCGGCATATTCGTCGGTCATGCCGGTGCGCACGAAGGGCAGCAGGATGCAGGCGGCGGAGACCAGCCCGGCTTCCCGCCCTAAATTCACCGCCAGAACTTTGGGCAGCACCAACACGCCCCAATTGCTGATGACGTAGCCGGGCACCGAGACGCCGGGATCGATCGCCTGGCGCGACGAGACGTAGATTATCTGCAACGGCTCGCGATGGTACACCGCTTCACCGGCCCAGAGATGAGTCATGGCGAGGAAGCCGTCCACCTTGGTATCGACGACCAGGCGTGATTCGCCGAGGTTATCGATAAAATGCTGGCGCACCCGCGCGCGCCGCACGGCCATCGGCTCGCCCTAGATTTCCCGCAACGCGCGACCGAGGGTGTAGCCCTTTTCGGTCAGCCCGGAATTACAGATGAGGAGGTTCGGCGGCTTACCGCCCATCTGCTCGATCACGTAGCTGCGGGTTGCCCACAGGTCGCCGAGGTTGGTTACGTCGGCCTGAACCGGGAACGCGTTGACTCCCGCCTTGCGCAGCGCCTCGACCAGATCGAACCCGTCGGCATAGCTGCTGTGGAAGTGCACCGCGACGCTGGCGGCGCCATTCAATCCGGCAGCCAGGGCAAACGCCTGCCCGAGACCGCCGTCCTTGCCGGCGCCGGTAATCAAGACACGCCTGCCCGCGACGCCGGCGGCGAGCGCATCGGTGAAGCGAAATTTGCCCGGATCAACGCTAAAGCTCATGATCGTCCCCCCAGGTTCGCCGACGGCGAACGGGCGCTCGAGTTCATAGCGATTACTACTCCGGCTCGATATAGGGAAACAACCGGCGTCACATTACAATGCCGTCTGATGATTGAGACGAGCGTCAGCGGCCCCGCATGAGGCGCGCCGCAATCCTTCTGCCGCAGCTTCTGATCGTTGTCGTGAGCGTGCTGCTGGCCGGCTGCGACGTCGGCTATCTCTCGCGCGCAGGCTATGAGGAAGTCCGGATCCTGTGGCGACGGCAACCGATCACGCAGGTCCTCGATCGGCCGGACCTCGCGCCCGATGTGAGGGCCAGGCTCGAAACCGTGTTGGCGGTGCGGAAATTCGATGAAGAGCATTTGGGCGAAAAAGTCGGCGGCGCCTACGAGACAATCTCGCAGGTTGACCAGGGGGCAATTGTCTGGGTGCTGATGGCGGCCTGGCGCGACTCGCTGACGCCGTATACCTGGTGGTTTCCGATCGTCGGCAATGTTCCCTACCGCGGCTATTTTCATAAGAGCGACGCGGAGGCCGCGGCGGCGAAGCTCGAAGCCGCGGGCTATGACACCTACGTGCGCCCGGCCGTGGCCTTTTCCAGCCTCGGCTTCTTCAATGATCCGTTGCTCTCGAACCTGCTCGCGCTCGATCGGGTCGAGCTTGCCGGGGTGATCACCCATGAGCTGTTCCATCGCACCTACTTTCTCGCCAGCGACATCATGTTCGACGAATCGGCGGCAACGTGGGTGGGCAGCCGCGGCGCCTGGGAATTCTTCGCGCGGACGGAAGGGCCGGAGTCGGCTGACGCGCTGGCGGCGCGCGGCGTCTACGAGAGCGACCTCAAATTTTCGCGCTTCCTGCAGAACGAGGAGGCGCGGCTGCTCAAGCTCTACGCCGCTAAACTGCCGCCCGCGGAGGTTCTCCGGCAACGCGCGGCGCTTTTCCGGTCAATCAGCGAAGACTACGCGCGGCTCAAACCGAGCCTTTCGGGACTCGAGCGCTTCGACCTGGACCAGCAGCCGCTCAACAATGCGGTCCTGCTGAACTATCTGATTTACTTTCACGATAGTGAAAATTTTGCGGCGCTCGAAGCGCAGCATCAGGGCGACGTTCGCGCGACCATCCGGGCGATTATCGATCTCGCCAAGGCCAATCCGAACGACCCGTTTTTCGCGCTCTGGCAGGCCACGCAGGGAACCCGCACGGCGGACGTCAAGCGCTAGGCGGATACGCGCAAGCCCGGCCTCAGCGATTCGGGCCGCGCTTGCGCTGCTCCTCTTCGCGATAACGCCGGTAGAGGATATTCCACTCGGGCGTGCCTTCGATCACCTGCCGTTTGAGTGAGGCAATTTTGCGCCGGACGGCGTTGTCGATGGCGTCACCCTGACCATTCGCGAACTGTTCGATCAATTCGCGTGCGGTACGCAACGCTACCTGGAAGTTGGCAACTTCGGCGAGTCCCTCGTCGCGTAGCCGGGCGAGCGACTCGCGTGCAAGGTAGAGAATGCGGGGTTCAGAGAGACGCATCGGCGCCAACGCTTATCATCACGACCGTCACAGGGTGAAGTTCCGCTTTTCGGCAAGGCGCTGGCGGATGCCCGCGCGGAGCTTGAAGGCATCGACGCCGGGATTCTGCCGCGCCAGTTTTTCCGCCTCGCGCTCGGCTTCATCCTCGATTCGCGCTTCCTCTTCAAAGTTCGCCGACATGAACTCCGCCACGCAGGCAATCAGGTCTTTCTCGTCGACTTTCGCCCGAATGGCGCCGCGCGCGATCAACCCACGCACCAGATGGGCCGCGAGCGCGTCGATTTGAGCTTCGCTGGTGGTCGGCATCCGGCTACTCCAGGGCGCCCTCGCGGCGCAGGCGCTCTACCTCCTCGGCGTTGTAGCCCAGGAGTTCGGTGAGGATCTCATCGGTATGCTCGCCGATCAGCGGCGCCGCGCGGCGCACCTCGGTCGGCGTGCGGCTCATCTTCCAGGGCACGCCGGCGTGTTGAATCCTGCCGATCTCGGCGTGATCCTTGAAGACCCAATAGAGGCGTTCACGCAGATGGACGTCTTCCTCCGACAGGAACTTGTTATCGGCGACTACCGCGGCGGCGACCCCGGCCTTTTGCAAAGCTTCACAGACGTCGCTGGCGCGCTGGTTCGAGGTCCACTGATTGATCATCTTGTCGAGCAGTTCCTCGTTCGCCTTGCGCGCGCGCAACGTCGCAAACTGCATGTCGGCTGCCAGTTCCGGCCGCCCCATCAGCCGCGCGAGCGCGGCCCACTCGGCATCGTCGGCGCAGGCGATCGCGACAAACTGGTCGATGGTGTTGCCGGCGACCTGCTCGGGCCGGTCGAGGCAGCGATAGACGCCGTGAGGCGCCATCCAGGGATCGGCATTACCCATCCGGTCGGGCTCGCTGCCGTTGAAGGTGTATTCCAGGATACCCTCGGGCAGCAGCGCCATCATGGCTTCCCACTGGCTCATATCGATGTACTGACCCTCGCCGGTTTTCGAGCGATGGATCAGCGCCGCGACAATCGCGAAGGCGCCGTGAACGCCGGCGTTCGGATCGGCATAGCTGAAGCCGGAATGCATCGGCGGCCATCCCTTGTAGCCGGTCAATGAGGAAAGACCCGAGAGCGGCACCTGCGCCGGACCGTAGGCGATATAGTCCTTGTAGGGGCCGGTATCGCCATAGCCCGAGAGCGAAATCATGATGATATCCGGCTTGATCTGCTTCAACGCGGCGTAGCCGAAGCCCATCCGCTCCATCACGCCGTGGGCGAAATTGTTGACGACCACGTCGCTTTTGGCGATGAGCTCGCGCGCCACCTGGTGCGCGGCGGGCTGCTTGAAGTTGAGCGTCAATGAGCGCTTGCCCTGATTGTACTGGTTAAAGTAGCCGGAACGATTCAGCCCGCCCCCCTGCCCTTTCGGCCACGGCGGCAACAGTCGCGTGATGCACGGACGGGTGCGGGTTTCGATGCGGATGACCTCGGCGCCGAGATGCGCGAGCTGCAGTGTGCAATAAGGCCCCGCCCAGACCCAGGTGAAATCCGCGACACGGATCCCTTCAAGCGGCAGCTTCGGCATCAGATCACCCCGACCTTCTTCAATTCCGCAAGCCGCGCGGCGCTGACCCCGAGGCGGCCGCCGAGAATTTCCTCGTTATGCTGGCCCAGGACCGGCGCCGGCATCCGAATTTCCCACGGCGTCGCTCCATATTTAAGCGGCGCGCCCGGATACTTATAAGTGCCGGCCACCGGATGGGTGATTTCAACGAAGAAGCCGCGCGCCTTCAGATGCTCCGAGTTGAGCAGATCGCCCATCGTCGAGACCGGCGCGAACGGCACGCGCTTCGCCTGCGCCTTGCGGTAGAGTTCGAGGACGGTCTGGCCCGACACGTACTCTTCCAGGAAGATCCGCAGAGCCTCCCAGTTCTGCGCGCGTTTGAAGCGATCGCTGAACACTTCCTCATCCGCCCACTCCGGATTCCCCATCACCTCGACGAACCCCCGCCACTGATGCTCTTCGATGCAGCAGACGTAGAGAAAGCCATCCTTGCATTGCAGGGCTTCGGCGGGCTGGATCGGCTTGCGGCCGAGACGGTTCGCGATCAAACCCATGTAGGGCCAGTACTCGAAGAACAGTTCGAGCTGCGACGCGAGCGCCTCCTGAATTGAGACATCGACGTGTTGTCCTTCGCCGTCACGCATCGCGGCCATCACGGCGCCGAGCGTTGCCACCGCGGCGTGCACGCCGCCCTGAAATCCCGACTGACTGCCGAAAGTCTTCAGCGGCGGCATCTCCGGATGGTCCGGTCCGCCGCCATTGATTGCGCAGATACCGCCGGCGCACCAGAGCGTCAGGTCTTCTGCGCGCCAGTCGCGATGCGGTCCGGTCAGGCCGTAAGGTGTAATCGAGGTCATGACCAGTCGCGGGTTGACGCGGGTCAGACGGCCGAAGTCGAGACCGATGCGATCCATTTCGGGCGGCCACAGGTTGTGGACCAGGACGTCGGCGTCGGCCACCAGACGCTCGAACAGCTCCATGCCTTCCGGCCGCGCCAGATCGAGCGTGATGCCGTACTTGTTGGCGTTGAGATAGAGAAAGAGTCCGCTTTTCTCGGGATGGGGCACGCGGCCCGGGAAGGGACCACGCTGGCGCGAGCCGTCGCCGACTCCGGGCGGCTCGATTTTGATCACCTCGGCGCCGAGATCCGCCATCAGTTTGGTCGCGTAGGGCGCGGCGACCATCCCGCCGACCTCAACCACCTTAAGACTCGACAATGCACCTGGCATGACGGTCAGGATACTAGCTTGGCGGCGCTATTTGTAAACGCTTTTCGTCTTGAACGTCGCCGCCTGAGACTTCGCCTTGCCGCCGAACCGTCGCGCAACGCGCGCCATGATGGCTTCGGCGCGAAGCGGTCTCCCGCCCCTACTTGCCGTGGCAGCGCTTGTATTTCCTGCCGGATCCGCATGGACAAGGATCGTTGCGCCCGACCTTCTGGGCCTCGCGTTTGGCGGTCGGCGCTTCGGACGCGATCGTCTCGCCGCCGTGGCTCATCATGACGCGCTGCGGCGGCTGCTGGCGCTGCTGTTGCTGCTCGATCTGCTGCGCGGCCTCCTCGCGCCGCACCTGGACGGAAAAGACCTTTTCGACGACGTCGCTGCGCAGCGCCCGCATCAGCGCCTCGAACATCTCGAAGCCTTCCTTCTGATATTCCACCAGGGGATTGAGCTGCCCGTAGCCGCGCAGCCCGATGCCCTCCTTCAGGTGATCCATCGCCAGCAGATGGTCTTTCCAGAGCGCGTCGACCGTCTGCAGCATCACGATTTTCTCGATCTGGCGCATCACCGGTTCGGTGAACTCGGCCTCACGAGCGTCGTAGAGTTCGTGCACCCGCCTGATGCCCAGTTCGATCAGGTCGTCGGGAGTCTCGAGCGCCGCGCCGTTGAGGTTCTCGCGAAAATTCGGATGAAACTTGAAGGATTTGAAAAAGCCCTCTTCGATCTCCTTCCAGTCCCATTCGGCGGGGTCGCGTTCGACGTCGGCGTGCGCCCCGACAATCTCTTCGACGATCTCGTCGGCCATCTCGAGGATATCTTCCTTGAGCGGCGCACCGGACAGCAGCTCGCGGCGGCGATGGTAGATGACCTCGCGCTGCTTGTTCATGACGTCGTCGTATTCGAGCAGATGCTTGCGCATGTCGAAGTTGTGCGCTTCGACCTTCTTCTGCGCGTTCTCGATCGCGCGCGAGATCCAGCGATGCTCGATCGGGACGCCGTCCTCCATCCCGATCCTGCCCATCAGACCCTTCAGCCGATCAGCGCCGAAGATGCGCAGCAGATCATCTTCGAGCGAGAGATAGAAGCGCGAAGAGCCCGGATCGCCCTGGCGGCCGGAGCGCCCGCGCAACTGATTGTCGATGCGGCGCGACTCGTGCCGCTCGGTGCCGAGAATATGGAGGCCGCCGGCCGCGAGCACCTGTTCGCGTTCGGCCGCACACTGCGTCCGATACTTCTGCAGCGCCGCCTGAAAGTTCGGATCGTTGGGGTCGCGGGTCCCGGTTTCCGTGGCGGCGAGGCCTTCGGGATTACCACCCAGCACGATATCGGTGCCGCGGCCCGCCATGTTCGTCGAGATGGTGACCGCCTTGAAACGTCCGGCCTGGGCGACGATTTCGGCCTCGCGTTCATGATTCTTGGCGTTGAGCACATGAAATCTGATGCCGGTTTTCTTCAACAGGTTGGCCACGCGCTCCGACTTGTCGATCGAGACCGTACCGACCAGCACCGGCTGTCCGCGTTCGTAACACTCGCGGATTTCCTCGACCACGGCCTCGAATTTCTCGGCCTCGGTCTTGAACACCACGTCGTGATTGTCGATCCGGATCATCGGTTTGTTGGTCGGGATGACCATCACTTCGAGATTGTAGATTTCGCGAAATTCGACCGCTTCGGTGTCTGCCGTCCCGGTCATCCCGGCCAGCTTCTGATACATGCGAAAGTAGTTCTGGAAGGTAATCGTCGCGAGGGTCTGGTTTTCCGCCTCGATTTTGACGTTTTCCTTGGCTTCGACCGCCTGATGCAGGCCGTCGCTCCAGCGCCGTCCGGGCATCAACCGCCCCGTGAACTCGTCAACGATCACCACCTGGCCGTCCTTCACCACGTACTCGACGTCGCGATGGAACAGGGCGTGCGCCTTGAGCGCCTGGTTCACATGATGCAGCAGCAGGATATTGCGCGGATCGTAGAGGTTGTCGACGCCGAGCAGGCTCTCGACCCGCGTCACGCCTTCCTCGGTCAACGCCACCGTGCGCAGCTTTTCGTCAACCGTGTAATGCTCTTCCTTCTTGAGCCGCGGAATCACGCGATCGACCACGTAATAGGTGTCGGTCGATTCTTCCGAGGCGCCCGAGATAATCAGCGGCGTGCGCGCCTCGTCGATCAGGATCGAATCAACTTCGTCAACGATCGCGAAGAAGTGCTCGCGCTGGACGTAGTCTTCCAGCGCGAACTTCATGTTGTCGCGCAGGTAGTCGAAGCCGAATTCGTTGTTCTGGCCGTACGTGATATCGCAGGCGTAGGCCGCTTTGCGCTGCTGGTCGTTGAGACCATGGACGATGACGCCGACGCTCAGACCGAGGAAGTTATAGATCCGGCCCATCCACTCGGCGTCGCGCCGCGCCAGGTAATCATTGACGGTCACCACGTGCACCCCGCGCCCCGCGAGCGCATTGAGCACCGCTGGCAGCGTGGCGACCAGGGTCTTGCCCTCCCCGGTCTTCATCTCGGCAATTTTTCCCTGATGGAGCGCCATCCCGCCGATCAACTGCACGTCGAAATGGCGCTGACCGAGGGTGCGCTTGGAGGCCTCGCGCACGGCCGCAAAGACCTCGGGCAGCAGGTCCCACATCACGCCGTCGCGCTCATCCTTGTCGGCGATTGCGCTTATCCGTTCCTTCCATTGCTGAACGAGGGACCGCAGCTCATCATCGGTTTTCTGTACAAATTCGGGTTCGAGCTGGTTGATGCGTTGCACCGAGGGGCGCATCCGCTTGAGCTCGCGGTCGTTGCGCGAGCCGAAAATTTTACGCGAAATCTGCGTAAACGCTGTTGCCATCTTTATAAAATTACCCGGGCGCTTCGGTCAGAATCCAAGGGTCACCTATCCGGCCAGTCTAGCGTAGCGCCGGGCGCTTTTCAGCGCGAGATTTCGGCCGCCGTCCCGAGTCGCCTTCCCGGGGGCGCCGATGGCCGACGCGTTGGTTAGGGTCGCCCGCCCGATTCATTCGCCCGACGGCCTTGAACCCTAGATCGGGTCTTGGCGCAAAGAGTTGCTCGAGGCGCGGCGCGTATCAGGTGAACTATCGAACGGATGGTCGCAAACGCGCGAATGTATAATTGCTAACGCGGGCCCCGATGCAGCACCCCCGCCCGCTCCAGGTCAGCGATTCGTTCCGGCGGGTAGCCGAGATAGTCGGCGAGCACGGCCGCGTTATGTTCACCCAGCGTCGGCGCTTCGAGTGCCAACTCAGGATAATCGGAAAAGCGCATCGGGAATCCGGGAACCTCGAACTCGCCGAGGAACCGATCAGAAATCGTCCGCACGGTGCGGCGTTGGCGCAGATGCGGATGGTTCATGGCCTGCTCGACCGTGAGAATCGGTGCGAAGGGAACGCGATGCTCGACCAGGGCGGCCTCCACCGCTCCATCGTCATTGAGCGAATCAATCCAGTCCTGAACGATTTTGATAATCTCCGGGACGCGCGCGGCACGGGCGGCGATGCTGTTATAGCGCGGATCATCAATCAGATCGCTGCGGCCCATCGCACGGCACAGCGACGGCCACTGCCGATCGAGACCGCCGATGATCAGCAGGTAGCTGTCCTTGCCCTTGTACATCCCCGCCGGCGCCACCATCGAGTGATGCGCTCCGCTGCGCCGCGGCTGGTAGGCCCCGCGGCTCAGGCTGACCATCTGGACGTTGAGCTCGTGATAGCCGAAGTAACAATCGAGCAGAGAGGTCTCGATATATTGGCCGCGGCCGGTACGGGCGCGGCCCAGCAGCGCCGAAGTGATGGCCGCCACGGCATGGACGCCCGTGCTGCTGTCGCCCAGCGCGAGTGACGGCATGACCGGCGCGCGATCGGGATAGCCGCACATGTCCACCACGCCGGCATACGCGGCCCCGACCGTGTCGTAACCCGGCCGATCGGCGAGTGGACCGCTTTGCCCGAGCGTCGAAATCGAACACATCACCAGCCCCGGGTTGAGCTCGCGCACAGCTTCGTAACCGAAGCCGAGGCGCTTTATCACGCCGGGTGCGAAATTTTCGACCAGCACGTCGACCTTCGGAATCAGGTCCTGCACCAAGGCGCGGCCGACTGGGTTTTTGAGATCAACACAAAGGCTTTTCTTTCCGCGATTCTGCTGAACGTAGTAGGCACTGCGCCCATCCTTGAGAAACGGCAATGCCCGGCTGGTGTCACCGTCGGGCGCAATCTCGACCTTGATAACCTCGGCGCCCATCTCGGCCATCATGCGGGTCGCCGCCGGTCCGGCGAGCACCTGCGTAAAATCGAGGACCTTGAAACCATCGAGTACGTGCCTGAGCTGATCCATAACGCTCCCTTGTGACGGCGCCCGCGGCGTCATCGAGAAGATTGACCAGCGCAACCGGCTTTGCAAGGCAAGCCTTGTGCTCGAGGGCCTCGCGGGAGCATAAGGAAAGCATTCGGCACTTCACCCATGGAGTGCGCGCGGAGGAGATCATGGGACTACCGCAAGGCATTCACCATCTCGCGATCTGCACGAAGGACATCAAGCGGCAAATCGAGTTTTTCACCCAAGTGGTCGGGGCCGAGTTGGTCGCGCTCTACTGGATGCACGGGGTTGACAACACGTTCCATGGCTTCGTGAGCCTCGGCAAAAGCTCGTCGATCGCCTTCGTTCAAGCGCCCGAGATCAGCGAGATTCAGCCGATCAAGGGCGTGTCGCATCCGTCCTGGACGGCGGCGCCGGTGGCGGCGGGCGTGATGCAGCACGTGGCGCTCAACGTGGACGACGAGCCTGCGCTGCTCGCGATTCGGGACCGCGTTCGCGCCCACGGCCATTGGGTGATGGGCCCGATTGACCATGGTTTCTGCAAATCGATCTATCTCGCGGCGCCGGAAGGGATCATGCTCGAGTTCGCCACTTCCGAGGGTAAGGCGATTGATGCGGAAGCGTGGATCGATCCCGAGGTGGTCCGGCTTGCCGGCATCAGCCCCACAGAGCTGGAACGCTACAAGCGGCCGCCGGCGTTTGAGTCCCGTGGCGGGACGGTGCCCAATCCTCCGGTCGATTTGGCTCATCCACCGATGGAGTTTCCGCCCGGTCGCGAGCGCATTTATAAGATGAGCGACGCGGAGATTCTACAGCGCCTGAGCGAAACCACGCCACCGGTTCCATCCCAAGGATAAGCGTCAGACGACCGGCGTCTGACCACGATCGCGCCGCCCGCAATCGGGCTAACGGCGAAGCGCCCGCGCGGAGGGCGCTGCGCGGTCTCCCGTGGCACCGCCCAACGGGCGGCCTGAGCGCGGCTCTGCGAATACGTGACGGGCCTGCTGCAACACTTCGCGACCATAGAGCGGCATAACCAACTGCCGCGCGAGCGCTGCGATGGTTGCGAGATCGTGTTTGGTGGAGGCGATCTCGGGAACGAGTGCAAGCTCGACCGCCGCCGGCAGGGTCTCGGCAAAATGCGCCGCATCGAGCAGCGCCGTGCGGCATCCGGTGGCGTATTCCTGGAAAAAATCCGCCAGCCGCTCGAGATTCGGCGCGCCGGCGGCGTCACCGGCGCGCTCGCCAAGGAGCTCAATCTCAAGCAGATGCGGCGGGGACGTCGGGCGTTGCGAACGCAGCGCCGCGCACGTCAACTCGTCGGCGACGCGGTTGAGGATCACACCGCCGAGCTTTAATCCGGCGCTCTTCAGGTCGGCAATCATGGCGGACGCCGCGGACAGGCGCTCCGGTTCGGCGGTCGTCACCAGCACGAAACTGGTGGCGGACGAGCGCAACAGCGCTTCAGCCTCGCGCATGCGACCGGCGATCGCGCCGGCGCCGTCAGCCGCGGCCGCGAAGAACTCCGCGATTGCAGCAAGTGGTTCAACGCCCGCAAAGCGTGTGATCTGATCGAAGACCAGACCCGCGAGGCGATTTGTCACGGTCAAGCGCGCGCTCAAGCGTCCCGCCTCAAGCAACCATTGAGCCGAATCGGAGCCGAGCAGCCGCGCCAGGTTGGCCGGCCCGTCGGTCAGGTCGAAGGTCTGACCACCCGGCGGCATATCGACCACGTGTAAGGCAAATCTCTTATCCCCGCGCAGCTCGATCAGTTGCGCTAATGCCGCCGCATTGTCAGCGCCCGCGAACCGCCGCGTCAGATTGTGATAGAAGGAATTCGCGCGGATGCGGCGGCGGGCTTCGGGCATCGCCACAAACCGCTCGAGCATCCCGTCCCACACCGCATGCGCTTCGAGCGCCATCGAAGCCAACTTGAGGTCGGTGTCGAGACCGGCGGCGGCCAAGCGCCGACGATCCATCAAGCGCGGCTTGACGCCCAGCCGTTCGAGGCCGAGCGCATCGCGCAGCCGTCGCGAAGGATCGGCGGCGATAAGGACTGTCGCCGTTCCGGCCGCGGCCGCAGCGAGGCCGAGCGCGGCACTGATCGTGGTTTTGCCGACACCGCCCGCGCCGACAATCATGACAACTGAGGATGACTTGAGTAAATTTAACACTAGAGAGTTTTTCGGTACGGACGCCGACCAGCCGTACGCTTCGACGCATCGAGGGGGAACATGATTACCGCCATTATCATCGCGGCCAATCTGCTGATCACGACCACGGTTCTCGTCATCCTACTGGTTCGAGTCCGTCGCAACGAAACCGAAGCGATCGCTGCGGCACTCGCGCCGCTCGCTTCGCAGTTGACCGAAACACGCAACAGCCTCGAGGGGAAGATCCAGGGCAGCGCGATAGAGCAGGCGAAGGAGCTGGTCGAAGTGCGTCAGGCGGTCGCCGATCGGCTCAATGCCAACTCCAATGATATCAAAGCGGAGCTCGATCATAATCTTGCCGAGGGACGCCGGGAGCAGGCGGAATCGCTCCGCGCAACCACACAGGGCCTCGAAAGCAGGTTTGATGCGCTGGTCATGCGTCTTGAGACCAAGTTCGAGAACCTGCAGAGGGCCACTCATCAAACCCTGGCGGAGGCATCGGAGCAGTTGAGCCGATCGCAGGCTGCCGCCCGCAGCGAACTGGCGGAGTCGCTGCGCAGCTCCGGTGAGACGCTGAAGGCCGAGATGGCGAATCTGGCCGGCGAGGTTCAAAGCGGCCTCGATCGCATCCGCGGCGAAGTTGCTAGCAAACTCGATCAGAATATCAGGGAAGGGTTTCAGCAGTTCGAGAAAGTTCAGCAGCATCTGCAGGCAGCTCAGGACGAACTGCGGAATGTTTCCCTGCTGGGCAATTCGGTCAACGAACTGAATTCCCTGCTCAAGCTGCCTCATCTGCGCGGACGTTTTGGCGAAGCCAGCCTCGAACGTCTATTGGCCGACTTCCTGCCCGCCCATATGTATGAACTTCAGGCCGCGGCGGGTAGCAACGGCTCCGGGCGCGCCGATGCGGTCATTAAATTTCCCGAGCGCGTCCTTCCGATCGACGCGAAATTTCCCCGGGAGCAGGTGCTGCCGCTGTTCGAGACCAGCGATCCCAGCGAGCTCGGCGCCGCTCGCGAGAATTTTGCGCGGGTGACGAAAGAGCAGGCCCGCCGCATCGTCACCTACATCCATCCGGAAAATGGCACTACCGACATGGCGCTGATGTTCCTGCCGAGCGAGACTTTGTACATGGAGACCGTGCTGAACGGCGATCTCAGTGAATGGCTCAACAAGCAGAAGGTTTATCCGGTTTCACCCAATACTCTCATCGTGACGCTTCAGGCGATCCAGATGGTCTTCAAAATGTACGAATTTGCCAAGGGCTACGAACGGGCCACCGAGGAGTTAACCAAAGCGCAGAAATCGTTTCGGCTTTTCGAAGATCGCTTTGACGATATCGGCGTCTCGCTGGGCAATGCCCAGGACTCCTTTGACAAAGCACAAAAGCACCTGCGCGCGTACCGTTCGCGTTTGACCAGGCTCACCGACGACGACGAAAACCCGGAGCTGCCGGGAATAAATCGCTAGTTGGCGAGTTTCGCTCCGGCGCCCGGGTTCTTTTCAATATTCGACGGTCAGGCGGCCTGTGCCGCGGCCGTCGCAGGGCTGAGCTCGCAAGTCACAAACGCCCCACCCTTCATCACGACGCTCAAGTTCGCCCGATCCTGCAGCAGGGTGATATCGGCGGACGGATCACCGTTGACCACCAGCAGGTCGGCCAGTTTACCCGCCTCGATAGTGCCGAGGTCGTCCTTCATGCCGAGCAGTTCAGCGCCGTTGCGCGTCGCCCATCCGATGACCTCGAGGGCCGAGATGCCGGCACCGTTGACATAGGCTTCGAGCTCTTTGGCATAGTCGCCGTGCGGCATCGCGGCGGTGCCGAAGTCATCGCCGACAAGCAGCTTGACACCGGCCGCCTGCGCCTTCGGCAGCATCCGGTAGGACATCTCGAGTCCGCGTTCCATCTCCTCGACGCCGGGGAAGGCGGCTTTGCCGGTGCGCCGCTTCTGCTCGACCATCATATAGGGAAAGTAGAGACTTGGGACGACGAAGGTGCCCTGCCGGGCGAGGCGCTCGATACATACCTCATCCATCATGTCGCAGTGATCGATGACGTCGAGGCCGGCGTCGAGACCGGCGAGGATGCCGCGCTTGGAGACGATATGCCCGCGAATCTTTTTGCCGCGCTCATGCGCCGCGTCGGCCGCCGCGTTCAGCTCCTCCTGCGTCATCGTCATGATATCCGCGGGCCAGGTGAGGCCGTGACCGCCGGTCGGGTAAAGCTTGATAATCTCGACGCCCTGCTTGATCTCGTCGCGCACGGCTTTGCGGAATTCATCGGGACCGTCGCAGATGAGGCCGAGTCCTTCCATGCCGAGCTTCCACCACGACGGATGGAAGTCCACCGAATCCCCGGTGGTGACCACATCGCGACCGCAGGCGAGGAAGCGCGGGCCTTCGATCAAGCCGTTTTCGATCGCGCGCTTGAGCGTGACATCGATATTATGCAGCGTGCCGGCACCGACGGCGCCGGTGAAGCCGCACTGCAGCAGCAGCTTCGCATTGCGCGCGGCAACCAGCGTCAGATAGGTCGGGGGATGGCGCATATCAAGGTCGAACAGGTCGCGAACGTTGTCGTACGCGACATGATAATGACACTGGACCATCCCGGGCATGAGCGAGCGCCCGCCGAGGTCAAAGACCGTGTCGTTGGCGGACGGCGCGGGAGCCTCGTGATCTGCGGCCACGGCGCTGATTCGTTCCCCTTCAATTACGACCGTATGATTCTTCCGCGGAGCATGCAGTCCGTCGATCAAGTTGGCGCCCTGCAAAAAGATGCGTCCCATGGCCCGACCTCCAATCGGTCGAAGTTTGCGTTTCTCAAGGGGTTATCCGACGTGACTGGACGGTTGTCAAACGTCGGCGCGGAGGGCGGACCGGTGAACGATCGGCCGCGCCGCCCTAGAGCCGTCCGAGCGGCACCTTGATCCCGCCGTAAACCGCGCGCCGCGGCGCATACTGCGGCGAGAAGACGCCAAGGCCGGTGCCGTTGCGAATCTGGTAGGTGTGATCGAAGAGATCGATCACCGTGAAGCGGCTTTCGATACTGCCGATATTCGGCACGTCCAGGGTTCGCATGACAGCCAGATTGAATTGCAGTCCCGGTGACAGCTCGGCCTTATTGGCGAAACCGCGCCGGTATCCGCTGCCCCATGTGCCGTCTGTGCTTACCACGAAGCCTAAGAGTTTATAGGCGAGGCCCCACGAGGAGGTGAATTCCTGGTTGTCATCGAGGAGGATAAAATGCCGGGCAATGTAGTTTATCTCGTCGGCATCATCGGCGAGGAATTGGCCGGCGCTGATATTGCGTGCCTCGAGCACGGCGTACGAGAAATTGAAATAGCCGGAAAAATCGCCCCGCTGTCCGCTGAGGCTCAAGTCTGAACCCCAGCCTCTGCTCGCGCGATAGTTAAGCGGCGCCACCACCTGCGTTCCGGCAAACTGCGCCAGATCGAGCTGATCATGGCCGAACTTGAAAAAGCCGTCGGTCGCCAGTGTAACGCCCCGGATGAGCGTCTGCTCGGCGCCGATATCAAAATAATCGTCCCGTTCGGCCGACACGCGATCGTTGCCGCCATTGACCGGTGCGGCGTTGGTGGTGTCGGCAAATTTCTCGACCGTGTCGAGTTCCACCGAGTTGAAGGGCGGCAGCTTGAAATAACGCGCATAGCCCGCGTGCAGACGGGTTCCGGGCAGGATCCGGTAATCCGCGCCGAGCCGCGGGCTGAGCTGATTCTGCGTCAGGAACGCCGCCACCCAATCCCATCGCAGGCCGCCGTTTACGACCAGATTCGGCAGCGGTCGCCATTCATCCTGCCCGTACAGACCGACAACCCAGGCAACCTGATTGTTGTCGTCGACGATCCGGATCGGGACCTCGCTCGACTGAACGCCACCCACGGTCGGAAACGTAAGCGCGTGATCGTCAAGTGCGAGGGTCTCGCCGCTCAGATAAAACCCGGCGCGCACCGTATGGTCGGTTCCGAGCTGGTAACTGGTATCCTCCTGCAGGCCATTGATGAAGTCGCTTTGAAAAATGCGCGCCGCAACCCCGTCATAAATCAGGTCGCCGATCCGATCAGGATAAAAATTCAGCGCGTAGTAGAAGTCAAAGAATGCCAGTTGATAAGTGAATGCCTCATCCGGAGAGCCCTGCAGGGCGAGCATATTGTAATAGGACTGCTCGATTTCACTGTCGGCAGTCTCAACCGAGGGAAAATGACTTACCCCTGCGAGGGTGAATTCCGGCAGAAGGTCGGGCTCCGGGGGAATCTGGAAGCTGTTGACCGCAAGCCCGCTGAAGAGCGAGAGCCGGGTATGTGAATCGATCAGATACGAGAAGCTGCCGAATTCCTGTCCCTGGTAGGTTTGATCGTGGCGCGGCGAAGGACTCGCGGTCGGCGATTGCAATCCCAGAGTACTCTGCAGATAGAAACCGCCGATATAGTAACTGAGGCGCCCGCGACATCCGCCGATCTCGAAACTGGGCTGAAGCGTCACCCGCTGGCCGCCGAAAAATTCGAGATTGCTGTTGTCACGTCCACCGTCGACGCAGCCGTCCTTTGTCGTAACGTCGACCACTCCTTCTGTACGGTAACCGAATTGAGCGGGCAGCGTCCCTGTAAGCAGGGTCACGTCGCGCATGAAACGCGGACTGAAGATCTCGCCGTAGCTCGAGACGGCAGCGGGCAGGAAAATCCCATTGATCCGGTACTGCAGTCCGCCGCCGTTTTCGCCGTGGATATGGAGCTGATCCTGACCCTGCCCGTAGGCGTCGGCGCTGACCCCGGGCGCCTGCGCGAGCATCAGGCTGGTCGTCGTGTTCGCGCCCGCGGGCAGAAGCTGGATGGCGCGCTGGTCGAAGCGATAGGCGCTGCTGCCGGTTTCCGGCGACAGCGCGTTGCGCGCCGCGTCGAGTTGCGCCGTGACCGCCACCGTCAAGGGCGCGCTGCTCGCCATCGCGAGGGACAGCGGATGCGGCCGAGTCCCGCCGCCGACGCCGACGTGGGTCACCAGCAATTCAAAACCCGCGTGGCGAACGCGCAGTTCATACGTGCCGGGAGGCAGTCCGGAAAAGCTGAAATGGCCGCGCGCGTCGCTCCGCGTCGTGGCTACCCGACGTCCGGTAGCGTTGAACAGGATGAGCTCGGCCGCGCCCACAGGATGGCCCAGGGTATCGGCCACGGTGCCGAAAACCACAGGCCGCGAGGAGCGCGCCGCCGCCTCGGCCGAGCCAAGGAAATGAATCAGGATAGCGGTCGCGAGCAGGTATGCAGCAGCGGGAAGCGCGGCGCCCGCGCAACTGAACCGCGCGCGCCGAAGCCGGCGTTCGCTCCGCCCTCTGCGGCGCGCACAGGCGCCGCAATGCCCCGCTGACGCGCGGCGAGCCCGATCGTCTGTTACGATGCAAATCGATCGGCCGGCTGAGCCCGGCACGCCGCGCGCCTCTCGCGATTCGGTCACTGACTCAGTAAACCATAAACCGCAAGCCCAGTTTGGGTCCCCAGATAGACTTTGCCATTGACCACGGTCGGCACGGCAAACTTGACCGAAGGACCCGGGTTATCGCGCGCCGCGTTCTGGTTATTGGCGTAGAGGAAGTTGCTCAGGTTGGTTGCGTCGAAAGCGTAAAGCAGCGCCTGACCGCCATTCGTCTGCCCGTAGAGAGCGTCGTCCGAAACCCAGAGGATGCCGCTGTTGTTGCCGTTGGAGGAGATCACCGGCTCGGCGCCGTGGGAGGTCTTAACGAAACTGATCGTTATCGGCACCTGATCGACCGGCGTGGTTGATAACAGGCCGTTCGTGAGGCCGAAGGCCTCCGGATAGGCGGCGTCCGCCACCACGTACAGTTTGCCGTTCCAGTACACCGGCGAGCCGAACAATTGATTCAGATTGGCGGGGCCGTCGATGACGCATTCGGGAAGTGAGAGGCCGCTGTTGCACTCCGGCGGCGCCGCCCGCGGTTTCGGAAAGGGCTGAGGCGGCTCGCACGTGACGGGGGTTGGACCGCCGCCTAGATCGCTCGTGTTGAGCAGGTAGAGAGTTCCGTATTTGTCACCACCCACCAGCAGATCCGGACCGCCACTCTGTGGAATCAGGAGACTGCCGTAAGAGCCGATATCGAGGTCGTTCACTTCGAGGAAACATTCGTAGGACGGCGTGAAGGAATCGGCGATAGTCATGGCTCCGGACGGGGCGCCCACCGGAACCAGCCGCACAAAACTGTCGCCATAATCACTGGAGGCGGGATCGTAGTCGCCGTTTGCGATCGGCATATAGATGTTTCCGGAGCCGTCCTCAGTCAGGCCATTGCCGGCCTCCCAGATGCCGCCGTCGAGCCCGTTCGGACTGGCGTTAAAAACGCCGGTCTGCTGGCCGGTTGTCGGGTCGTAGGCCAGCACCCAACCGAAGTATTCGGGATTATCGCAGTCTGAAGCAAAAGCCACGTAAATCTCTTTTTTGGCCACCTGCGTTTCGAGCAGCGCCGCTCGTTGACCGTTGCGCAACGGATCGAACGAAACCACACCGTCGATATTGCCGTCGCCGGTACCCAGCACGCTGGCGGAAATGGTGATCGGGAAATGCGGTCTTTCGCCATTGGTCGGTCCGGTCAGCGGGAGCGCGTGAAGGCGCGCGAAGTACTGGTTGGGATTGCCCGGCAGTTTACTGCGCGCAACGACGTAGATCGTCCCGGTAGCCTGGTCAATTACCGGAGTCGAAGTGATTCCGTACTGCGGGCAGTCGCCGCATTCGACGTCGGTCTGGCTGATCGGCTGCTCGCCCGTGCGCAGCAGACTCTTGCCCCAGAGCGCAGGGCCGGCCTTGTCCGCATCGAACGCGTAGATGTTGTCCTGCTCGGTGACGACAAAGACGACGTTGTGGACGACTCCCTTGATAGTAACGCCGGGAACATACAGCGGCTGGGCAAAGATGGCGCCATTGACGCTGACCTTGAATAAGAGTCCGAAGCTATTTTGGTTAACGTTGGACGGCGTCAGGATGGTTTCGCTTGAATTCACGCCGCTCCGCAGATTATCGCCACGATAGGTCCAGACCGTTGGTATCTGCGCGCCTTCGGCGGACGGCGTACTGAGGATGACCCGCAAGGGCCGCGTCTGTAACGTCGACCCCGCACCGATTACGAAAGCGATTAGTGCTGCAAGCCCAGCGGGGCGTAACTGCTTAGGAAACATTGCCCACGTGCTCCTCTCTTGATCCAACGCCGGCAACGATCCTACTGCTGGGAACAGTTAAGCTCTAGCTGCAATATTTCGCCGCCCAGGTAAACATATAGAACACTTGCCGTGACTTTTGCGAACACTCCTGATACGCGGATAGCCGATTGTCGCGGATAGCAAGCCCGCTGCTTCGGCATGCCGCGGTCAGTTGGTTGGTCCTCCCGATAAGCCAAACGATGCAAAATTCAGCGTAAATTAGTTGCAATAACCTCGCTCGGCGACTAGGTTGTTGCCAAGGTTCTTCGAGGCGCTCGTCCGACAAGCGTGAGCGACCTTGCAAAGGAGTTCTGAGGGCAATGAAGTTGCGATTGCAGGTCGCGGTGGTACTGGCCATAACAGGTTTATGCTCTCCAGCTTTCGCGCAATTTACGGCGACCGCCGTCATCGATACGCCAACCTCTTTCTATACCCCGGGCGCGCAAAGCTTCCCGATGGGTCTGTATGGCGGATCGAACGTTCTCAGCCAGATCTCTGCAGCGCATGATGCCAAGCTTCAGGCGACCTCGGCCTCCATCGTTCCGATCTGCCAGAACGGCCGCGCCCCGGTAGGAACCTGCCTTGAAGGAGGTACGGGCAAAATAGGCTTGGTCGAGCTCGGACCGTCGGTCACCATGCAACAGACCTGTACCGGACTGGCGCAGGCCGGCGGCGTGACAGCGCTGCCTCAAAACTGCGTCGCGGGCACCGCCAACCAGGTCTTCTGGCAGGACCAGCAGGGCCCCAATCCGACGGTCAATCCAGCCGTCGCATTCGCCGATTGCGCGTATCAAGGGGCCGGACCAGAGCAATACGTGCAGGCCTACCCGAGCGGCACATTATGGACGAACTGCGAGTCGGAGGTGACCAACAACGGCCTCGTTGACCGTCAGGTCGAGGCTGCGGTCATGGAAGTTGTCGCCGGCGGCAACACCAGTATGGCCGACCTTACCACGCCGATGTGCACCTCGGCCCAGAACCAACTGGCCGTTTGCTTTGCCGAGAATAAAACCGGGATTCTGATTCGCGACCTGAAAAAGAAATTCCCCAACCTGAAGATCATGTATCTCTATTCGCGCGCGTATGCCGGATGGAACTGGCCGCAGGATCCGCCCAACAATGAACCGTGGGCCTACGAATCGGCGTGGTCAGTGCAGTTCTTGATTCGCGCTCAGATAACGCAGGCCGACAACGGCGGTCCCCAGGACAGCACCGCCGGTGATCTGTTGTATTCGGTAGCGCCGGTGCTGTCCTGGGGCGGCTATCAATGGGCGTCAGCGAATACGCCCAACTCCGAAGGATTGGTCTGGCCGCGGTCGGACTTCACCGCCGATGCCGTCCATTATACGACGACGGGTTTTCCCAATTCCGCCAACACGATGATCGGCTTCTTCCTCGGTACGACGACAACCGGCGCCAATCATCTCGCCTATACGACGTGGTTCCGCGCCCAATAGAGGGCATCCGGAACCGCGTCCGCAAATAGGAAAGGCGGAAACGCGCCCGACTTCCGGTCGCACCCTGGCTCCTGACCCGCACGCTTGGGTCAGGTTCGAGCCGTAGGCGGCTCAGCCGCAAGCCAGGCCTGCGCTAGCCGGAGATCCTCAGGGGTGGTGATTTTGAGATTATTCGCGCTGCCCAGAACAACCACGACGTTGCCGCCGAGACGTTCCACGAGATCAGCATCATCGGTGGCGAGGGTAGCCGTGCGTGCGGCCCGGTCATGGGCCTCGACCAGCAGCGAGCGGCGAAAAGCCTGCGGTGTTTGCGCTAGCCAAAGCCCGGCCCGCGGAACGGTTTCCCGAATATGTCCGTTGTCGACGCGTTTCAGCGTGTCCGCCAGCGGAATCGCCACGATCGCGCCCCCATGATGCCTCGCGTCTTCGAGAACTGCGTCGAACATCACAGGCGTCGCGAAGGGGCGGGCCGCGTCATGAATCACCACCAGTTCCGCTTCGCTGCTGGTAAGCGCGAGCGCCCGCCGAACCGAATCTTGACGTTCGAGGCCGCCCGCCACCACCTTGAGCGGCACGGTGAGCGCAAGCGGCCGTGCGAGGTCGCGCGCCGCAGCTTCCCTCCCGGCCGGGACGGCGACGACGACCTCATCAATTGATCCGACCTGCGCGATTATGCGCAGCGACCATTCGAGCAGGGTCGCTTCGCCGAGCTTGACAAAGGCCTTGGGCACCTTCGCGCCGAGACGGGTGCCGCTGCCGGCGGCGACGACGATAGCTGAGGCGCGCATCGTGGTGTATTACCTTGAAGAAGCTGGAAAGTGGGCGCAAAAAAACCGCGAGCAACTCGCGGTTCTTCTGCAGGAGTAAGGGCCTCCTTAGTTGGCGAAAATCGTCCGCAGCTCCTCCATGATTTTTTCTTCCGGATGAGCCTTGGCGATCGAAAGTTCCTTCACCAAGAGGCTGCGCGCGGTATCGAGCATCTTGCGCTCGCCGAACGAGAGCTCCTTGTCGCTCTTCAGTACCAGCAGGTCGCGGAGCACCTTGGCGATTTCGAGCGGTGAGCCGGTCTTGATCTTTTCCGTATACTCGCGATAACGCCGATTCCAGGTCTGCGAGTCCCCCTCGACCTTCTTCTGCCGGAGAATTTTGTAAATCTTGGTCACCGTGTCCTTGCCGATCACCCGGCGGAGGCCGACCGCTTCGACGTTCTCCGTCGGGATCATGATGGTCATCTTTTCGGCGCCGAGGATTCGCAGCACATAGAAGCGCCGCTCGGTCCCGGATATCACGCGCACCTGGATGTCGTCGATAACAGCGACACCGTGCGCGGGATAAACGACTTTCTCACCCTTCTTGAAGGTTGACGTTGAGTTCATTGGCTCGGGGTCACTCTGCGCCATTCGATTTCAGAGCGTTTGACCGGCACCTCGCAAGTGATCAAGCTCCGACTGGCTGGTACCATTATGACATAGGCGGGGAATTTTTGTAATCAACCAGCCAACCCCATTCGCGGTCAAAAAGACGTTCTGTTTTTTGTTGTTAGAGTGAGGCGACGTTCCATAACGATCGCATCCTCACCCTGACCATAGTAATTTTTTCTCAAACGTCGTTCTTCAAATGCCAGTTTGCGATACAGGCAGCGGGCGGCGGTATTGGAACGTCGCACCTCTAGAGTAACTATGGCGACACGTTTCGCGACCGCTTCGGCGATCGCCTCGCGCATCAACAGCTCCCCGAGCCCCTGTCGCCGGTATTTCGTATCCACCGCGACGTTCAGGATGTGGCACTCATCGGCGATCAGCCAACGGCACAAATAACCTCCCAGATCATTCTGATCCGTGACGCCGAGCACGATGCGCGAGAACGACAGGGTCAGTTCGCGATGGAACGCTTCTTCGGCCCATGGATGCGCAAAGGCGCGGCGCTCGATCGCGACGATGCGCGGTAAATCCGCGTTCGTCGCATCGCGTAAGCGGAACTGCATAGAAGCTTGGTCCATAGCCGTAGCTGACAGGGCGTGACTGGCCTCGCCTTACGCTTCGCGCTTGAAGACGATCACCTCGAGGTTCTTCGCGCGGATTCGATGCACGAAGTCGGTGACCGGAGTGGCGAACGGGATACGCGTCATAAAATCGGCCGGGAATGAATTCGACACGTAAGAAAGGCGACGCAAATCTTCGGTCGGGACGCTGCCCTTGATGACCAGGACATTGCCGGCAAGCGCGAGCCTGCAGTCGTAGTCCGGCATCTCGGGTGGTCGCGCCAGTTTGTCGCTCAGACCGGAGACCGGCAGCAGGCGCGGCAGTTCGAGACATACCAGGTAGGCATTGCGCTGCTCGGTAACCGTATACACCGTGCCGTAGCGACGATCGCGTTCCCGCTTTTCGTCGAACAGGTCCTTGCGAAAACCGTCGAATGCCACTGCCCGACGCGCATCACCTTCGACGCGTCGATGATCACCCAGGAAAAGACGCTCAAAGAGACCACGCAGCGGCGCGTGGCGCGGCGGCGGAAGGACACGCGCCAGCGCATCCTCGAAGCTGCCGCTCGCTTCGCGCGCCGGAGCGGAACCAGCCGCCGACCGGGTCGAGGCTGCCGCCGACTCCGTCTGATGATCGTTCATACAAGCTGATGGTGGCCGTTTTTCGCGGCAAAATCCATGTGCGGCCGCGCTTCCGCCCCGGGGTAATGATCAAGCCGCCGGATGCGAGGGTACGACAATCTGGCCGCTCATGATCGCCTTCTCGGCATCGTAGACGCGAGCGAGCGCCCGCGATGGGATCTGTGGTTCGAGCCGCGGGTTGAGGACGACGCGGACCATGCCCTCGCGCATCCCCAGCTCGAGCATCCCGCAGTGGAAGGTATGAGCCTTGACCTCACGGGCGATCATCAGGAAGGCGTCGGGAATCGAGGTGACCGCGCTCGCGATTACCACCTGCGGCATCACGTCGTTCTGATTGCGGCTCGCGCCGAAGGCATAAATGTGCGCGTCGCGGGCGGCGGCGAAGACTCCCAGCCCGGCCGCATCGGCGTCGTGAAACAGAAAATCGGCGCCCTGCGCGATTTCGGCCGAAGCGGCCTCTTTGGCCGCGCCGACATCGTCGAAGCTCCCGATAAAGCTGGTCAGCACACGGCCCCCCGGATGGGCCGCGAGAAAGCCTGCGCGGAAGCCCTCGAAGGTAAGCTTGATGGCCGGTAGTTCGATCCCGCCGACGGCACCCGCGGTACCAGTGCGGGTCATCATCCCGGCCAGCACGCCCTCGACGTAGGCGGCCTGCTCGATTTTGAAACTCAGCGCGGCGACGTTGGCCGAGGCGGCGCTGCCCGACGTTACGACAAAAGTCGTCTCTGGAAACTCCCGGCCGGCGGCGAGCGCGGCGTCGGTGTACTCGAAGCCGTGCGCAAACACGAGATTGAACCGGCGCCCGGCGAAATCGCGAAAGGCGTCGTCAAAATCTGCGGGCGACGTCGTTTGCACGGTTGCGACGTCGGCTCCCAGGCGCTGCCTTACCAGTTGCAGACCCTCAAAGGCGGCAGCGTTCCATCCGGCGTCACTAATCGGTCCCGGCGTCAGGAGCGCGACCCGGAAACGGTCCTGCGAGATGTTCGAGTTTGCGACATCGCCGCGGTGGCATCCAGCGAGGATGAGACCCGCGAACACGGCGATGCTCAGCGTTGCCCATCCTTGATGAGCGAAAGGCCTCAATACGGTCAAGACTCTCTTCGGTACAGCCATTGCTCACGTTTGCCACACGGTTAAAGTCGGGCAAAACGTCTGAATAACTGATAACGCAATAGCTTTACAAATCGTCACACTTGGGGATTAATGATTGCGGTCAGTTGGGACGTTGGGGGTTGGCTATGTCGCAGCGGGTCTGGCGCGCCTTCATAGCACTAGTGGTCTTCATCGCGACCGGTGGCAGCGCGGTCGCCGTTAATATAGTGGATTTTCCGCGTCCGGCCGCGATCGAACCAAACATCAAATTCTGGGTCGATGTCTTTACGGCATACACCGAGCGCGACTTCATCATTCATGACAAGGACCAGGTCTGGCGTATCTACCAGGTGATGCATCTGCCGGGTGAAGGGACGCCTTCGCGCGAGGACACCGCGGCGGTCAACGATTATCTGCGCGAGAAATACACCGATATTCTGAATCGGCTCGCTACCGGAGCGCAGCCGCTCACCTACGACGAGCGTCACGTCGCCGAGTTGTTCAAGGGCGAGCCGCCGGCCGCCTATGCGCTGGCCGCCGAGAACCTGCGGGTTCAGGAGGGGATGCGCGAGCGGTTTGCCGAAGGACTGCTGCGCAGTCGCTACTATCGTCCGACCATGGAGCGCATCTTTCGCGCCGCCGGACTGCCTCCGGAACTGGTAACGCTGGCGGAAGTGGAATCAGGCTTTCAGACCGGCGCGCGCTCGAGTGCGGGGGCGGTCGGAATCTGGCAATTCACGCGTGACACGGGCCGGCAGTACATGCGGATCACGCGTTATCATGACGATCGGCTCGATCCGGAGGCAGAGACGCAGGCGGCGGCCGCGCTGCTGCGCAGCAATTATGATCGGCTGGGCAGTTGGCCACTGGCGATTACCGCCTATAACTACGGAACGGGCGGGATGGAGCAGGCCTCAGAGCAATACGACGGTGATTTCGCGCGCATCTTCCGCGCTTTCAGCGGTTCGCACTTCGGCTTTGCCTCGCGGAATTATTACGCTGAGTTTCTGGCTGCCCTGCAGATTCATCGTTACGAAGACAAATATTTCCCCGATTTGAAATATCAGGAAGCGCCACCGCCGCCCGTGGTGCGGACGGACTTCACTCCACCCCGGCGTCGTCATTATGCGCCCAGTGTCCGTCGCGTCGTGGCTCACCGGACGCGCCATGCGCATCGACGCCATCGCACCTACGTGGTGTACCGGACCAAGCGCGCGGCGCGCGTTCGCGCCGGGCACGCCTGACGGCCCGACGCGAAGCCGCATCCCTTAGAGTGCCGCCATCAGCGAGACCGCATCCGCTACCCGGGTGCGCGGACTGATCGCACGATAACTCGGACGGCGGCGCAGGCGCTCGAGATACTCGGCCAGGCGCGGATAGGCCTGCAGATCGGGCTGATCGACTTCCAACACCATCGCCAGCACCATCAACGGCACGTCCGCCATCGAGAAGTCGCCGCAGATGTATTCGCCTTCAGGATGCTCCTTCAGCACCTGTTCGAGGTAGGGAAAATCGCGCGCGCGAAGTCCTTCGCGACCCTTTTCCATCCGCGCCTTGTCGCGCTTGTCCGGTTCGCTCCAGTAGGGCATCCAGATGAGCGGCAGATTGCCGACCAGCAGCGCTTCATCGGCAAACTGTTCGAGCATGCGAACCCGTGCGCGAGCCTGCGGGTCATCGCGCGGGATCAATCGTGGCCATGAGTAGCGGTCTTCGAGGTACTCGCCAATCACCGTCGAGTCATACACGACGAAGCCGTCATCCTCGATATAAGGAACCTTGCCCAGCGGATGGCGCGCCGTCATCTCAGGTGGCTTCTTCCACAGATGGCCGGGCGGAAGGTTTTCGATTCGATAAGGGATGCGCTTTTCTTCAAGCACGATCTTGGTCTTGCATCCGTGGGTGGAGCGCAGTGTGCCCCAAGGATAGTCGCGTTCGGTTGTAAAGAGCACGATCATAGCAGCCTCCGGCGCCCAAACCGCGAGGAATGGGCATCTCTGATACAGTAATCGCGGACAATCTAAGCATGAACCGTCCGGTTTTCGAGGGATCGTTAGCGAGTCTGGCCGAGCGCGTTGCCGGTTTGTTCAATGAAGCCGAGGCGATTCGCGTCCTGACACTGGTACGTGAAACCGCTCCGGACGAGCGGCTCGCCCTCGCCTTCCTGCTCCAGCTTGGCGAGAAAGCGCCGGCAGATCTGCGCCGCTTCACCGCCGACAGCGCCACGATAAAGGACCTCATCTTCTGCCTCGGCGCGTCGGAATTGATCGGCACCGGCCTCGCGAATGTCGCCGGCTGGCCGGCGCTCTTCGAACGCGCACGTCAGGCGACGCTCGAACCCGAAGCGTCGGCTATCGCCTCCGCCCAGGCTTTGAACGAGTTTAAGCGGCGGTCGTTCATCGAGATTGCGATCGCCGACCTGCTCGGCCGCCTGAGCGTCGGCGAAACAATCGCGGCGATGTCGCGCCTGGCTGACGAGTGTATCCGATCTGCGCTCGCCCTCGCGATCAGCGAAGTCAAAGCCGAACCGATCGCCGAGCGCTTCTGCGTCCTCGGCCTCGGCAAGCTCGGCGCGTGCGAGCTCAATCTCAGCTCGGACATCGACCTGATCTACCTGTTCGACGACTACGGGCAAGGTCGCAGTCAGGAGCTGCAGATGGCGCGACGGCTCGGCGAACGCTTGACCGAGATCCTCGCCGCCGAATGCTTTCGCGTGGATTTGCGTCTGCGCCCGGGCGGCCGCAGTGCGGCGTTGGTCAGCACCGTCGAAGGCGCGCTGCGCTTCTACCAGGACTTCGGCGAGACCTGGGAACGCGCGGCCCTGTTGCGCGCCCGTCCGGTCGGCGGCGCGCTCGCGCTTGGCCGGCAACTGCTGGCCGAGCTGCAGCGCTTTATCTACCGGGTGTATCTCGACTTCGAGACCGTCGATCAATTGCGCGCGATGAAGCGGCAGATCGAGAACGAGTTGCGCACGCCGGACCTCGTCGAGCGCAATATCAAGCTTGGGCGCGGCGGCATCCGCGAACTCGAGTTCATCGTGCAAGCCCTCGTGTTGATCTATGGCGGGCGGGATCCGCGCCTGCGCACGCCGCGCACGCTGCACGCGTTGGAGCAGTTCGCGACCTACGGGTACATGCCGCGAGAGCGCACCACCGCCTTGAGCGAGGCCTACCTCTTTCTGCGCAATGTCGAACATAAGCTGCAGGTGGCCGCGGGTCTGCAGGTTCATACGCTGCCGGCCGACCGCAACGGTTTGGCGGTGCTCGCTGCGCGGCTGGCCTACCCCAAAGGCGCGGAAGGAAGCGACCGCTTCCAACGCGATCTGGAGGAGCAGCGCCGTCGGGTCGCCGAGCAATTTCACGAGATGCTCAGCGGCGAGGCCCACGGCGCGGAGACTCTGCCGCCCCTCGCGGAACTCGCCTGGCGCGCCGCCGGACAGCCCGAACAGTCGATCCCGGCGCTGCGCGAGCTGGGTTTTGCCCATCCGGAGTCGAGCGCTCAGCATCTCAAACTGCTGGCGTGCGGACCGGCCTACATGCCGCCGACGGAGCGGCGACGTGAGTCGCTCGAGCGGCTGGGGCCGCGGCTCCTCGACGAGGTGAGTCGTCAGTCGAACCCGGATCTGGCCCTCGGCAACCTCGCCGACTTCGTCAAGGCGGTAGGCGGCCGGAGCTCCTTCCTGGCCTTGCTCGCGCAACATCCGGGAACGCGCCAGGTCCTGCTCCGTCTGTTCGCCTCGAGCGCATACTTGTCCGAGATTTTCATCCGTCATCCGGAAATGATCGATACGCTGGTGCGGTCGGATCTGGCGCGCGCCCGGCGCGAGGAAGCCGAACTGACGACCGATCTGCAGGCGCTGATCGAGGCCTGCGACGATTTCGAAGACCGCCTCGATGCGCTGCGTTCCTTTCGTCATCAGGAATTCCTGCGAATCGCGATCGCTGACCTGGCGACGCAATTGCCGCTCGAAGCGGTTCAGACCGAACTGACGCTGGTGGCGGAAGTGGTTTTGCGCGAGGCGCTGAAGCTGGCCCATGCCGAAGTGGCAAAGCGTAGCGAATCGATGCCGCGGCTGCGCCTCTGCATCCTCGCACTCGGACGACTGGGCGCCGGCGAGATGACTTATAATTCCGACCTCGATCTGATTTTCGTCTATTATCTGCCGGACGAGGTGGCGGCCGCCGGACGCGAAACCGCGGCGCGAATCGCGCAGAAGTTCATCGCGATCATGGAGGCGCCCACACGCGAGGGCTTCGCTTACAAGATCGATCTGCGCCTGCGGCCGTCGGGCAATGCCGGTCCATTGGTTACCTCCCTTGAAGGCTTCCATCAATATCACGCGCAAAGCTCGGCGCTGTGGGAGCGGCAGGCACTGGTGCGCGGGCGCGTGGTTGCCGGCGATCGCGTGCTCGGCGACGAGGTCGAAGCCGCTCGGCGCAAGTTTGTCTTCGGGCGCGGCCTCGATGTCCAAGGAGTGAACGAGATTGCCGCGATGTGCGCGCGCATCGCCCACGAGCTGGGACAGGAACGGACTGGACTCAATCTCAAACAGGGCTCGGGCGGGCTCGTCGAAGTGGAGTTTCTGTGCCAGATGATGGCTTTGCGTTACGGCGCGACATATCCCGCGATGCGCCAGCGCAGCACCGACGCGCTGCTGGCGGCGATCATGCAATGCGGCTTGATGCCGGCGGATGAGATTCGGCAGTTGCGTGACGACTATCGGTTTCTGGCCTTCCTCGAGAATCGGCTGCGCATCGAAAGCGGCCGCCCGCTCTCGAGCCTGCCGACCGCTACCGAGGAACTGACGCCGATAGCGCGGCGCGCCGGCTTCGACGGGCCGCTCGCCGCGCAGCATCTGCTGGATGAAGTCGAGACGCGCCGGGCGCGGATTCGTGTCACCTTCGCCCGATGTATCGAGCGGGAAGGCGCGCGCTGAGTTCGAGCTTGATAGGAAATCCTCGCGCCGCTGCCTAAAATCAACGACGCGCCGGACGCTTCCGGACTAGGAACTCAGATGCCTAAATTCAGCAGGATCCTGTGCCCAGTTGACTTCGATGCGAACTCGTCGCTCGCGCTGAAGGCGGCGTCCGAGCTGGCGGCCGAGCGCAAAGCGGCGCTCTTCATTCTTCACGTGATCGCGATCCCGCCGGGACCTGAAGTTGCGCTGCCCTTTGAGAAAATGGAGACGGCCGCACGGACGCGCCTGAAGCGGCTGGCCGACCAGAAGATCGGCCGCCGTGCCGACTATGAGATCGAAGTCATGATCGGTGATCCAGGCGCAGAGATTCTGTCCGCCGCCAGGCAGCATCGCGCTGAGCTAATCGTGATGGCTACTCACGGGCGCAAGGGTCTGCGACGGTTGATGCTCGGCAGCGTGGCGGAGCGCGTCGTGCGCGAGGCTCCCTGTCCCGTACTTACCGTCAAACCGAAGGTGAGCCGTTCCGCGTCAACCAGGTCGATGACCGCCAAAGCCCGAGTTTGAACCGCCGACTCTCGCGCAAACTCTAGGCCGGGATCCTTCGGCGGAACGCGCGGCGTGATTCTCGCGCGCCCTCTCGACATACTTCGCTGAGGTTTTACCGACGTGAACAAACGGGCCGCAGTGGCTATCCACCGCGGCCCGTCGCCGATTTGACGGTCGCCAGAGCTACCGGCTGAAGATGAAGTTCTCCTCCATCTTCGCCCTCACCTCGTCCATGTGGCGGCAATACTGGGGAAAGGTGCCATTGTAGTTGCCGTCCTGGCGGCGATTGAATTCACCTTCGAAATTGTAATAACCGGGCGTGCAATCGTGATTGCGATTGGTCTTGCCGCGGTTACTGATTACCTCCTGCACCCACCACTCCTCGGCTTCCGGCGTGACGTCAATCGTCTGGTAGCCGTTCTTCCGCGCGTAATCGATACAGGCGGCGATATGGTCGCCCTGCGTCTGCAACATCTCGGTCAGGTTGAAACGGAACGACGCCTGATAGCCGCCCATGATGAACAGGTTCGGATAGCCGTGCGAATGAATTCCCAGCAGCGTGCGGATACCCTCGGCATACTTGTCGTTCAGATCGAGGCCGCCCTGACCGCGAATCTGATTGTAGATCCCGGTCTTCTGCACTTCGAAGCCGGTTGCATAAATCAGCAGATCGACCGGGTACTCTTTACCCTCGAAAACCGGACCGCACGCGGTGATCTCGGTGATACCCTTGCCGTGCGTATCGACCAGATGAACGTTGGGCCGATTGAAGGTGGGCAGATAATCGTTGTCGAAACAGGGCCGCTTGCACATGAACATGTACCACGGCTTGAGCGATTCTGCGGTCGCCTTGTCCTTGACGATCTCTTCGATCCGCCGATGGATGCGCATCATGTATTCGATATTGGCGTTTTCCTGACGGCGGATTTTTTCTTCGGGCGTCAACGTCGCTCGCCGAATCTTCTGCTCTTCGGTCAGCTCCGGCTCCATCCGCGCCAGCGCGCGCCGCTTCGCCTGCCATCCCGGCTTCAGTTTCTTCGCCCACTCAGGATCGGTCTCCCAATCGTCCTTGAGATCAATCGACGACGGAGTGCGCTGGAAAACGTAGAGCTCCTTCGCGGCCTTGCCGAGCCGAGGGATCGCCTGCACCGCGGACGCGCCGGTCCCGATAATGCCGACGACCTTGTCAGCGAGCTTTTCCAGATCCGGCCCGGTGTAATCGTAGTCCCATCGCGAAGTATGGAACGAATGGCCCTTGAAGGTCTCCATCCCCTGGATCTTCGAAAGCTTCGGTTTCGACAGCGTCCCGTTGGCGCAGATGACGAAGCGCGCGCGCAGATGGTCGCCGCGGTCGGTGCCGATATGCCACATCTTCTCGGTCTCGTCCCAGGTGGTCGAGGTTACCGTGGTTTGAAAGACCGCCAATTCGTACAGATTGTAACGGCGTGCGATAAGCTGACAGTACGCGAAGATCTCCGGCGCCTGCGCATAGTGGCGCGACGGCACGTAGCCGGTCTCGTCGAGCAATGGCAGATAGTCGTAAGCAACGACATCGCACGCCGCCCCGGGGTAACGGTTCCAGTACCAGGTACCGCCGACGTCGGCGCCGCGCTCAACGATACGGATACTCTCGACGCCAACCTCGCGCAGTCGCGCGGAGGTAAGCAGAGCCGAGAATCCGCCGCCGATAAACAGCACTTCGACCGTGTCGTTGATCGGCTCGCGCGGCTTGATCGCCGTCGCGTACGGATCGATCTCGAACCGCGCCAGTTCGCCGGTCAGCTCCGACGTGTACTGTTTGGTGCCCTCGGGCCGATAGCGCAGGCGCAGGTCGCGCTCCTCGGCGAATTTCTGCTTGATGCTTTCGTAATACTCCTGCGGGCGATCGCCCCTCACGTCGAGAGGGTTGAAGGTCCCGATTGGGGGCGGCGGACTCTTTTGCTCCATGATGGACTTCCCTTCCTCGAATTTGAGCGCGAGTTCTCAATTCGTCGTGCCAAAACTAGCAGTTTGGCCGGTTATCGGCAAAAAGCTCCGTTCGGTCCGCGGTGCCCTGCCCCATCATAGGGATCGCGCACGGTATCACACTGCGATCAGCTTTTCGCGGTTAAATTTGCGTCTCTCATGCGCTTGCCGAAACGGCGGCTGCACCCGCGGCCGTGGCGCGCATGACGCGTGGCGTGCGCTTTGGGCAGAAGCTGGCGGAGGGGGTGGCTATCTCACAAGAGAAAAAGCCTTTGATTCCGCGTGATTTTGTCCGTCCCGCTTTTGCACCTACCCCCAAAGTTACCCCCCGCGGGACCGCCAGCGTTCACTGTCGAGTTTGCGAGCCTAGCGATTCGATTTCATTGTCCACCACTTGGTGGTGGCGATCTAATTATGTGCGGCTCAGCCTGAAGTCCAGTTCTGTTTTGAATTGCTCGAAGCAGGCCTCGCAGACCCACTCTCGCACCGTCCCTTCGTCAATGGGTTGGGTGACGGCATCTTCGGACGTGCGTCCCACCCCCAGCATCAATCTTCGCGATTCAGGGGCGGGCTCGATGTATGTTACGTAGCCCTCGTGTAGGACCTCGTCTTCGCCCGTGTAGTCCGGCGCGACGAACTTTGCCCAACAACCGAGGCAGTGATCATGGTCCCAATCAGCGCTGGGGGCCATGTAGTGAAGCTTGAAGAACGTAGCGCCCGTCAGGCCTGCGAGCTGTTCGCGCTTGTACTCCTGCCAATCCCAATCGGCCAGCTTCGCGAGAATCTCGGAATCAATTTGGCTCTTGCCGTCCCAAGCCAGTAGAGCGGCTTCCCACGGCTGAGCAGCACGCTCAGACGGGGAGAAGCGAGCTTTCCACCGCGCCCATTTATTCGGCCAGTCCCAAGCTTTGTCCTCAACTGAATACGTCATTCGCTCTCAGCGCGACCTTAGCGCTTTCGCTTGCGGGAAGCACGGAACTAGGGCATTCCGCGCGTGGTTGGCCAATTGCTCCGAGGGAATTTCGAGGTCTCGGTTATTCGCGGTCAACGGCCCGGTCATGCGGCAGTGAATCGATAAGTGCGAGCACATCGCTCGCGCGCCACGCGGTGGTCTTTGGTCCGAGTTTCACCGGCTTTGGGAAACGACCGCTTCTGACCCCCTCCCACCACGTGCTTGCTCCTATCGGACAGAGCCGAAGCACTTGCTTCAGACGCAAGAGCGCGCGCGGGTCGACTGGCTCAAGGCTCATCGTTTCAGCGTTCTGACTTGTGGTCTTCATTTCTCGGTTCTCCTTCTGTGAGTTTCCCCGTCCGGTTCAATCAGGATGGTTCGCGCGTTCGGTGACGAATCGATTCGCGTCAATCGTTGCCGCCGCCCCATCCCGGAAGCAGGCGGACATCGTTCCGCTCCGCGGGAACCGCTAACCGTGACGAGTCTGCCGTGCGCGGGCGTGGCCGTCGGCGGGCGCAGCCAGCGCGCGGCTCCGGATGCTCACAGGAGGCGATCCAGGCCTTCACGGATTCCTTGCGGTAATAGACCTTGCGCCCGATCTCGACGCGCGGCGGACCTTCCCGGAAGTGATGCCATCGCGCGATTGTGCGCTCTGAAACATCAAGCTCTTTCGCGAGGTCTTTCGGTTTAAGGTAGCCGGCGAGAAGTAGGGCCTCGTCGGCGTGGTTGGTTTCGGGATTTTGGAGCTCGGACATTTGAACGACGCCTCCTCGTTTAGCTGAAGGAACCGCCCGCGCCCCACCACCGCACCTATTTTCCGCGCTCACCAAGCTGCAACGTGAATGCCGCTCAGTGTCGTCAGATGTCTGGATGCGAACGCAGCGGGCCACGATGGAGCGGAGGCCGCGCGGAAGTGTGCATGTGCAGAATCGGCACGCACACTCCTGCCACTCCTAGCCATTGGGTGACTCTCAAGCGTCAAACGGGCGGGAGCGTACGACGCCGCCGCGTTCCTGCCGCAGGCTGGAGCGGGACATGCTTTCCCCGGTTTCGGGATCATCCAATTTGGAATTGCCATCCTTCAGGCAAAGATTTTCTTTCGGAAGGGCTGACGAGCTTAACTTGGTCGAATCACTTACCTCGGACCAAGTCGGTGCGTGCCCGGACTCGAAGATCGTCGTGGGTTCCAATCACGTACCATCGAGGCCCGAACCAGCCGTTCTCGACTGTCGCTTTGGGGTTCGGCCTGGGTTGGGGCCGTTCGAGGCCCATTGCGGCAGGAACGTCGGGCGATGGGTCCAGTACTTTGCGTTAAGACAGGTTACCCGCTTAAGCTACCGCGTACCGGAGACAGATGGCGAAGCAAAATCGAAGAGACGTTCTAGTTCAACTCCTTTCGCGAAGTTGGGGAGAATACGACAGGACGCGGCGGTACGAATTCGTGGTCCGTCCAGCAATTCCGATTCTCTTCTTCGGCGACAGCGAGCGATACTTCCGCTCGCCACTCAAAGTCATCACCGTCGGGCTCAATCCGTCAGCCGTAGAATTTCCGGATGGCGCTCCTTTCCGCCGCTTTCCGGCTGTGCAACGGCCTTCGGATCGGCGTCAGATCGATGTTTATCTGAAAGCGTTGAATAACTACTTCTCGGAAGACCCATACGAACCGTGGTTCGGCAGCTTCGAGCCAATTCTGAACGGTCTCAATGCGAGCTACTGCTCCGCGAGACGCAATACGGCGCTACATACCGACCTGTGCTCGCCTCTCGCCACTTCGCCTACCTGGTCAGAGTTGAAGCCCGAGCAGCGTTTACTGCTGCAGAAACCGGGCGGAGAACTATGGCATTGGTTGGTCACTGTTCTTCGGCCGGACGTTATCGTCGTGTCCGTTGCCGCGGAACATCTCACGCGAATTGGTTTCCGACGCGTAGCGAACGAGATGATTATCTGGACCTTGGATGACGAGGGCCGCAAGCAACCATACAACGTATTTGGCAGCCTTATTCAGGTGTCACCGCGTAGGCGGAGCGTGTTGGCGTTTGGACGTGCTGCACAGACGCCCTTCGGCACCGTCTCGAAAGACAAGAAAGTGGAAATCGGGGCGGCGATCAAGGAGTGGTACGATGCCGCTTCACGATGAAGTCTGTCTGGTCCAATTCATTCATCCGGGACCGGAGCCGAACGCGATTGAAAACGGACGGATGAATTGGAATAGCGGCGATGACCACGAGCGTAGGTTTGTTCAGACGCGCGGGGAGTGCCGCAATAGCAGAGGAGGACGATTCGAAGGGCCACTGCGATTGTGGTGTGAATGGGAAGCACAGTCCTTTGTCAAGCGCATAAACGATCACCCCGCTGGTGGATTGCCGGAGTGCTTACATCGACCATTTTATGTGCGAATCGCATTCATGCCGATCTCTGCAAAATACCGATCCGTTCGTTTTCGGCGGATTCTTTTACATGGGATGCCAGCAGAATACCAAGCGCGGTGCGACACAACTTCGTTATCTGGATAGAGGCTCGGTTATTCTGTTCGGATCGTGCGTGAATGGCTCGCTCGTTCTCGATACCGTGTTTGTGGCGGACTCTTGGGAGGACCACAGTATCGGTGTGAAAGCGTGAATCCCGAAGAAAAGGCACTTCATCAATGACTCGCGTCGAGTGAGTTCGCCGTCGGCTCAGACGTCTCGGTCTGCAGGTGCGGTTTCCCGTTGTTGATTCGCATTTGAAAGTCGAAATGGCTCGTTTTCTCCTTCCTTTCTTGAGCAACCTCTCGGAGTGTTTTCACTTAAATCGCCTCACGGCTCCGTCGATAGTGCGCGGCGACGCGCATGCGGTTGCCGCAATCAGCGCTGCACCAGCGGCGGGTGTGGTTCTTCGAGGTGTCGTAGAAGAACGCATGACAGTCCGGGCTGGCGCACTGCTTGACGAGAGCGGGTTCTCCGCGGCAGAGGAGATCGGCCGCTGACTGCGCGATCGGGACCATCAACTGATCCGGCTCGCGCAAATCGAGGGGCGTCGTTTCCTCGAAACGTCCTGACCGCCGCGCGAGCAGGACGCAGCCGGGGCGCTTCCGAATCGTTCTGTTGATCGCGTCAATCGATCGACGCGGAGCGGGCCGGCGATTGACGAGTCGTTCCGCCATCACGCGGAGCTGCTTCCGTAAGGCGACGGCGTCTCGAAAGACGCGGGTCGCCGCTTCTCCCCTGCCCCACGACTTCATCGCTTGATGCGCTTGATCTCGATCAATCAAGCGCGCGTGGACAAGCCACTCGATCAGATCCCGGAGATCGTGCAGCGCATCAGTGGAGCCATCCGTTTTTGTGAATTCCGTGTTAACGAAGTCGAGCCAGCTATACTGGCCTACGAATTCAAACCTGCCGTTACGAATCATTTTTGTCGCTGTACGGCGCCGCACTTTGGCGCTTTAATACCTCAAATTCCGTTGACGCATTAGGGCCGGTGGAACTATTTATCCACAGGGAGGTGCGGGGCGGCGGTGTCAGCAAAGCTCGCCATAGGAGTTCGTCATGATTGGCCAGTCTGCACCGATGCGCCGAATCATGAATTGGATCGAGCGCGTCGCTCCGTCCGATTTTCCCGTTCTGATCACCGGCGAGAGCGGAACCGGTAAGGAAGAAACCGCGAAGCTTATCCATGGGCTCTCGCGGCGAAAGAACGCGCCGTTCATTCCCGTTAACTGTGCGGCTCTGCCGGCCACGCTGATCGAGAGCGAACTGTTCGGCCATGAAAAGGGCGCGTTTACCGGCGCTGATCGGCGGAAGCCGGGACTGTTCGAGACCGCCGACAGCGGAACGCTTCTCCTCGATGAATTCACGGAAATGCCATGCGAAACGCAGGCCAAATTGCTCCGCGTGCTCGAAGATGGAAGGGTGCTTCCGGTCGGAGGCACGAAAGCAGTTGCGACGAATGTCCGCGTCTTGGCCGCATCGAACCGCAACCTTGAACGCGAGGTTCGATCGAAGTGTGTTCGAGAGGACTTGTTCCACCGCCTGAACGTCTGCGAGATCCACCTCCTGCCCCTCAGAGAGCGGATCGAGGATCTGCCCCTTCTCGTCGAGGAGTTCCTTCGCAAGACGAACGAAAAGCTGGGCAGGTGGATCGGGGGCGTCGATGACGAGTGCCTCACCGCATTGGCGCGCTATCGATGGCCCGGCAACATCCGCGAGCTGCTGCACGTCATCGAGGGCGCGGCGCTTCGCTGCGATTCGGAGACACTTACGTTCCACGACCTGCCGCCGCACATCAGAGGCCTGGACGGTCCGGACAGTTCGTTCGTCGTTCAAGTCGGCGACCGGGTGGATGATGTGGTGGACGAGTTGGTCTGGCGGACGGTTGAGAGCGTCGGGAACAAGACGCGAGCCGCGAAAGTGCTGGGTATCGGTCTTCGCACGGTCTACACGCGCCTTGAGCATCGCGACGGTCATGGAACGGACGGTCGTCCGCGCCCTCGAGGGAATGGTCGTGTGTGAGTGGGCGCGAAGCTGGCCGGTTGGAGGGACCAATTGCCGCTGAATTCAACGAAGTCGCACTTGTCGCAATGAAAGATCTCAACTCTCACAGGCACACATGCGCCGAGGTCTGTGACCCTCGCCGATGGCGCTGCATGTAATCCGCCGAACCCGAGAGGAGCCGCATTCAGGGCAGGCTAGTATTTCGCTGGTGGCCAAAGATTGGTCACGTTCGGTGGGGCGTTTCGGAGGATCGCTTAACCGGCGAACTCGGATCCAGGCAGGCCGTAGCCGCATGGCTTTTCGCACTTGAGGACGGTAAGGCACGGGTGCTGCCTCGGATGCTTGACCTTACTCGCCAGTATGGCTGTGGCGTTTGCAATTGCAAACGCAAGCGGGCGGTCCGTCTGCTACAGGCCGCCGTGTGGCAAATGAGGAGGCTCTCTTCCGGCGCAGGCTCCGCCAGCTGGTGATCGAGAAGTACGGCTCGCTGGACCGCTTCTATCTCGAAACCGATTTTTCGAAGGGTCACTTATCGCAAATCCTACGCGGCAAGCGCAGCCCGTCGCTCACTACGATCGTGAAGCTCGCGCGGGCGCTCGACGTTCAGGTCGCGGATTTCTTCAGCAGTCAGCATAGTCGCGGTGCCTAGTCGAGGTAGTCGATCGGGTCCTCGGTTGCCTCCAGCCTGCCTTGCGTAACAAGGCGCGACCGTTTGCGGGCGTGCGGGCGATGATAGAATCGTCAAAATGAACGTAAAGATGGGGCGGTGTAAGCTGTGCCTCCGCGAAAGTGAGTTGCGGAATAGCCATCTTCTGCCAGCGGCTCTTTGGATCGGTGCGCGTGATCCGAGACTCAAGAATCCAAATCCCGTCGTGATGACGCGGACGATATCGAAAACAACCTCAAGCCAGCTTGTCACCCGTCTTCTCTGCTCTACCTGCGAAGACCGCTTTAACAAGAACGGGGAGCGGTACGTTCTTTCGTGGCTCAGTCCGAAGAAGGCTGCAGATGGTGCCTTCCCGCTTCTTGACCGGTTGACGGTTGCGCTTCCGACGCACAACTCCTCTAACCTGAACGTGTATGCTGCGGACCGCATGGGAATCGATACCGACAAATTCGGGTATTTTGCCCTTAGCATCCTGTGGCGCGCTGCTGTGCACCGGTGGCGAATGCCCGATGCCCGCTTCACGCAAAAGATAGAGCTGGGAGAATTCGAAGAGCCTCTCCGAAAGTACCTTCTATCAGAACGGGAGCTACCGGCCGAATTCGTGCTCATCTTCACGGTTTGCTGCGATCAAGAGTCCCGGCAGACGCTCTTTCCGCCTGCGTTGCGGCAGAATGCAGTTTTCCGGTCTTACGGATTGTTGGTGCAAGGCGTTCATTTCAACATCGTCATTGGGCACGCTCTTCCTCCCGACCTGCAGAATCTCTGTTGCATGAAGTCGGCTCAACGTCCGATATTTTTGCGCGATTGCCGTGAGGACACTTTTCAGGCGTTTTCAGCCGTGGCTTCGACAAGTCGCCCCGCGCCTAGTCTTCGGTGAAGATCATGGCGTCAGGTTCTTACGAAAGACCTTTGATTGTCAGCCTCGACAACCTTCCGGTTTTTCGCCGTCGGAATTGTAGCTCGCGATCGGTACTGAATATGGGACGCGGTGTCGACAATTATTTCTGGCCTAATCCGTTTTGGACGAGATTCCGCCGCGCTTTCGCGAAATTGGCCAACTGGTGTAAGTGGGTGACGAACGATCCGGGCGCAAACGTCCGCTCGATCGCTGTAGGGAGAAGCTCAACTTATGAGGGTGTTGCTTCTTGGCGCTGGCGCGTCACGAGCAGCGGGTTATCCGCTTGCCTCGGAGCTGATGACCACTATTGAGTGCGACGCCATCGAAGCCAAAAACATCCAGCTTCGAGACGCTTGGAATCGTTGGCTGTCTGTCAAGAGCGCTGCCCCGCCCGAATTGCGCATCCTGCTGGACCACCCCAACCCTGAGGTCACCCTTTCCTTTCTCGACCTGTGCCGTCTTTGTTTCAAGGACGGCCTGGTTGAACGGTTCAAGGTTGATCGGCGCGATGAGGCGGTCTCTGACGCTCTGTCTCGCGACGAAATTCGCGACGACTTGTATCTGTCGGCCGCACACGCGTGGATCGACAAAGCCGGCACAGCCGTGCTGCGACTCGTTGATTCGTTGAGCGAGTACCTGGCTTACAAGCAATATCTCGATGTGGAATCGCCTTCGTCTCGCGCCTACCTGCGTGATCTGTTCGTGGACTTGTCCGATGGAGACGTTGTGATCACCTTGAACTGGGACGCCGCGGCTGATCGGAGCCTGTTTGAAATCGGGCGCTGGAGTCCACGAGATGGATACGGATTTCAGAAGCGATTAGTTAGGGAATTCTCGTCGAATCCGGTGGACCTGCCGGCTCGAATACTTGAACCGTCAAAGATTGTGCTTTTGAAGCTGCATGGATCTGTCGGTTGGTCGGCGAGAAACGATCGCCATCTGGCGTTCGATTCAAACTTTCTTCAGACGCTGCTTGCTGACGAAATTGAAGAAGTTGTCTCCGAGACCGACACGGGAGCCTACCCGGACGGGCGCCCACTCCTAACCCATCCGTCGTACCTCAAGGTGGTCCAAAACAGCTTTCTTCGTGAGGTATGGCGGCGCGCTGACGGTGCCATCCGGGCGGCCGACAGGGCGGACATTTGGGGCTACAGTCTGCCGGAAAGCGATATCGCGGTATCATTGCTCCTTGCGCCTCTAAGGTGGCGCGCTGCAGAAGAAAAAGTGGTGGTTTGCGTTCACAACCCGGATGGTGAGGCTCTAGATCGATATCGCACCTTCTTTGACGGACACGTGAGCCTCGAAAAGAAGGCGCTCGGCTGATGCGCGCGAAAGTGGAGGCCGGAATCTCAACGTATTTGCGCTGCTTATTGGCTTCGGGCTCGGCAGCTTCGGGCTCGGCAGCTTCGTCTTCGGTGCGGCGCTCAATGCTGGCTTCGCCGCCGCATTGGGCATCTTCAGCGGCGCCCAACTTTTGGGTGCCGGCGCAGTTACGCGCTTGTTCAGCGGAGAGATTTCCGCCGACGTGCAGCGCCTTCAAAAAATGAGCGCAGCGGTTAGCCGTTACTAGTGTCCGCTGTATGTGTATCGCTAAGAGCGAAGATTGCGTGTTCGACAACGCGGCGGCCGAGCGGAAGCTCGGCCGCCGCGCGCGATTTACTCGGAAGGAGTCCGATTAAGAACATAGTCGGCCGCGTGTTGCGCCTGTGTCGCGGCGTGAACGATCAACTTGCGGTCAGCCCGAAGCCGGTTCAACCAGCCGGAAACGTACGCGGCTTGGTTCTGGATGACCGCGTTTGAAATTCCAGCTTCGGCACAAAGAAACGCGGCTGAAAGCTCCGCCACAAGCTCCTCGCGGCTATAGACTGGGCTGCCGAAAGGCGCGACACCGGTTATGCCTTCGCGTGCAAGTCTCCTGTCGTGGCCGGTCGAATGACTAATCTCATGTAGCATGGTCGCGGCGTCTTCAGCAGCGCTTTCGAATAGCTCTCTCGCCGGAAGTGTAATTCGATCGGTAACTGGTGAGTAATACGCTTTCGTGCCTTCGCGTACTATCTCGGGTGGATTAGGCATTCCGGCGATGATCTTTCCGACGGCTTCGATCGGATCGTGCTGATGCATCTCGATCTTCGGCAGCTTGTCGAGCACGCCTTGCGGAAGCTCGCATTGTTCGAGGTTGAAGACGCGATAATATCGCAGCAGGAAGCGCCGGCGTGCTTTCTTGTCAGCTTCGCCGGCGTCGAGGTCTTCGGCTTGCTCGTCCAGGTCCTCGACCTTCCAGAAAACCACGATGGTGCTTTCCTCTCCCTTCCGGACGTGCCCGCCAAGCTCATTAGCCTGTCGGATCGTGAGCCAGAACGGCGACACGTACTTTGAGGCGGAAAGCAGAAAATGGTTGATGCCTCTGTACGGGCGCTTGCTGACCAGATTGCGCGGCAATCCGGTCGAGGTCCACGGGCGGCGCCACGGTACGACACCCTGTTCAAGCAAACTGATAATCTTTTCAGTCACGATTTCGTAAACGTTCATTGTCGTAACTCCTGAATGGCGACAGGGCGGGAGAACCGCTTGCGCGGCTCTCCCGTGTGGTGGGTGCGCTAGAATGGAACGTCTTCGGACGCTTCCGCCTTGGGCGCGGGTCCGTTCGTGCGGTTGCCGAGCATCCGGAGTTGCAGCGCTACAATTTCGGTCCGGTAGCGCGGGCCGCTCCCGTCTTTTGCCTGGTATTGGCGGGTGCGGAGTCTACCCTCGACATAGACTTGCCGTCCCTTCGAAAGCAGGCGCTCGCAGTTGTCCGCGAGCTTCCCGAAGGCGACCACGTGATGCCATTCGGTCCGCTCCTGGCGCTCGCCGTTGCGATCCGTAAATCGCGCCTTGGTTGCTACAGACAGATTCGCCACGTTCTGGCCTGACGGCAGCGCGCGAACCTCGGGATCACGGCCAAGATTTCCGATAACAATTGCCTTGTTGACTGACATTTTCGTTTACCTCCGATTCCTTTTCGTTGTTGGTTAAAATCCGTCTTCATCGATCCGGTGGGCGTTGAAGTCGCGTTCGGCTTTCTCGCCGTGACCGCAACGATCGCCATAGAGGGCCTTATCGCCGGGGTAGTAGAACGCTCGCTCGCCGGAGTTGATTTCCGTCTGGCAGTTGGGCTCCGCGCATCGGGCCGAATATCTGACGGTGATCCACTTGGGATCGCACTTGAACCTACGTCGCATAACCTTTTTCTCCTTTCGCCCGCTTCCGCTCCTGCGGCAGGGCGTGCTGCGCTTCGCTTTCATCACCGCGCAACTTTTTTCGGGGCGGCTCTCTCACCCCGAACTGGAGAGCCGCACGCGGATTTCTAGATGCGGGCAGCGGAGGGCTGCACGGACGTGAAAAACGCAGTGGTCGGCGCGAGCCGATGGCGCGGACGTGCTACCGGAGCGAACGCCACCACTAAGGGCGGCGCCGAAGCGGAGAAAGCTGGCGGGTCAGGCGCGGCCGGCGGATGGGCGCGAGCGGCGCAGCTTGCGGAGCCCGAGCGGCGTCTCACAGCGGAGCGCTGCCAATCCGGGAGTTCCGTTGATCTTTAGCTGGGGAGCGAGACCGCGAGAACTATGGGATGTTGAGAAAAGACACGCCACGACGAGGCAGGCGCGCATAATGATGCAGGCCGCCATGTGGGGTAGTCCTTAACGGACACGTTAGCGGCGAATTTGTTTCTCGACAGATGCAAACTGCCTCATCGCCTCCGCGAGGTCCTCCAAAATGTCGTTCATTAACGCTTGGGGAGTCGCCTCTTGAGAAGCATTCGGCTTCTCTTGCTTCCATTGAATGTCGAGACTGGCTTTGTCGCGGGCCATAATTTCCGAATATTGGAAGCGTCGAAAGTGAGTGGTTTCTTTGCGGCGAGTTAGATCGTCAGGGCAGTAGGATTGAACAAAATCCGCTAGGTCCTCGGTCGAGATAGGGTTTTGTCTGAGCGAAAACGTTCGATTCGTACGTAGGTCATAGATCCAGACTTCTTTAGTCGCAGGAGACTTTGTCAGCGGCTTCTTCTCGAAAAAAAGGACATTCGCTTTTACGCCGGGGGAGTACCAGATGCCAGTTGGTAACCGCAATAGAGTGTGAACGCGGCACCGCTGGTACAGTGCACGGCGAATCCGTTCGCCGGCACCGCTTTCAAAGAGAACGTTGTCCGGAACAACCACAGCAGCACGGCCGCCTTCCCTAAGCATTGAGTAGACATGCTGGACGAAATTGAGCTGCTTATTGCTCGTCGTGACCCAGAAGTCCGAGCGTTCGTAGGAAATTCTGTCAGTGTGGGTCTTTCCGTCGGCGCCTATGACTGTGAAGCTGCTCTTCTTGCCGAATGGCGGATTCGTAAGAACCATGTCCACTGTCTCAGCCTTGGATTCGAGACTGTCAGAAATGGTAACGGCCGGATGTCTATGATCCGTGCCGATACCGTGGAGGAAGAGGTTCATGGCGCACAAGCGCGCGACATTGGGCACAAGCTCGACTCCCTGCAATGTTCTGGTGCGTAGGCAAGCCGCCTCCTCGGCATTTGCGGTCCTGGTCTTTAGATATTCAAAGGCGGCCAATAGGAATCCGCCGGTACCGCAGGCAGGATCGGAAATGCGCATCATCGGCTCTGGTCGCATCACTTCGACAATTGCCCTGATGATAGGTCGCGGCGTGAAGTATTGGCCGGCTCCGCCTCGAACATCGTCAGCGTTTCGAGCGAGCAGGCCTTCATAGACTTGTCCCTTCACGTCGAGGTCGAGCCGCGACCAATCCACACCGTCGATCATTCGGATGAGAAGGTGAAGTTTGGCTGGGTCGTTTATCTTGCTTTGGGGCTTGGTGAAAATCAGGCCTATGAGCCCTGAGTACTCGCTTAACTTGCGCAACCCTTGATGGTACCGCTCCAAGCGTTTCGCATCGTCCTTGAAGTTCTTCAAGGTTGGCCAGGAATAACGTGATGGAATGTGATTTGCTTCCGCATGCCTCTGTTCCCAGGCCATTTTCAAAAAGAGCAGATATGTGATCTGCTCGGTGTAATCCATGAATGCTAAGCCGTCATCTTTGAGGACGTTAGCGTAATTCCAGACCTTTTGAACGAGGGCTGAAACCGAGGCGTTCTGGTTCCTGGTCATGCTGCTATCAATATCTCTTCCAACCAGTCGCGCTTAACTTGGGCGCCTTGCTCCGTTTTGTAAATCTCTGCCTTGGCGTAGGAAAGGGCGGCGGCGGAGTATTCGGAATCGGAATGAATTGCTCGGAGAAGTTCAACTTCTCGCGCCTTGTAGACTGCGCGGACGCTTCGATCGGTGATTTTGGGACGAAGTCTTTCTAGTTCTTGAACGAGGCGCTGTACATTCCCGGCGACGATCCGGCGGTCGTCGACCAAAGGTTTGCAATGAAGGTGGTACACCTCGATTGATGTCTGGGCTCGTTCGTATTCGTGGGTGCCAGGCGGTTTCGTGGGTATGGGATGCCCGTCTGGGCGGAACGTCAGAAGCTTCCAGTCGTCGGGATCAATCGGGTCGAGGAGTTCAGGGTCCTCCAGTTCGATATCATCGCCTTCGTGTCGCGCCCTGAAGCTATGGGGGCAGAGAGGGAAATGGTCTGCCTTACCCCCGCTAGTCTGGTTCACGTCGTCCACACGACGTTGGTTGCACCACTGACTTGAGTAGCGAAAATTGCGCGGCGTAAATGCCAGCCACCAGTAGCCTTCGTGGGTTGCGTCTTCTTCCACTCGATTCTTGGGACGAAAATGGTCGACGTTCTTATCGGCCGTTGGATTTCGGCTCTCGGAGTACCAGCATTTGTCCTTTTTTAGGGCGGCAAGGTTAGGCTTTAGGTCTTGCCAGATCTTCTGCCGCGTAGCTGTGCGCAAGCCAGCTGAAACTGCCGCTTTTCTGGCCGCAGCACCGTCCTTCCCAGCGGCAAGTGCTGTGTGCTCGGCCTGTGCGACCTCATGGCGCAGCTCGTCAAGCGCTCGCGTAGCTCGGCATTGCCATCCATTCGGCAGTTCCAGGAGGTCGATATCGACATAGCGCATTAGTCCGAGGCCTCTTTTTCCACCTCAGCGACTGCTTCCTTCAGGACTTCGCTGGCGATGCGGTCGATCTCCTGCCGTTGCTCCGCAGTCAGGAATTGCTGGCTTGCCATCAGATCGCTGTATCTTCGGCCCCATGCTCGAACGAAAGCCGCATAGTACGGATCGCTGAAGGACTTGGAGAAACCAGCGTCGGTCAATCTCTTGTCGATCGTCTCAAGTTGCTTCTTTTCGTCAGACGTCAATGACTCTTCCTTGGAAACGAGGCGGACTCTATTGTCCAGGTCGGCGAGCGTTTCTGGATCGAGATCGCTTCGAAAACCGAACATTTCGCTGGTCAGGATGCCCGTGAATCCCAGGCCGCGGGGATTGACACTTGCCGGAGCCCATTTGCAAACGCCGGTGTGCGAGTCCCGCTTTAAGATATGAACCTGCTCCTTTACTAGACTCGCAATGACAAGAGGATCATGGGTGGCCATCAAGATTTGGCTGCTTTGTTGCTCCGTCGACTCAAGAGCATTATCGCTCATTACACGTGCGAGGTCTTTGACATAATCGACACTCCAATGAGGATTCAGGTGGGTATCGGGTTCGTCCAGAAGCACGAGTGATTGATGTGATTTCGTGAAGCGCATCAGTCCCAACACCATAAGCAGTTGCTGCTCGCCCTCACTGAGTTGGTGGAACGTGATTGGAACTTGGTCTGTGTTGGTGGATTTAACACGGACCTGAATTTTGACGTCGTGAATGAGTTCGGAGAAGTCGGTGCTTTCCAGAGCGAGAAAGAAGGTTCGGGCATCCTGATACTCAGCGGCGAACGAATGAAGGCTCTCAAGGTTGGGCAAGAAGAAATAGTAGTGTTCTTCGGTGGTCGAGCGGTAGCCGTCGCTGACGTTCTGTTCGAGAACCATTGGCGCGATAGCGTAGCGACGAAGCCGCTCCATGACTCGGCGCATGATTCCTGTTGCGCCCCAGAAGTCTTGCGCGGTGGCCTTCGATCTGGCCCAACGGGGTTTGCGTATGATGAAGAGCGCGGACTCGAAGCCCACGATCCTTAAACGATTCTCCAGGAATTCACTGATCTTTTGATCCTCCTTGTATGAGAATCCGAGCAAGACATATTTGGCGTGATGGGTTTCCGCACAGAAGAAGCGGCGCTGCTCCAACAACTTGGCCAGGGTCCTTGCATCGTCCGTCTTGGCTTCGCGCAAGCGGACATAGTGTGCTTGCTTCATTGGAAGGAAATGCTCGGCTAGACGGTTCGTCGGTCCGGAATAGTAGCCGAAGACGAAGCGCGGCAGTGGTAACTGTTCTCGTCTGATGTTCTGCCATTTGAGGTCGCCCCCGGGTTGGGGGACGATGGGCCCCCACTTTAAGTCAGGACGTTTCATCTCTCCCGGTCGCCAGGTGACCTCCACTGTGTGTCTGTCCATTTCATAACGGATACGGAACCCATTCATCGGCTTATCGGGCCAACGATTTCTCTCCCACCAGTCGTGCAGGTCGCGGAAGATGATGACGAGTGCTTCGAATAAATTTGATTTGCCCGTGCCATTCCACCCGAGGAAGACGTCTAGACCTTGGCTCGGATTAAACCGGACAGTGTAGTCCTTCAGATTTTTGAAATCCTCCAACCATAACTCGAGTAAGCGCAGACGACCGCCGGCCCGTTCTTTCTTCTCTTTGGCGTGGGAGGCGGGCTTTGGCCCGTGTTCGGCTACTTGCCTTGCTTGTAGGAAAGCTTCTCGGAGTTCTGGGGTAGCTCGCAGTGCCTCATAAAACTGGACCACCTGATCGGGCACAAATCCTGCCTCATCGAAGAGGCGGCGTGCATCAGTTTTATTGTCGATCTTTTTCCAGGCAGCTCTCAAAGTGTTCGGCGATGGTGTAGGTTGTTGCATAGCGACACCGTCATCTGCTGAGGTTGGTTGGCGTCCTTGAGGCGCCTTCTTGGGTCCGGCTTTCTCTTGGGTTCTCTGGTTGCGGAGGCGGTCGAGCGGCAGGAATGCGGGCTCTTCGTGCGGGTCTTGGGGGACAAGGCTGCCATTGAAGGCATCGCGCAAGAGCGATTGGCGTGCGAGGTGAGCGCGAACCAACTGCTGGGCCAGCTTACCTTCGAGTCGACCGGCAGCTGACAGGCGGCGGTCTACTTGGCGAACGCTTTGGACCTGTTCCTCCGGTGGCGGAATCGGAATCGCAATGTCGCTCAAGCCCGATAGTGAGACATTGTATTGGCCTGCTGTTGTTTTTGCCTTGCCCTCAATTTGTGCGCGGACCACTTGGCTATCCCACGCGAAGGCTAGCCAGGACCAGAGTTGTTCCTCTCCGAGTAGGCGAAAGCGAATTAAATAACTTGCGAAAGTGCATTTCTTGTTCGGCTCCGATCTTACCACCGCCGCGCGGCCAAGAAGGCTTTTGCTGCCATTGGTTCGTATGAGTAGGAGATCGCCTGGGGCTATAAGTTGAGTGGCGATCAAGTTGCGGGAGCTGGAGGCAAACTTCAGGTCACGGAAGTCAATCGTGCGGTTGCGAATATTGGGAATGCGCAGAACGGCTGGACCTTTCGAGTCGTAGGTACATTTGACCGAGGTGCCGTATCCTGAATCCCAGGAGAGTTGGTCAATGCTTGCCCATGTCCATCTCTCTGGGAGTGTGGTCAAGTCAGTTGTATTTGGCGAAATAGGCTGACGATAACGAGTTTTCCAGGTGTCATCTTTGGGTTGTTTGCCGGCAGCGCGAAGACGCCGAAGCTTGGCGTCTTCCCAACGCGCACGACGATCGTCGAGGAGACGCCGCAACAGAGTTTCGCCGGTTTCGGTGCGAGTGCTCGGGTGAGCTCTGCGCGAAGCGCGGGTCAACATGCCGGAGACGGCAGCGTCAAGGACGCTGATACGGTAGTCTGCAAGCCGCTTCTGCGCTCGGCGGACTGCCGTTTCCGCTTGTTCCACTTGCGACAGCGCGGAGCTGAGCTTGGCCGCAATTCTTTGCTGCTCGGCAGGAGGAGGCAACGCGACGGCAAAGCGAGACAGCTTCTCGAAATTAACGCGCGGGCGTTCACCGCTGACCTGTTCGTTGGCAAATTGGACGAAATCTTCAGCATTCAAACGCCTGGCGAGAAACTGACTATCAAGTCCCTCGCGTTTGGCGAAGACGAGAAATTCCGACGAGCAAAGTCCGTCGAACTCTGCGACCCACACCTTATTGAGATAAGGCCGCAGTCTGCCGTAAAGCACGTCACCCTTCGAAAATCGGAGAGAGGAGCTGGAAACGTCCCGAGCGGATGCATGTTCAAGGAGCCTCATCGACTGCGGTTCGATATGCTCCAGGCCGACGTATCGCGCGTCGGGGACTTCTTTCGGCAAAGCGCGGGCTCGCGAAGGCTCTACGATCTCGCCGAGGGTGGCCTTGATCCAACCTGTTGGTAGGTGTTCAGGCATTGCCGAGGAGATGCTGGTCGTCGTTGTTGTTGTTGTTGACTGAAAAGCTGTTGCGCGACGAGCTCGGCTCACGCTGTGAGGGGCTTCGGTGCGCGATATTTTTCAAGAAAATCATTTTACTCTCGACGGCAGAAGAACTGATGAGCAATTAGCTACTTATTCCTTCTCGAAGCCGCTGTTGGTCGTGAACTTCAGTGATCGGCTGTTCTCTGTGACCGTACGCACGACGTTGTCGGGAACGCCTGCGGGAATTTCTGCTTCGATCTCAAGAGTGACGCGAACGGATGAACCGAGAAGACCTACTAAGTGCGTAACGACTTCGTCGGCGATCTTGCCGGCATCGCGACCAACTCTGGCGGGGTCGAGACTTACGGTGCCGTGATAGCGGCGCGGTCTTGGAACTTGAGTCGGGGCGGTCGGGTGCGCTCCAGGTTGCGTCGAGCTGCCGATGTCAGGTGATTTTCCATCGCTGGTGTCCGGGCCGGGTGGTACTGGCGGAGCGGTCTCCTGCGCGATCTGTTGCTTGGCGATTTCAGGTCGCACGAGCAAGCCGGTGTCGTCTGCCGCAATACTGATCTGCACGGCGGAGCGGAGTCCGCGATAACGCGCCGCCGATTCGTCATAGCCTTCGGCATAGGCGAAACCATCCTGCTGCCATGTCAGCAGAGCAATGCCGGCGCGAATAGAATCCACAAGCACGGCGCTCGTTTGTAAGCGAGGAAGGTAGAGGTAGCGACCGAAATCCTCAACGAGCTGCCGGATCGCGACGTGGTTGCCACGCCACAACGGTACGCGGTCCATCTCCATGCGAAGTCGCGAGGCGGCAAAGTTGATCACGAGCAACTCATCATTTTTGAGTTTCTTGCTCGCGCGCTCTGCAAGCGAGTCCTGGCCTGAGAGGCGGATCGTCTGCCAAGTGGCAGGTGCTTGCGGGTTCGCCTGAGTCGGTGCCAGCAGCCACTGATACGTTTCCGGAAGTCTGGCCCTCATGACACCGTCGGCGGCAGTTTTTTGAGTTTCTGCCTGCTTCACCTGGTTCGGCGAGAGATTGAGCCTGTCTTTCTCATCGAGGATGGATTCCCACGCTAGGTACTTGCGCACGGCCTCATCCAAGTCTTGCAAGCGCGTTTTATCCGCGGCAAGAAAGACGAGCGTGTTTCGATAGAGGCGAGGTGCGTTGGCGCGCGTCTCGAAAATCGCTTTGGCCGCTGTTTCCGCGGCATTGTCAGGATCTTTGCTGTATGCGTGATCGACGCCGAGAACCACGAGGCGCGCGTCGAGATCGTCTGGGACGTCGGCGCTCGAGACGGGTAACGGATGCACGCGATGGAAGTCGCCGGTTTTGCGAAGGTCGGCTCGGAGGAGCTTGTCGATCTCCTGCACGACCTTGTCGGGGTCTCGTTTCAATTGTTCAGCACGGTCGTCGGCGAGTTTGGTGACCGTGGGTTGCGTCGAATACCAATAGCGCGGGCCGTCCTGATAGAGATAGGTCGCGGATGCAGCAAGTCTTCGTAGTGCGTCGCCGAACACTGCGGGGGTCTCGCCTGGCATGACGCAGCCGAGCTTGACGCGCCTGTCTTCCACGCCGCGGTTCGCGGCCGTCGTTGTAGGAGCGGAGCCTAAATAGATGGTTCTGGCCACTCGCCGGCAGGCTGCGAACTTCCCGAGGTTGGGAACTTCGCCGTCAATCCGGAGCGGTAGGGAGCTGGAACCGTCGACGTCTTTCTCGAGGACCGGCACCCAGTTGTCGGAGAGATAGCGCGTGAGCTCGAATTGTACGCGCGGATCATCGATCGGAATGTTGGCGGGGAGGATCAGCGGGTTCTTGTCGCCCTTCTCCCAGAGGCTGTGGATGACCGCTGCCATGAGGCGCAAGACGCCGCGCGTCCGTTGAAACTTTATTAGCGTGGACCAGTCCGTGTAGAGCCGGTCGAAAATCTCCGGGTGGATTGGATAGGCTGCCTTGAGCCGCTTTTCGTAATCGGCGTCGTGGCACTCCGGCGGAAATTCCTGGTGCTGCGTGCGGTAAAGCTCGGCGAAGGCCCGCGACACTACATCGCGGTCCTTGAACTGTGCTTGGTCGGCGAGGGGCTCGAAGAGTCGCCGACGCACGATCTCGAACCCTTCCTCGGCACTGGCTGGACGCCACGAGGACTCCAGACGGCCGACGACGTTGCGTAGCCGGTCCAGTGCCTCGCGCCCGCGCTGGCCGCCGACTTCGACATCCTCTGCTTGGGTGTGGGGTGAGCCTGCCGTGTCCGAGGCAGGCAAGCTGATCACGAGGAGACAGTTCTTGGCCGCTTTGGCGGATTCGGTGAGGACCTGCGCGAATGTGAATTGGGTTTCGAAGCCGCCGGCGGGCAAGTCGCTTTGGTCGTGGAGCTGGCGAGCGTATGCAACCCACTCGTCAATTAGCATGAGGCAGGGGCCGTACTCATTGAAAAGTTCGCGGAGAGCGTCGCCCGGGCTCGTGGCCTTCTCGTCGTCGGCGCGGACACGCTCGAATGCTTTTTTGCCGCCAATCTGCCAAGCGAGCTCGCCCCAAAGGGTGCGAACGATCGTGCCGTCTGGTTTCTTGACGGGGTTGCCCGGCGAGATTTTGTTGCCCACCAAGACGACGCGTTTGGCGGTGGGCAGCTTCTTTGTGTCGGTGCCTTGAAGCACGGCGTCGATTCCGACGAGGTCTGTCGCAGGCGTGCCGGAGAAGAGGTGGTAGAGCGCAAGCATCGAATGCGTTTTGCCGCCGCCGAAGTTGGTCTGGAGCTGCACGACCGGGTCCCCGCCGTGGCCAGAGAGGCGCTGTACCGCGCCTGTCAGCAAGAGCTTGAGGCTGTCGGTGAGGTATGTCCGGCGGAAGAACTCGGCGGGATTCTTGTATTCGTCCGCACCCTCGCCCAGGTAGACCTGCCACAAATCCGCGGCGAACTCGGCTTGCAGGTAACGGCCGCTGGCCACGTCTTTATGGGGTGTAACCACTTCGCGCCAGGGCTTGAGGTTGGCCACAGCGGCGCTTTCGATAGCCGTGCCGGCACTCTTGCGCTTTTCGCTTCTTACCTGCTCGTCGAAGCGCAGGCGCAGAAGCTCCATTTTCATTCTCTCGATCTCATCCGACTGCGGCGCGGATATGGCAGTCAGAAGGCGGCCTGCCGAGTCGAGCGCGCGGTAGGCGTCGTCGCCGGTGAACGACTGCTGATGCGCCCATTTGTTGCGGTGGTCGCGCAGTTCGCTTAACAGACTACGTTCCGCCGGACCCAAAGTGCGGCGGAATACATCGTTCCAGGCTTCCCACATGAGTTTCAGCAGCGCTGCTGTGTCCCAGTCGGTGATCGCTCTCTTGCCGAGCAGCCGGTCATCGCCGATGAACCGCGCGATCTCCGTAGGTGCCCGGTCTTTGTAGTAGGTTCTAAACTCGCGTTCGATGAAAGGAGCGAGTCCCAGTTTGAGGAGATCCATCGCCTTTCCGACGCGCTCGTGGTTGGTAATGGCCATGGGTTACTCCTGCTCAAACATTCGAGTTTGAGACGGCTGCGGTTTGGCGCCGTCGCGTGCCAACCGCATGATCTCGGGCCAACTTTGTACTAGAGCGTTGTACGAAAGGGCCTCCGCGGCCCTCTTCTTGCGCTCACACAGAGTGTAAAGACGGTAGCAGAGTTCGCGCGCGGTTTCGGCTTTGCTGCCGAGGCTCGCAACCAGTGCAGCAGCCGCGCTCTCGCCGCCGGCCTCCAAGGCGCGCACCAGCTGATGCACCGACTCCCACGCGGTCAAGCGTGGGTCGGTTCCAGGATCCCACTCGGCGGGCAGTTGGTCAGGCCGGAGCAAGCGCACCTTGCCGCCCTTCGAGGCGAGAATGTGTGCCTCGACCATGCCGGCAACGCTGGTGTTCTTGGCCTTGGAGAGAGTCTCTGCGACACCGTACTCGCCGGCATCGAAGCCCGACTGCTCGAACCATGCCAGCGCCCAGCGGCTGTCAGCGTCAAAGTCGCCTTCCTGCTCAGCCAGCGCTTCGTCGAGCGTTTCATTGATGAGCGCCAAAGCCTCACGGACCGTCAGAGGCTTGCCTTCGGCGTCGATCACCTTTGCGTAGCGGGTGTAGACCGCCATGCCTGGGCCGATCGCAGCTTGGGCTAGGTCAACCGGGGCGATGTTGGTGCGCTGCAGGTGGGCGAGCGCCTCAGGCAGCTCGGCTTTAAGTGCGGCGAGAAAGTCGCGACGCGTCGCAGTTGGCGCTTGGGCGGCACGCGGCCGGCAGACAAGGATGATGCTAGAAGCGAGAGCATTAGTCCCCATCGCAACCTGCCGCGTCTTCATCTCAGTCCGCATCGGCCAGGTACCGCTTATGGCCAAGCCGGCACGGATTACAGCATCTAGAAAAGTTTCCCAACCCGTACTGGCGGTGCCCGTGTCGTTTTCGCTCTCCGACTGTTTGAAGGCGTAGTAGATGCTGACGGGAAAGGCCGGGTGCTCCCGCTCCGCGAGGCGGTGCATTGCTTGCGTCATGCCCCGCAGGAAGAACGCTTCTGCCTTCTGCTTGCTGCCATGACGGTAGGGAGTGGCGACCAGCTCCTCGACTTTTGGCACAGCGACCGTGGCAAACAGCTCAGGGAAAACCGATTTGAGCGAGCGTCTCAACCAAACATAAAAAAAGTCGGAAAGGTCGGCATATCCGATGTTGTCGTAGTAAGGGGGGTCGGTTGAAATGACAGCTGTTGAGGGGATATCAGCCGCGTTGGCCGCATCCAATTGCCGTGACACTCCCGCCTCTACGCGAACAGGGAAATAATCCAGCGGAGCGGTGAGTGTGCGCAGCACCGTGTCAAGACTTCCGACGGAATCGCTAAAGAAATTGACCTCTGCAAAATCCCAAGTCATGGGGATGCCCTGCCGAGCGAACGTAACCCTCACAGTAGCGACACGGGCGGATCTGCCCGAAGCAGTGCGAGATGATGTTGGACCGATGTCCCACGTACAAATTGTCGATCCTTTATCCGCCAGTTTGCTTACGAGGAACGCAAGATAGGTGGCGATGGCATCGGCGTAGGTCGTCGCGACGACACCGGCTTCTTCGTGGGCATGGGCGTTCTCAGATATCGATGCCGAGTGAGCGTCGTTTTTCGCACGGTCTCTCGCTTCAGCGACAAGATCGGAGAACGTCGTTAGTGCGACCAACTGGCGCGGTGTAAAAAGGTCGCCGTATGTAACGAGGCCATACGGCGGCGTCCAAAGTGCGCGAGGTTCAGGAGCGAGCGGCGTTTCCGGTTTCCACGTTGGTTTCGCTTGCAGTGTGATCGATTCCATTTCCTTGGTTGGAGGCAGATACACCCGATTGCGATCGCCTTCTGCGACAATAGCCATCAAGCGAGAGCCTATGCGGCCTGCCTTACCTTCGGCTTTAATGTAATCCCCACTGATTGGTGCGCCCGACATCAGACACTTAAAGTTCGCTCCCCTGGCCAGCTTCGTGCCGTTCGTAATCGCGAATAAGTCCGGTGGCTTTCCGATCTTCACGCTGAAGCTATAGTTATTTCTCTCGATCACAGGCTCGACGTAGGTTTCCCTTCCTGACATAGGAGAGAGCATAAAACTGGTGACCAGGGGGACATCGACGTGCGCGAAGGCTGGATTGGGACTCTTCACGGTGCGTGCCCAGAGCCAGGCAACAACCGTGAGCCGTTTGCCAATGAAGGGCTTGAGATCGGATCGCTCCTGTGCCATTTCCGCTGTGACTTCGATCTTTGGGTAGAGATGGCCGATTCGCTTCTGGGCTTCCTGTCGCATCCATTGGCCGTAGTAGCGCACGTCTTCGGCCAGCCCTTGCGCTCCTTTCCATTTGTTTTTGAAGAGGTCTTTGTTGCTCCGCGATATTGGGTTCACAGGTGGACGACCGGCAAACTTCGGCGGGATTTCGATCATCGCCTTGTTGATAAGGACGGCCACTGGGTTCAGATCGCTCGCGTAGCTTGTTAGTCCGAGGCGTTGTGCTTCGAGGGGCAGCGTACCGCCGCCCGCGAAAGGGTCGTGGAAGGCGGGGAGCTTCTCGAGATCGAAGAGCTCCTTTGCGCGTGGGTGATCCCTGTTTTCCGCGCAGGTTGCCCGCCAGCTCTTCCAGATTTCCTCGCGCGCTTGGCCGAGTATCTTTTCGTTGGTGGTGTTCTCCCACAGCACGAGTTCCTCAATGAGCCGGAAGAGCCGCTGGCGCTCCTGATCCTGGGCTTCTTCCGTAGGGAATAGGTCCGGATGACTTGAGGGGTCGTCCACCATCTGAGCGAAGATTACCGCCCGCGCAGCCGCAAGCGGCCGGCGCGCCCACCACAGGTGCAGCGTGCTTGGATGGCCGTGCCGAATCGATTTCTCCCGAGCGCTTGCCTTGTTGATTGCTTCAAGCGGGAGCGCGACCTCAATGAGCTTCTTTCGCGCGATCATGAGGGCACCCATCCGAATCCCACTTCCCACACCCGCAGCACACCTGCTGACGGTGGACTATTTTCTGCCGGAGGGAACCTAGATGCTTCTGCAAAATTGCCTTCGCTGATCCCCGCCACTCGTCCGTCGCGGAGGACGGCGAGCCCTGAGCATTTATCGAGAACGGGTAAGCGTGCGATCTCGCCTACGTCAGGGGAAAGGACTTGGCCATTGGAGAGGAAAATCCAGTTCCTCTCCGCATCATGCGCCGCACTGAGCAACCCGTCAGCGCGCCACTCCCACTCGACCTTCCACAATGTGTCGAGAGAACGCACTTGAACACCGTTGCGAGAGGCGAGGATCAAGCGATCTGAAGCTACGTCGATTATCGCGGCGCGACAGAAAACAAAATCCGTTTCCGCCACGTCAAGCAAGTTGAGAGTGTGGCGGTTAAGCAGAAGAACGTGCCCTCGATCCTGGCTGCGAGCGCCTGTCACGGCCACTAGCAGTTCCCGCATAGGGTGAAAGGCAACGCGGTCTACAGCCACCCCGGGCAACAAAGTCCGCATCAACGCTTCGGACGGATCGGCGATCGAGAACAACTCGATCGCGGCACTTGGGTGCCTGCTCGGATCAAGGGGGTACATTCCGAGACCAGTCGCCAGCAGGTCCCCTTCAGGAGATAACGCGACCGAGTTTACGGCATCATAGGTCTTGACGCGCGACGTCTGATGACCGCCGAGTTGCCACAACTCGGTCCAGATCACATGCGAAGCTACGCTGCATATGATGGGTTCGCTGGCGCTTGCTGCGGGAGAACTTAGGACGGACGAAGAGGGCCCGCCGATTCGCGGCTGGATCGCTACGCGACCCGAGTCAGGATTTACCTCGGCACAAACCCCGAGCGGCCCAGAGGCGAGGAGCGCGCCGTTGGGTAAGTTGCAGAGCTCGGGATGGATCCACTGGCCCGTGAGAGCGAAGTCTCTGTAGGGACATGGTTGCTTGGCGGTCATGGCTTAGCCGCCTCCGCAGCCTTGACGCGGCGCGAGCTCCCGGTGAACCAGGAAAATGGTGACGATACCGACCAGCGAGGCTCAACTTGCAAATCCGTTCGTCCGATTTCCCGCATTTGCTTGATGCACTGACTCGTCGCGGCGAACTCGGCGTCTACAATGCCGAAGAAGTCCTGTGGGTCGACATTTCGGGTAGCAGTCTGCAACTTTGCAAGGGCGGTATGAGCTTCTTCAGAAATCACGAATGCCCCGAGCCGTATCGCGTTGTCCACTTCTCGCCACGCCGTTTTCCAGATTTTAGTAAGTTCCGTTTTTCGCGCATCCGAGAGTTCTGCTTGATGTGCAAGGTCGTTCCAATACGCTTCATGGTAACGCTCGATCTCGACTAGTGCTTCTAAGATGCGCGCGTAGGCATCGGCCTTTCGATCCCACCAGCGTTCGGAAATGAAAAGCTTGCGGGCAAGAAAGGTTGTAAGGAACGTTGTGAACAGCGAGGACACAACGCCCACAAACCCAAGTTCAAAGTAATGTCGAATCAAATTCACAGCACGTCCGCTTCGCTCTATCTAGGTACTTCTGCGCGCGCCAGAAGCTCTGGGAAATCGTAGTTGACGCTGGTTACTCCGAAGTCCGGCTCGCGCTGGAAGGGACGCCGGACGTAATGCACTCGATGCGAGTCGTTCTCCAGAAACTCGACGATGGCGAGAATGAAATCCTCGGGTTTGTTAAGGGAATAGAGAATTTCGTTTTTGGTGACCGTGATCGTTGCTGCGCCCGAGGCACGGCCCTTTACTTCGAGAAAGCGGAGTCGACCGGTTCGGACGTCGCGGCTTTCGATGTCATAGCCTAGCTTCTCGTATTCGCGGTCGGTGGGTTCGAAGCCGAGCTGGCGCTCGACCTCCATAATGACCGCGCGAGCACGAGCAGCCGAAAGCTGAGTGTCTGCGGGTTGGGCGGATTGCGACACTGGGCGCCCACCCATTTGTGCGATGAGTCCTGCGGGCACAACCACAAAGCCGCCTAGTGCCACAGGCGGCAGCGCCGAAACTTGCGCTTCCAAATCGAGCTGTTCCATGCGTTTCTGGAGGCGCCCCTGCAGATCGTCCGCGCGATGGCGCGCCTCCTGAGAGTTGAGCCGGGCGTTGGTTCTGCCAGCCTGCTCCTGCAACTTCAGTTCCTCTGCGCGATGGTCCCAATATCCGATCTCTTTGGTGAGCCGGTCCTTCACGGCGGCGCGAGCCTTTTCGATCCAGGCGCAGCGCCGATCGCGCACTTCCGTAAGATGTTCCGGCACTACGGCGGCGACGGCGTGCGCCAATGCTTTCTGCTCCAAGTCTCGGGTAATCCAGGCGGCCTCGGGGTGAGCCAGCAAGGCGTCTATGCTCGGTTCGTCCGTGCGGAGAGGGCGGTAATCGAGGTACGGCGCGTAGTGAAGGTGGCGAGCCTGACCCGCGGCATCAAGCTCGACGTAGAGCATTTGCTTGGAGATGGTGCGGCGATCGCCATTTTTGAGCAAGCTCGCATCCTGGACGGCGTGCTCCAAATAGAAGAGCACGCGGGGCGTGGTGCCCGAATCGCGCTCGTCAACCAATACGGTGCCGCGCCGCAAGAGATCGCGATGGCGCTCAAGCGTAAGGTCTAGCGTGGCATCGAGGAGTGGATGGCCGGGGCAAACGAAGGCGGCGAGTGGCTGGCCTTGCGGCGCGGTCAGAGACTTCTCAAAGACGATGCGTTCATAGCGCGGCAGGACAGGCTCGCCGATTCCGATCATGCGGTCGCGATTGCGCACCGGTGCTGGGACGTGGGTCACTTCATAACGGCGCGGCTCGCGCTGGTGTGTGGTGCCGCCGATCTGAGCGAAGGCTTCGAGGAAGAATGACTCGATGTAGTGGGGTTGCAGGCGGCGGGCCTCGGCACGCTCCATGTCCTCTCTCACACGTGCGACTCGACTCGCGTCCATCACTTCGTGCGCGAGAGCGCGCTCTTCGAGCAGGGTTTGGAGCTGTGGACGATCAACGGCGTCGGCGATGGCTTGCGTCAGCCTGGCGCGAACTTCGGGACGTTCGCCGTAACGGATGGCCTGAATCAACAGATCACGCAGCGGTCGGCCCTCGAACTGGATTTTGCCCAGCACATCGAATACTTGTCCGCCCAGGGTTTGCCGTGCCTGCTCGAGTTTATCGAGCAAGGTTCGGTAAACGTCGCCCTCGCGGGTTTCATCCGCTACTAGATTCCAAAGGTGGCACACTTCGGTTTGGCCGATGCGATGGATCCGTCCGAAGCGCTGTTCGATCCGATTGGGATTCCAAGGCAGGTCGTAGTTGACCATCAGATGGGCGCGCTGAAGGTTGATGCCTTCGCCGGCCGCGTCTGTCGCGATGAGGACCTGCACCTCTGGGTCGTGCTGAAACGATTCCTGGGCTTTCATGCGTTCCTCGCGACCCAAGCCTCCGTGGATGATTACCACGGCCTCTTTACGTCCGAGCAGCGTGGTGACGCGGGTTTCGAGGTAGGCGAGCGTGTCGCGGTGCTCAGTGAAAATGACAAGCTTCTGACGTGGAGAAGGCTTGGGCGCCGTGATGGCCGCGGCACCGTCGGAGGCGGTCTTCTGAGCAGGATGGGCGGCGGTCCTGAAGATCTCGCCGAGCAGGCTCGCGAGTTCGCGCCATTTGCGGTCTTCGCCGCTACGGCGGACCGCGAGCGCGAGCGATTCAAGGCGGCCGAGGGTAGCGATTTCCGCTTTGAGCTCTCCGATAGAGCGGGCCGCCGTAGCTTGATCGAGGATTTCTTCTTCTGCAGCCTCTACTTCGCTATCGGGCGCGTCCTCGAGATCCTCCACGTCCTCGGAATCCAGCGCAGGCGTAGCGGCGGCGATGGCTTCAGCGGCGGCGCCGCGTTGCAGCAGTTCGAACTCTCTGAGTCGCTTCTGTAAGCGGTCGCTGCGGCGGCGCAGCGATTGATAAATCGCTTCGGGCGATGAGGCCAGCCGTCGTTGAAGAATTGTGAGCGCGAATCCTACCGTGCCCGCCTGCTTATCGTTGGCGAGGGCCTCAGCGCGGTCAAACTCGTCGCGGACGTAATCGGTGACTTCCTTGTAGAGCTGCGCCTCGGCGTCCGAAAGCCGGTACGGCACGGTATACGCAATGCGCTCCGGGAAAAGCGGCGTGCCGTCGAATTTGAGGAGAGTTTCCTTCACCATCCGGCGCATGAGATCTGAGACGTCGACCTGGTGTACGCCATCACGAAAGCGGCCCTCGAACCGATCGCCATCGAGGAGCGCCATGAAGAGCTGAAAATCTTCCTCCTTGCCGTTGTGCGGGGTCGCGGTCATCAGCAAGAAGTGTCGCGTTAGACCCGACAGAAGTTGCCCAAGATGATAGCGCTTGGTGTATTTGACCTCGCCGCCGAAAAAGGTTGCTGAGAGCTTGTGCGCCTCGTCGCAAACCACGAGGTCCCAACGGCAATCCGGAACTTGCAGCTTCTGCTGTACGTCCTCGTTGCGCGAGAGTTTGTCGAGACGTGCGATGACAAGGTTGTTTTCGAGAAACCAGTTGCCGCTGTGAGCCGCTTCGAGTTTGTCGTTGGTGAGGATTTCGAATGGAAGCTGGAAACGCCGGTAGAGCTCGTCTTGCCATTGCTCGGCAAGGCTGCCCGGACAGACCACCAGGCACCGCTGCAGGTCTCCACGCGCGATCAGCTCCTTGATGAGCAGACCGGCCATAATGGTCTTACCGGAACCGGGGTCGTCGGCGAGCAGGAAGCGGAGCGGCTGACGCGGGAGCATCGCCTCGTACACGGCGGTGATCTGGTGCGGCAGCGGCTCGACCAGCGACGTGTGTACGGCGAGCACGGGGTCAAACAAGTGTGCCAGCCTAATTCGATGTGCCTCCGAAACCAGCCGGAACAGGGCACCGTCACCATCAAAACTCCAAGGGCGCCCGTGTTCGACGACATTAAGTCGAGGCTCATCGTGACGATAAAGCAACTCGTTTGCGACGCGGCCAGTCGGTCCTTTGTAGGTGAGTTCGAGGGCCTCAGAGCCGAACCACTGCACACTGACAACGGTGATCACCCCGTCCGGGAGAATGCCTCTGACCGATGTCCCCTGGGTTAAGTCTTCAAGCCTCGCCACTTAAAGTTTCCCCTCCTCGATGCTGCTTGAACTTTCGCCATTTCATGGCATCCCGAGGCTTTGGAGCAATGCTGTGATTTGTTCGTACGGGGCACGTAGTTGAATTGCTCTTTCTTCCGGATACGGAACCGAATGATGGCGGCGACCCACAGTGAACGGATGTCCGCCACCAGCTAGCGGCTCTTCGATCCTGATGGGTCCGTTGTCTTCGAAGACCGGATTGCAACCTCGTGCCTTTGCGGCAACGTGGTGGACGACCATGACGTTTTGATTCGGCAGGATTCCCTTAAATGACGCGCTACGCGTCAGCTCTTCTAAACGCGCCACAGCTCCCCTCCGGAAGAGACTCGTCGAAAAGATATCATCGGGCGCTCTTTCGCCCAACGCTGAGCGGTCGGGAAGCAGTTTCGCGGCAGAGGTCGGCTTGGGTGACTCACGGTGCGTCTAGCTCCGCTTTTTGTACCGGCGGACGTTTTCGGCTTTCCAGGCCAGCAGCGGATGCTGAGCGATGCGCTCGGCCAAGGCTTCGTCGCTCGTGATCAGGCTTGGCTTGATCTCAGCGTGATCGAGGAGGCGATCGAGGAACTCCCGTTCCCCGTCCGCGAACGAGATCAACGGTTCCAATCGTTCGGCGCACTCCGAAACGAGTTTGCTGGCCCAAGGCTTGGGATTGCCGAGCTGGCTCGCGACCGGAGTGCGCAGCGTGGGGATCAGCTCGTTCTTGAGCTCGTTGGGTTCATAACTAATGTCGCCGATGGTAAGGGTGCGCCAGTCCTTGCGACTCATCGCGCCATAAGCCACGAACGCGGTGCGGAGACGAGTTTCGTTCAGATCGTCTCTCCGTAGTAGTTCTTGTGTGTCGAACAGGTCTCTGCTGGCTCTTCGCGAGAAGAGCGCCACCAGCTTGCCTGCGGCGAGTTCATGGATGTTCAACACGGGTATCTGGCGGGTCTGGGCGGAACCCAGGACGCGCGAATCGGAAGGTTCGGGCGGCCACAGCGGAATTCGAAACATAAAGTTGATATCGACCTCGAGATTGCCTTCGCCGCCAAGTGCGCTGCGATATCGAAGACGCCATTTTCCACCGGCATGTTCGTCGGGTGACGGAACACGTTGAACTCGAAAGTCCTCTCTCGCGAAGACCGCTCTTGCCGCCCTCTCTACCTGTTCCCGCTCGGCCATCATCGTGGCGCGGTCCTGGGCTCCGATGTAATTGAGGTCGGCATCGACCGAAAGGCGTGGCACGTCAAAAAGGAAAAGGTTGAGAGCGGTTCCGCCCTTGAGCGTGAACCGGCCCTTCAGAAACGGGTGCTGGAAGAACGCTTCCAGCAAGGAGAGAAGCCGGAGTGATTTTTCGAGAATCTCGGGGCGAAAGTCCGTGTCCGCCGCTTCGGCGCGCAGTCGTTCCTGGGAGATATTCATTGGACTTCCTCCCAAGCGCGCTCGACGACGTCGGTGGGCAGGATTAGGTTCCACTGCGATGAGAGCTGAACGGGTCGCTTGTCCCCACGCTCGGCGTAGTGCGGACTTCGCGGCCGGTGCTCCCTCAGCGGTCGAAGGTGAGATTCTTCAACCATGAGGGCCTGCCGATGTTGCTCAAGGAAGAATCCGACTTTGGCGATGGTGGTCGCGTTTGCGAGAAGGAGCGAATACTCGACGACCTGATTAAGATCGAAGAACTCGACCGATTCGAGCGAGCGCCAGACTTCTTCCCATCCGCCGCATAGGTCCGGTCTGTCGAGGGCGTCGACGAGTGTTCGTTCAAGTGAGGTGACACGTAGTGAAAGGCCGCTACGCTCGCGGTCGAGCACGCCGAACTGTGTCTTGCCCTGCTCGCGGAGGCGGCGGGGAAACTTAACGGGTTGGAAGCGATTGCCTCGATAGACGACCACGCGGGCGCTCGAATTCGTGAGGTAGTAGAAGTTCTGGAAGGTCGAGTATGCCCGTCCGTGGAATTCGAGCGCAGTGTGGTAAGCGAGGACAGCGTCTTCGGCCATTCTCGAATCAAGCAGATAGGGATCGGTCGGCGGCGTGCCGGTTTTGGTTCCGGGCGGGATGGTTACGTAGAGCCCTCGGCGGACGCGCGCGATGTGCTTTTTTTTCAGGTGATAGGCGAGAAGGGCCTTTTCAGTCCACTTGCTTCGGGCCTTCTGACGGGCGAGGTACTCCGTCAATTCTTTTGCGGTGAAGACCGGATGCGTTCTTAAGAAGTCCGGGAGCATGGCGTTGAAGATATTCGCAGCTAGGGCTAAAAATATTAGCCCTTTCGGCCAATATATTCAAGTCAGTGGAGGCAAGACACTCCCTTTTGGCAGCTGTTGGATTGGTCTCTCCTTGAGATCAGCTGCGCTCAAGTGCTAAAGTACACACGCACGAAACTATTGACACACGTACTAGGATGTGCGAGAGTGTTACCATGCGTCGGGAAGTTACTCAGGAGTCTTTGTACATACACGGACTTCCTGGCGCGACTGTGCAATGCGAGGCACGCATACCATCAACCCCGATCACGCTCATGGCGATCCGACTGTTGCGCCTCACGGCGCGCGACTACTGCAACCGGCGCCGTCGCGCTGGCATCGAGCGCTGGATGGCCGGCGCGGGGGCGCTTTGGCCGTTTGACCAGGTATGCGCAGTATTGCGCATTAAAGACGTGCAAGCACTTAAGAACTGGGTTAGATATGCGGGAAAGCAGCTTGTGGAGGCAGATCAAGAAGAATCTGCCGCAGGTTGACTGGCAAAGAATAGAAAGCGGTGGCACGGCGCAGGGCATTCCTGACGTGAACGGCTGCTGGAACGGCCGCGAGGTGTGGCTGGAGCTGAAGGTGGAAGGCAACACCCTGAGTAAGTGGCAGAAGCAGTGGGCAAAGCGGCGCCGCAAGGCCGGAGGCCGCGTCTTCGTCATATGGGACCGTGGAACGCACATAACAATAGAGGGTGACAGACTGGACTATAGCCTGGTCAAGCCAATCGACTGGGCATTACTTATGGGAGTGTTGTTTGCATGACCAACCGCGCAATGAAGTGTATCTCCTGCCAGGAAGAGATGGCCTTGGCCTATGTCAACCGCCACCTCAACAAGGATCGCATCCTGCTGTTTTGCCCTACCTGTGCGAAAACCTTCTACAAGGTGGACAACTGGGGCGGCGCGAAGCCAGCGGGACACCGCGTCATAGCCTGTATAGGCTGTGATCGCACAGTGAGCCTGGTGCATATCAACCTGGCCTTACCGCGCACTATCGTCTTCTGCTTCAAGTGCGCAGGCAAACTAAGCAAAGAGCATCTATGGGAAGAGTGTCGT
>Ga0070741_10000458_pt1 | contig 149388 bp, 121 predicted proteins | sample Coa_R1_4_FD_66440 | JGI IMG/M metagenome (GOLD analysis project Ga0070741, IMG submission 66440) | Surface soil microbial communities from Centralia Pennsylvania, which are recovering from an underground coalmine fire - Coalmine... | ecosystem: Environmental > Terrestrial > Soil >... | reverse complement strand
GACATCATCAGGCACTGACCCCAAGGGGGCACGTGCGGATAGCAGGTGGATCAGAAGAGGTTCTGATCATTAAGAAGGGGAAACGCCGCCGGAAAACACAAAAACAAAAACCGTCTTTAATGAAAGAAAAGAAATAACCCAGCAGGTCCCTTGACAATACCCATAGCAGGGCGCGTTACTCCGTGCGCGCCGACGACGGGCAGAGGACTGCCCGCCCTACCGAGATAAGGTTCTAAGCCTAACCATTTAAATAACCCGTTACGCGTTACGCATTGAGTGCATTTGCGGCGCACGGAGTGCCATCAGGAGGGTAGGGCGGGCAATCCTCCGCACGTCATCGCCCGAAACAACTTGAAACGTTGAATATGGCCTTCAGCCCTTGGCCTTCAGCTTCGCCCACAAATCCGCCACTCGTTTCACGAGAAAGTCCCGCTTGCCACCGTCCGTCACCCACTGGCAGCGGCCTTCGAGGAGGCTGAGTCGATCGCGCAAGAAAATGTTTGCCCCGTTCGTGTCGGTCTTTAACGCCTGGTCGATATGATCCAAATCGCGCGCGAGGCTTTCCGGATCGGGGCCGTCGGTCGTGCGCGCGCGCGCGTGGTCCTGGGAGTCGGGGTCGGCTTTTTCGAGGACCTTTTGAACCAGCGCTTGCAGCACCTCCTGCTGTTCTTCGGTGTCCCAGATATACCGCAACACCCAGAGGTCCGAGTGCCGTACCTCCATTCGCCCACAGAGCAGCGCGCTGGCGGCGGCGAGCCGTTGCAATTTCACCGCGCGCCGGTCGGAGACGGGAATGCCCGCATGTCGAATGCGATGCACCAGTTCCGAATAATCGGCGCGTACGCCCGCCAGATCCACCTGCGCCAGCAGCGCTTGCAGGATCTGGATTTCGTCAAAATGCAGCGATGAGGCCGCCACCGGACCCTGGCCCAGTTTCCAACCAGCGGTCAGCACTTCCGGCAATTGTTCGGCCGCCACGTTCCCGCAGTGCACGCGCAACAGGAAACGGTCGAACAACGCCTTGAGCGCATCGTCTTCGGGTAGATGGTTGCTCGCGCCCACAAACATCAACGCCTTGAGCGGACGCGATTCCTTGCCGCGGCGGAACACGCGTTCGTTCAAGGCCGTCAACAGGCTGTTGAGGATCGCGCTGTTGGCGTTCAGCAATTCATCCAGGAAGACCAGCGAAGCCTCCGGCAGCATCCCCTCGGTGTTCGTGAGCAACTCGCCCTCGCGCAATTTACGAATGTCAAACGGCCCGAACAATTCATTGGGTTCGGTAAAGCGCGTCAGGAGATAATCAAATGTGTCCCCTTCGAGGCGCGCCGCCAGATTATGCACCAACGCGCTCTTGGCGGTGCCGGGCGGGCCGAGAATAAACAAGTTTTCACCGCCCACGAGGCAAACGCCCAGCAGGTCGATGATTTCATCCTTGCCGACGAAAGCCTGCTTCATCGGTTGCAACACTTCCGCCGCCAGCCGGCGGCCAATCTCAAGTTTGGAATCAGTCATGAAATATTCAAGGCGCCGTCGGGACTTCCAGTTGCTCCGCCACGGTGTGGCACAATTCGGGAAAGGCTCCCAGCGCCTCACGCACCGCCTGGGCCACCCGGGAGTCGCCGAGTCGCGAAACATCTTCCCGCGCGAGAACGCGATCCACGTAAAGTTGCCGGAGCGCGGCATCCGAAATAAAACTTTCCACGCTCACGGCTTCCAGGCCTCGCACTCCCACCGAGGAAAGCGGCCATTCGCGCGCGATGATTAGGAGTTGTTGCACCAATGGGTCGCCCGAGGCTACTTGCCGGGCCATGTGGATAAGGTCCGGCAAATATTGCAAGGCCAAGTCCGCCGAATAATCCGTGCCCGGTGAATGCGCCGTGGGGCAAGGTTCCTGCAAGGCCGTGGTAAGGATGCCTCCATCCACGTCGCGGCAGACCAGAAACTGACAGCCGCGATACAGCAGGCGCGCCGACCAGGATGCTGCGTCCGGCACGAACTCGGGAGCCGATCCCGCCAGGTTGAGGCGTGTGACCCGGTCCATTTCAAGGAGCACTGCGCCGACGTCGCCGTCCTCGTCCTCGACGAACTCCGGCGACACCGCCACCTGGCCCGTTTCAGCCAGCGCCACAAGGAAGTGGGACAGACTCATCGCTGGTTAATTAAGCGCATCGCCGCGCATTTGTCAGGGCAAATTACGAAGCGGCATCCATTTCCAAAAAGTCTGCCGGAACGTGTTCGGTGAGCCAGACACCATTCGCTGACAAATAGAACGCATGGCCTGCGCGATGCATCTCGCCCGCGCGGATTTTCAGCACCACCGGTTTGCCATGCCGCTGGCCCACGGCGAGGGCTGTCCTGGTTTCGCGCGAAAGATGCACGTGCTGCCGGCTGCCTTTGAGCAACCCCTGGCTCTGGATCGACGGCAGAAACCTTTCCGCCGTGCCGTGATAAAGTAATTCCGGCGGAATACCCGGCTCATACGCCAGCTCCACCTCCACGGAATGTCCCTGGCTGGCGCGAATCCTCTGCCCGTCGTCGCTGAACGCAAATCGTTTCTTGTCATTGTTCGCGACCACGAACTGCAAATCCTCGCGCGTGATGGGAAACCCGTGGCTCGCGCACCCGTGGAGCAAAACGTCCACCGGGACCCAGCCTGCCGCGTCGAGTTCGACCCCGGCTTTCCCCGGTTCGTGCCTCAGCACCAGACTGAGGAACTTGCTGATTTTTACGTGTTGCTTGTTCATGGGAAAACCCTTGCAAATCGAATCCCTTCACGATGGCTGCATCACCTCGTGGTATGCCTCATACACCTCGTCCGTAAAGCAACAAAGCAGCACCTTTTCGAGAGAGGAGTTGGCGTCGAAGAAACTCGATATTTCGGACACGGCGATTTGCGCCGCCGATTTGATCGGGTAACGGTACGCGCCACAACTGATCGCTGGGAATGCAATCGTCCGTGCGTTATTTTTCACCGCCAACTCCAGGCTCGTGCGATAGCATGAAGCCAGCAACTTTGCCTCGCCGCGTGCCCCTCCGCCCCAAACTGGACCGACCGTGTGGATTATCCATTTGGCCGGCACCCGATAGCCTTTGGTAATTTTCGCCTGACCTGTTTCACATCCTCCAAGCGTCCGGCATTCTTCCAGCAGTTCCGGACCCGCCGCGCGATGAATCGCCCCATCCACTCCGCCGCCGCCGAGCAACGTGGAGTTGGCGGCATTCACGATGGCATCCACGGCCAGCATGGTGAGGTTCGCCCGTGTGAGTTCGATTTTGCGGTTCATAACACTTGAAGCTTTGGATCAGTAAGGCGGAAAAAGACGCCGCAACCCGTGCGTGAGCACGATTAGAATAAAAGCAAGATTGCGGGGAATCAATGCCGGCCAGAAATACCGCACCGAGCCAAGCGCTCGTTGTGTGTCCTGTTGAGCGACCAGTCTTTCCGCCAGCCGCTCCATGAACACTTTCGAACGCGGCCATTCCAGGAGTCCGCGCAGCCATTCGGCGGGAATGCCTGCTTTCCCGACCACGGCGCCTGCCACGGCGCCGGCAATGGCCCCAACCGTGTCCGTGTCTCCACCACAATCAAGCACCGCGATGAGTGCTGCGCGAAAGTCTTCCGGGTGACTCAAGCAGCCGCAGAGCGCCACCGAGACGACGTGCAAGGAGTAGCCCGAAACGCCTTTCTTCATGGCGAGAGTTTCCACGAACTTGCCCACTGAATCGTCGCGGGCAATGGCCGATTCCATGTTTGAGAGCAACGCCTGCCACTCCGTTTCCGTGGAAAGTTTTCGCAGGGATCCAATAAGTTCCAACGCGGCGGGAAGTCGTTGTTGCTGGAAAATTAGCGCGACGGTTTCCGCCACGGCCAGCGCCGCGGTTTCCGCCTGCCAGCCCCTGTGCGTTAAGCGCGACGATGCGAGCACGAATTCCCGGCGTTTAGGTGGATCATCCGCAAAGAATGCGCCCAGTATGGCGCTGCGCATGGCCGGGCCGCTGCCGGCTGAGGCCACCGCGCTTTTGCTTCCGGGCACGCCCGCCCAAAGTTTGATGCACGCTTTCGCGGTGGCTTGTCCAACACCGCCAGGCAGGCCGGCGAGCCACCAGCGGAATTTCCAGGCCAGCGCGCGTTGAAACGCGACCGCGTCGTTCGGTTGCGCCAGCAAGGCTTGCGCGACCATCAGGGTGTGTTCAGTGTCATCGCTGAGCATTCCTTTCCCCAGTACCAACCTGTGCTTCCACTCGCCTTTCCAAAGTCGGCGGATGCGTTGCGGCGAGAGCCCTTCCGCTGGCAGACCCAAGGCATCTCCCACGGCAGTACCGAGCAGGACGCCGGCGAACCTTTCTTGCGGCACGAGATTCATTCAACTGCCTCCTGCTTCTTCTCGCTTTCACACAAATCGGCGAACTCATTGAACAGACAGTCGAGATCGCCCTTTCTGGCGAGCGTATTTATCCAATCCGCTCGAACGGCAGGCAGCCCGTATAGCACACCAGCAAGTCCGCCTGCCACGCAGCCCGTTGTGTCAGTGTCGCCGCCGAGGTTGACGGCTTTAAGCACCGTTTCCTCGAAAGTGCGTGAGGTCAACAAGGACCATACACTTGCAGTCAGCGTATGAACAACATAGCCGCTGGACGATATTTCGGACGCAGGCAACTCGTCGAACCGGTCGGTGCTCAGCAATTGGAAATAGTGAGCTTCCTGACAGAAAGGGGCGTCCTGATAAAGGCGCGCAAACTCGTTCTTTGCCGAATCAAAGGCTTTCCGTGCATCCCAACCCTTGTGTAGGCCGTGTACCAAGAGGCACAGGAAACCACATGCCATTTGCGAACGCGGGTGACCATGAGTGATTGACGAGACGCGATGTGCGCGCTGGATATGGCAAGTGGCAGGCTCAAATGCATAACGCAAGGCCACTGGCAGTATGCGCATCAGCGACCCGTTTCCGTTGGTAAATTGATCGGTCCCACCTGCTTGTTCAGCGCTGGTTCCACTTGCCATGCGTAGGATCGCATCAGTTGTCGTCAAACCGGCATCGAAGACCGTTCCCCACGGAGTCCAGCGGTTCTCATTGAGCCAACTGACAAATCGACGTCCCATGTCGGACGTGTCAAACCCGCCCAGGAGACTTTCCACGGTGCAAAGCATGAGCGAGGTGTCATCCGACCATGTGCCCTTCGGTTGATGATGCGAACCGTAGGCACGCATATCCGTGACAGGATTTGCCTGCACCTCTGCGCGGGATCGGAACTCAACCGGCACACCCAAGGCGTCTCCGACAGCGGATCCCCACAATCCGCCCAGAACGCGCTCTCGATGTGTGGGTGCGGTCATATGTCTTTCGGCGGAGCAACCGTTGCGAAGTACAATCCGGCATACACCTTGGGATCGATCAACAATCCAGCAGTGGCTTTTTGTTCCAGCCATTTGCCCGCATCGGCGAGGGGCACTTCGTGGACCTGGATTTCCTCGTGGCCATCGCCGCCGCCCGCGCTCACCCGCCGCACGTCGCGGGCAAGGAAGAAGGTGACAATCTCGGACGCCAGACCCGCAGTCGGCGGGCCGCTGGCGAGTTGAGTCACCTTTTTTGCTTCATAGCCGGTTTCTTCGAGCAATTCGCGCTTTGCCGCCGTCGCCAAGGCTTCGGATTCATGGCCGGGAATGTCGCCAGCCAGACCGGCAGGGAGTTCGATGACCCTTCGCGCCACAGGAATGCGGTATTGTTCGATCAACAAAAGATTGGCTTCAGTGGTGATTGCGACGACGACTGCTGCGCCCGAGGAATTCGTCCGGTCGGTGTATTCCCAACGACCGCACTTGATCAACCTGAGGAAACGGCCTTCGCACAGAATGATTCTTTTTTCGGCGTCCACTTAGTGATTTCCTTTCCCGGTCAGCAATTGTTCGCTCTTCACGACAATCACTCCGGCTTTCTTCATGGCTTCAATGGCATTTTTCACATCGTCTGGCTTCAAATTGACGCCGCGGCAGGCGTCTTCGACCAGGTGGGTGCGAAAGCCCAGTTCGACCGCGTCCAGCGCCGTGAAATTCACACAGTAGTCCGTCGCCAGTCCGAGGACGTACACATCCTTGACCTTCTTTTCCCGCAAAAACTCGCCCAGACCGGTGGCGCGCTGATGCCCGTTGTCGAAGAAGCCGCTGTAACTGTCGATGTCCGTGTCGATACCCTTTTTGAACACCTTGTTGATGCGATTGCGCATGAGTCCGGGCGCCAGTTCCGCGCCGTGGGTGTTCTGCACGCAATGCGTGGGCCAAAGCAGTTGCGACCGCTTCTTCAACTGTACCACCTCGCCTGGTTTCCGTCCGGGATGATTCGCGGCAAAGCTGCTGTGATTGGCCGGATGCCAATCCTGCGTGGCCACCACCAGCTTAAACGCGCCTTGCAATTGGTTCGCCAGGGGAATAACCGCATCCCCATTCGGCACCGCCAGCGCGCCGCCAGGCAGGAAATCGTTTTGCAGATCAACCAGGATTAAAGCTTTCATGGGAAAAGGGATGAGTCAGTAAATCAATGGGTGAGTGAATTGAGACCGCCTTCGATGGTCAGCCCAGGCAACTTGCCTGTACCAGTCGGCGACTTGCCGGCACGACCTTGTCCCGGAGGGACACTTGAAAATAGCCCAGCGATTGATCGCTGGGTTGACGATCAAAGAAAATTCCCAAGCCGCGTGGGGGTGAAAGAGAACGTCCGCGCTCGCGATGGTGTTCTTTCGTCCCTGGCGGGACTCGCTTTGCGTCCGTCCGCTGACCCACCGATGAATCGGCGGGCTATTTTCTTTCGCCCTATCGGGCTGTGAATTCATCATATTTCAACTCTTTCTCTGGCCTGAAGCCACCCGCTTGGAATCGCATTTCGCCCCGCGTTCAAGGCTACGATTCCGCCAACGATCGCGCAAGTAGTGTCGCGGTCACCCAAACCGCTAACGGTAGTCCAAAGCGCTTCCGTGTAATCCTGAGCGTGTCCAGCGGCACACCAAAGGCAAAATGGGACCGTGTCCGAAGCGATCACTTGAGACCCGTTGCCGAGTACCGAGGCCGCCGTTCGCGATGACAAGTTCAAGGGCAGTTCCAAGGCTTTCTTCAGCCTATAGTAGGTTTCCGTGCGAGGGATGCGTTCCAGCACAAACTCGATCATCGCATGGCTGGTTTGCGTTTGATGCTCGCCTTCGCGAACCATCCACGCGGCCGCCAAGGCGACCGCGACCGCGCCAGTTTGCCCATCCGGATGCGCGTGTGTTACTTCGGCCGAGGCGGATGCTTCTGCAACTACGCGATCCAGGTCGTCCGCAAAATAAGCACCAACGGGGGCAACGCGCATCGCTCCACCGTTCCCGCACGATCCTTGACCATCGAAGACACTGCCCGCAGCGGTCTGCCAAGGCATGCCTTCGCCGATGGCCCGAAGGATGCCGTGTGCAGTCCCGCCGTAGCCGCGTTGAGGTTCACGGGCGTATTCTCTGGCAAAAGCGTGAGCCAAAGCTTCCCGCTCAATGTGGCCATAGCGCTTCAAACATCGGACAATGGATAGCGCCATCATGGTATCGTCGGTGACGAACCAGGGAGGCGGCGGCGGATCGCGATGCTGCAGGCGCAGCTCAATTGTTAGCGGGCTGGCGAAGAAACACTCGCCAAATCCGTCCCCCAATGAAAGTCCGTCGAACGCCAGCATCGCCCTTTCCATTCGAGAGTCGTGGTCAACCGGAAGTCGAGCCGGCCAACTGTTCGGATGACCGGCCATGAGCTTGCGCGCAACACGAAGCCAAATGGTTTCCACCCAAACAATACCCATCGGTCCGACACGTTCGATTATCCAATCCGCAAACCGAAGTTCATTATACATGGACCAGGCCCGTTCGGTGTTGCTGGAATGAATAATGGCCGGACATGCCGGACGGCATTCAGCCAGAAACTTCGCTACATCCAATCCGGTGCCGGGATCAGCGGTTACCCCCGGCCGCGGATTGAGATCGTGGTCCAGCGAGATCAAAGCCGCTGTTGGAAAATACGCCTCGCACTCCTTGATCATCGACGGCGCGTCATGCCAGAGCCGGAGTTGGAAGCCGCCGCCCAACGTTGGCACAGCCTTTTCGAATGCCGCAATGCGCTCGTCGTTATCTTCCAGAATCAAAATGGTTCGGGTTGCGGGCATGATTTCCATAATTCAATTCTCGGTCACTCCACCAACAAGCCCTTGCGTTCCGCGAGTCCGATAACGGCCTGCGCGCCGGAGTTAAACTCCAGAAAATCTTTCTCGATTCCGTCGCTGAAAATGACTCCGTTCTCGGCCATCAACGATTGCAGCCGCAAGGGCGATTCCGATGTCACGCGGCCGAAGACAAGCGACGCGCCGGTGGTCATCGTGGGAAACGGCTCGCGAACGGTGAAAAAAAGGTAATTGGCGTCCCAGGCGAATTCAGTTCGGACGTTCGTTTGGAGCCTTGGTGGCTGCACGCTCGTCTGCCTGCGGGTAGCCATCATGTTTTCGGTTTCCGGTCGAACCAGCACCGACGCGGCGGATTGGCTGATTGCGGCTGCGCCGGTCATCAGGCTCTTGAACCAGCCGGTCGAGCCCATTCCGGTCGAGACGATGACGCCGCTCGAAGAGTGGGTCTCGCTTGCCTTGCCGGACTGAATCACGTACCGCGCCGAACTGTGCGTGCGGGGACCGATGAAAAGGTCATTCACCGCGTACATAGTCTGGCCGTTGTTCAGGGTCGCTTTGGCCATGGTCACGGTTTTGGTGTGGCGTCCATGCGCGAGCACTTCCGGGATTACCTTTGTCAAATCGCACACCTTGAAAGGAAGCAGCTTGCCGTCCCAGCGCGCCGGATCGGGGTTGACGCCCACCACCGGCTGGCCGTCGAGATATTTCAAGGTGTTCGCGACCAAGCCGTCCTGACCGAGTGTCACGACGGTGTCATCGGGCGCGAACACGAAGTTCGGCAGGAACGCTCGATCCACGGTTTGCACCCGGCCCAGTTCAGCGAGCACCGTTTGCGCCTCCACCAGCGCGTGATGGTAAGTCTCATCCTCACGTTGGTAATCGAGGAAGTCTGCGCCTTGGTGTTCGATGTAAAAGCGGGCCTGGCTGACCGTGTTGAACCGGACCACCAGTTCAGCCAGGCGCGTCGGGCGCGTCACGAGGACGATTTTGTTGTCAGTCAGACGGTTCATTTTGTGGAACCAATTGTATTAAGCTTCCGCCTTGGCGGGAAGGCGCTGCGTTTTCATCGGCGGCGGCGTCAACAACTCCCTCAAGAGATCGGGCGAGATGTTGAGCTGCCCGATCTTATCCGCCTTGCCGGCGAGTTCCTGAAAGGCGAACGCGATCAATTGTTCGGGCCGCATCCCAGTGGTCGCGAGCGCTTGCAAAATTCGCGCATCCGCGCTGCCCAGGGCCTTCATCGTGGCCGTCACGCCGTAGGCGCGAACGTCCGCTTCGGCCCGGGCGTTATCCGCCGTCAACTCGACGAACCGCTTGCGTCGATCTTCCAGGCCGATGTTGGCTTCCAGCGCTTCCTTTTGCACGAGGTGTTTCTTTTCCTGCACCGCGCGTTCGGCCTCCATTTGAGTCTCGCGAATCTGCCGCTTTTTGTTTTCGACCGCGATCTCTGTATTAAGTTCGTTCTCCTTGATGGCACGTTCCTGCTCGACGGCCGAATTCCGCCGGGCATACACCGCCTCGTCCGCCTCGCGGAACAACTTTTCACGCGTCTCGGCTTCGAGCGCGCGCGCGGTTTCGGGAGTGGGCTTGATCGCCAGTATCGAAAGCCCCAGCACTTCCAATCCGAGCGACGCCAATTCCGGCGATCCTGTCAAACCCGCCCGGACCGCTTGGACGACCACATCCGAAGCCACAATCGCCTCGCGCAACGGGAGCTTTTGCAATTCCGCCCGCGCCAGCACGTTTACAACATGAACAACGCGCTCCGGAAGTTTCCGCGGATCTTCGGAAGTGTAGGTGTGACCGTTCCCGGCCAGCGTATAATTCAGCAGCGATGCCAGCCGTTTCGGGTCACCCACTCGAAAGGTGATCTGGCCTTGCAGCGTGACATTCTGAAAATCCGCGGTGGTTTCCTGGAAAATGAACGGCACGTCGGTGCTGCCGACCGGCACCGCGACGAGCGAAGTGGTCGGCGCATAATAAAAGAAAGACAATCCCAATCCTTCGCGAACGACTTTGCCCGCCCGGTATTGCAGCAGGTAGGTCGTTGGCGGAACTTTGATGAATTTAATTCCGATCATAATACGCCTTTCGTTGATGGTTAGAGTTCGAAATTAAAGCCGCGCTTCTTAAGCTGCTGATATTTTCGTTCGTCGAATCGATAAAGCCGCGCGGCGCGGTGGGCGACGTCCTGTTCGATTTCGTCCAATTCGATGAGCAGGCCCATGCTCAGGATTTTTTTGCGGAAGTTGCGTTTGTCGAATTTTTGTTCCAGCACGGTTTCGTACAGGTGCTGCAGTTGGGAGAGCGTGAATTTGGGCGGCAGCAATTCGAAACCGATGGGTTGGTAGCGCACCTTGCCTTGCAACCGTTGGAGCGCCAGCGCGAGAATTTTGTCGTGATCGAAGGCGAGTTTGGGCACGTCGGAAACGCCGAACCATGCGGCGTTGCGGGCATCCGTCGTGGGCCGGATGCGATAATCACTGAGCTTGACCAGCGCGTAATAGGCTACGCTCACCACGCGTTCGCGCGGGTCGCGCCCGAGATCGCCCACGGTGTAAAGCTGTTCGAGAAACACCTTGCTGATGCCGGTTTCCTCCTCGAGTTCGCGCCGCGCGGCATCGTCCAGCGTTTCGTCCACGCGGACGAATCCGCCAGGCAGCGCCCATTTGCCTTCAAATGGCGGCAGATCGCGCTGAATCAGCATGACCTTCAGCTCGCCCTCATCGAACCCGAACACCACGCAATCCACCGTCAGGGCCGGTCGCGCATATTGGTAGGTAAAGCTCATGTTTTGTTATCGTCACCACTATGTTAGTGTAAAATAAACACTAAGTCAAATGGAATCGCGGCGACGGTGGGAAGGCTCGAATGCGCGGAATTTTTACAGTCGCTTCCCAACTTGCGAGGTGGTAAAAGGAAATCGTTCAAAGGCTAGCGCTCACGCAAATTATGGCGACCATCATTGAAGCGATTGATCAGGCGGCGAAGAATTCATGGATGAGGATCTGGCAGGCTCCGGGTTGGAAACAGTTCGTGCTAACCGGGGACCGCAAACATCTAAAGGCCCTGCCTGCCATTGACGATTATGCAGCTCTGCCGGTGGAGATTCTCACAGCGCTGGGCGATCCGGGTGGTTTGAACGAACAGGGCAGGCGGTTTTTGCTGGCCTGCGTGGAGGCGAAATTCTCGACAGCGCTGGGGCAGTGGTTGCGGCATGGCCTGGCTTTTGGGCAACCGGCGCGCGATTCTTTTGAAGCAGCGCGAGCGGTGCTGGCAGATTTCGGATGTGCTCCGGCACAATTGGGCGCGCTGACCATTCGTCACATCCGGGAGTTGGTTCTGGCGAATGGAGAGCCGAATGGTGCTGGCAAGTTCCTGCTCACCCTTTCCACGGCTGAAATGGCATCAGTGCTGGAGGCGCTTTCTCCAAAGGATGACACGGATCAGGAATTCGCCGCATTTTTTGGCGCGCATGCGCCAGCAAAGATATTGGAAATTCTTGAAAAGCGATTGAAGAAATCGCCGACCGGGGATTTAGACGTGAAGTTTTGGATCGCTTTGCTGAAGGCGGACAAGACGCGGTTCGCCGGGATGGCGGCGCGGGTGTTCGAAAGACTAAAAGAGTTGTCGCCACGTTTCTGGCTTGGCAAGGATTTGGCTGATATCAACCCGGCACAGTTCCGGCCAGTTCTCACGCAAATCGCGCTTGATCTGTTGATGGGCAATGGACCGGCGGGTTCGATTTCCGGACGTGAGGCGGTTCATGGGGCTTGCTGGCTGATCGCTAATTCTGCCGAAGCCGCCATGCCGGCGCTCAAAAAATATATCGGCACTGATCCGGCGGGGACAGCGTCCAAACTCGCCAACGATCACCCGAGGTACAGGGTTTCTGTCCTTGAAGCGGCCGATACACATCTCGGACGCGGCGCCATCCCTCTTTACGAAGCTGCGTTCGAGATCGCTCAACCGGAACCTCAATTGCAGGCATTGCAACTTTGGGTTCCGAAGGCAACACCGGAAGATGTTCCGATGCTGGCCAGCCATTTTCGCACCGCTTTGGCCGGCGGCGATTTTGCCACAGTAGCGCGTTGCGTGCGGCTGGCCGGAGAATGGAATGTGGCGGCGATCGAGGCCGATCTTTGGCCGCTGTTGGGCCATAAGTCGCGACCGGTTCGGGACGCGGCGGCATCTGTCCTCGCGAAACTGGGCGACTCGCGGCTGACGAAGGCAGCCGAGTTGTGGACCGCCCGCCGCGCGGACAGCCGCCTGGCGGCGGTGAACTGGTTGAAAACCCTGGGCACGCCAGCGGCTGCGAACGAATTGAAATCCCGCCTTGAGATCGAGGAGGACGAGGACGTTCGGGACGGCATCCTCCTGGCACTGGAAAAATTGGGCGGTGGAAATCAGATCGAACCAGCCGAACTGAAACGGCGAATCAAAAAGACCGTGGCCAAACTCAGCGGCCCACCGGTGAAATGGCTGGAGGTTGGCAAGCTGCCCGTGCCCGGAACCAAAGCAGGCAAACCATTGGACGCCGATTCGCTGTTGTATCTGCTCTATCGGCAATCGCGAGTGAAGGAAATACGCGCGGACATCGAAGCAAAACCGCTCTACGCGCAACTTGATCGTTCCACGAGCGGTGATCTGGGCATTGCGGTGTTGCAGGGATTTTTTGGTTCGAAAATGGAGGCGGAGGATCGCTGGGTGCTGGCGTTTGCGGCCTTGACCGGGGACGACCGGCTCGTTCCGTTGCTGGGCAGGCAAATCAAGGAATGGGCGGATGGCTCGCGCGGCAAACTGGCCGAGTATGCGGTGCAGGCGCTGGCGTTGCTGGGGACTGATTCGGCGTTGCTGGCCGTCGATGCCATGGGAATTCGCTATCGCTCGAAGAACAAGAACATCGGCAAAGCAGCCGTGGAGGCGTTTGCGGAAGCGGCGCGCGCGCGGGGGTTGACCGTTGAAGAATTGGGCGACTTGGTTGTGCCCTGGTTTGGGTTCAAGCCCGATGAAACGCGGATCGTGGAAACCGTCAAAGGGAAAATAGAGACGCGCATTTCGAGCGATTTTAAACTGACTTTCCATGACGCGGGCACGAGAAAAAAAATCGCGAAGTTGCCCGACAGCGCTCCGGCGGAGATCAAGGCGGAATTCAAGGAGCTGGCGGCCGGATTGAAGGAGGCAGTCAAAGCACAGCTTTTGCGGATGGAAACGTTGATGGTCCGCCAGTTCCGCTGGCCGCAGGCCCGCTGGCAGGAACTTTATTTGCGGCATCCGTTGCTGCTGCCATTCGCGCAACGCCTCATCTGGGGTGTTTACGATGAACAGGGGAAACTGGCGGCCACGTTTAGGGCGCTGGAAGATCGTTCCCTTACGGACGCCCAAGATGAAGCATTCGAGCTGCCATCCAGAGGGAGCGTGGGCATTGTGCACCCGCTGGAACTTTCAGTGGAATTGCGACAGGCCTGGGTCAAGCACCTGGCGGATTACGACATCGTGCCCCCGTTCGCGCAGCTTGATCGTCCGGTAGTCAAGGTGAAGCCGGAGCAGCGGAGCATGAAGTTCGGCGTCGAGGTGGCCGGCACGGAAATGAATGGCATGACCTTCAAGGGCCGCGCTGAACGGCTCGGCTGGAGCCGCGGCTCAGTGATCGATGGGGGCAGCATCAATTTTTATTACAAGAGCTTTCCCGCGGCAGGAGTGGATATATTCGTCGAACTGGACGGGATGTACGTGGCCATGGACATGTATGCGGAAATCAAGCTTGGCCGGACTTTTTTTGTGAAGCATGGGAGTGTGCAAGTTTCCGGCTATAACTACGACGAACCGGGCAAGGAGAGTGATGAACGATTGGTGGCGTACGGGGAGGTGCCGGATATAGCTTTCTCTGAAGCGATGGGTGATTTGGCAAGGATTGCGGGCAAAGGCTCGAGTGAAAAGACCGAGGCAGGGCAGGAAGACGCTTAGAACCTATCCCGGTAGGGCGGGGCAGTCCTCTGCCCGCCGTCGGCGCGCACGGAGTGACGCGCCCTACCGAGATAGGCTCTTAACCTGGAACCACAAATATGAATGCATGGTTGAAGAAAATTATTGATTCGGCAAAGTCGGTGAAGGAAGCGGTGAGCTTGCCGGAAGCGATAGGGGAGTTACTGGCTGAGGACTTTGAGTGTTTGGAGGCGAAGTGGCCGGGATTGCCGGAACGTATCATGCGTTACCTGGTGCTTGGCGAAGGCCCGGAGGTTCTCGACGAGCTGGCGGCGGCGAACGGGTGCGGGGCTGAACTGCGGTTGAAGGTAACCAAGTCGGGGATACATCGGCATCTTTCGGATCCGAAGCCGCCACCCCGGCTGCGCTTTCTGGAGCTGGTGAAATGTTCCGACGCCGCGTTTTTCTGCCGGCTCGCCGCGGTTTGGGATGCAGCTTCGCGACGGTCGAGCCGGCAGTTGACGGGTGTATTCGGCGAGCCGGATCTGGAATGGTTGGAGGTGTTCCTGTGGGAAGTTTCGGAAAGGGTTCACACGTCCTACCCGCCCAGGTTGGAGCACAGCCGGTCCATTGATGCCAGTTTGGTCGAGCGGATGCTGCAGGTAAAAGGGTTCGATCCCGAGGTGCTGCCTAAGCGAGCCTTGCTGCCGAATACCATGAATATGACGGTCCTCGGCGGGATGAAATTGCTGGTCCGCCTGCCCGGCTTGGGGAAGATCTTTTGCCGCTATCCGCAATCGATGCTTAACGCTCTCAAAGACCCAAAACTCGAAACGCGCCTCGAGGCAGTTGAATTCTTGAAGGACCACAAAGCGGACGCGGCTCCGTTTGCGGCGGAGCTGCTTGAAATGTCGGTGGGACCGGCCAAGACGGCGCGGGAGGCGGTCGAACCGCTCGTGACCGTGCACCCTGCGGTGTTTCGACCGTTGCTCGAAACCAGGGCGGTGGAGGGAAGCCCGACCGAACGCGCCCAGGCGGTAAGATTGCTTTCGCTCTGCTCGCCGGCAGAAGCACGGCCATTTCTGGAAAAACGGCGTGCCGAAGAGAAGGTCAAGAGCGTATTGGCCGCCATCGACGAGGCTTTGCGTTCGGAGACATCGGCTGCTGCTTCCCCAACGCCGCAACTTCCTCCGCTCGCGCCGTTGGAATTGCATTTGCCCCTGGGAAAAGAAACGCAAGCGGCATTCCAGGCGTGTTTTGAATCAATCAATCGCGAATTGACCACGCTCGCAAAACGCGCACAGCAGGCGCGCAATCAAGTGCAGAAGCCGTTTACACCCGCGGCTGTGGATGAGTTGTTTCGCCTGTTGCAGGAGCCGCTGCCCGCCAGGGACAAACGCGGAGACGAGTTCTCCAGGCTGTTTCAAATTGGCGTCGATACCCCGAAAGCGCTGAGCCCGTTTTTTCGCCGCCCGGAAATAAAGCTGCTCCATTTGCTGCGGTTTTTGGTGCTGTCTGGTGTCGTCGATCCAAACCGGAAGGAAAAGCATTACGCGCTCTCCTGGTGGTTCGACACGGCGGTAAACGACTACCGTCGGCACCACGAGAAGTTTGGTCTGCGGGAATTGGCGGCCGTGCTTGATGAGGTCGGTGTGGATAAAAAAGTGCTCGGCTTGCACAAACTTGCTGGCTGGCTCATGGGCGATGCGCTTTCTTGGGAACCCGAGGCGACGTGGCCTTATTGGGCGGAACACCTGGACCTGCTGGAGGAAGCACTGCGGCCGGAACACGCCGACTATGGGTCGAGGGACAGACGTTTGCACGCGTTCAAGGCGCTCCAAGCTTTTCCGCAGCCCCCAGCGAGGCTGTTGACGTATCTCTGGGAACTGGCGCTGGGGCCAAAAACCGAACGCCCACCGGCGCAACGTTGCCTTGAGAATGTTCCCGACAAGCAGGAGCGTCTGCTGGCGGCGCTGGCTTCCGGCAAAGCGGAAGCGCGCGCTGCCGCTGCCGAGTGGCTGGCGCGGTCAGGCGTCGCCGCCGCCCGGGAACCGCTGCTGGCCGCGTTGCAAAAGGAGAAGAACGAATTGACCAAGGGCGTGTTGATGTCTGCGCTCGAAAAGCTGGGAGCGCCGGTCGATCAATTTCTGGATCGGAAGGGACTCTTGAAAGAGGCCGAAAAGGGCCTTGCCAGGGAGATACCGGAATCATTGAAATGGTTTCCTTTCGACCAACTGCCCGAGGTGCAATGGGCAGACAGCGGAAAGAAAGTGGATCGTCAGATCGTGAAATGGTGGCTGGCGCAGCAATGCAAGTTGAAGAGCCCCGAACCCGGGCCGCTGTTGCGTCGCTATTGCGCGAGCTTAAAATCACCGGGACGCGAGGCCTTGGGGCAATTTATTTTGCAGGCGTGGATTGCGGAAGACACAGCGCCCATCCCGCAGGCAGCGGCGGAAGCCAAGGCGATGCAGCACGCGCAACAAATGGCGCACTGGGCTCAATGGGCCGCCCAGAATCCGCAACTCGCCCAAGGCCTTCCCATGCCGCAGCAGAGCACTGTACAGCAGATTTATACGCAATCGCTGCCCAATTTTCTCCGGGAGCCCAAAGGCTCGGCAATCGATTCAAAGGGGATATTGGCCGTTGCAGCCGCTTGCGCGGGCGCGGAAGCAGCGCCGGTAGTCCAGAGGTATTTGAAGGACTGGTATGGCATGCGCGCGGCCCATTGCCGGGCATTGCTCCAAATGTTGGGATGGATCGAGCACCCGAGCGCCACGCAAGTGCTGCTGGCAACGGGTTCGCGCTTTCGGACGAAGAGCATCCAGGAGGAAGCCGGCAAACAGGCCAGCGCGCTGGCGGAACGGAAAGGCTGGACGCTGGCGGAACTGGCCGATCGAACCATTCCCAGCGCGGGCCTGGATGAAGAAGGCGAGGTGACGATCGATTTCGGCCCGCGACAGTTCATCGCCCGGCTGAATGAAGATCTGGACCTGGTATTGTCGGACGCCGAGGGCAAGGTGCTAAAGGCGCTGCCAGAACCGCGCAAGGACGATAACGAAGAAAAAGCGGCCGAGGCGAAGAAGCTGTTCGCCGCCGCGAAAAAGGAATTGAAATCGGTGCTGCGGATGCAGAAGGACCGGTTTTATGAAGCGATGTGCACGCAGCGGGTGTGGCCGTACGACGACTGGCAGCGCTACCTGAATGAACATCCCATTGTTCGGCATTTTTGCCAGCGCCTGGTTTGGAGCGTGTTTCGGAACGACAAATTGGCGCTGACATTTCGCCCGCTGGCGGATGGTTCGCTCACGGATGCCGCGGATGAAGCGGTGAAGTTGCAGCCCAACGACATGGTTCGCGTTGCCCACGAATGCCAGGTGACACCCGACATCTCAAAAGCCTGGCGGCAACACCTGGTGGATTACGAAATCGAGCCGCTGTTCGAGCAGTTTGGAAAACCGTCCTTCGCGTTGTCCGAGGAGCAAAAGCACGAGCAGCAACTGGGGAATTTTGAGGGCCACGTGCTCGAGGCGTTCAAACTGCGCGGACGCGCCACCAAACTGGGTTATACGCGGGGTGAAACGCAGGATGGCGGCTGGTTTTACGATTATCGCAAGCGCTTTCCAACGCTGGGCATCGAGGTGGTGATCGAATTCACCGGCAACAGCCTGCCGGAGGACAATCGGGTCGTGGCCCTGACGGCTCTTCACTTCAATCGAATCGCGCAAGAAGACCAGGAAGGGGGAGCGGGAGGACAGTTGACGCTCTCCGACCTGCCTCCGGTGTTGCTAAGCGAGTGTTGGAATGACCTGCGATTGCTCGCCGCCGAGGGCCCGGGGTTTGACCCAGAGTGGCAGAAGAGGTCGGAAGTTTAGGAGAATGGAGTTTGATTTTGGTCGTGCCTATACCTGACTTCAACGAACACGGTCTTTTGCCCGAGGGTATTCATGACTGCTCCTGGGCCGAACTGGCGGATTGTTTTTGTCGATTTCAGTCGAGTGACCGCCGACCCCGGCTTTGCGCCGGATTGCGAGAATTTGTGGATCACCTTCGAGTTGCCGGACTGGCGCACAGCCTGGTGATCGATGGGAGTTTCGTTACGGCCAATCCACAGCCCAATGATATCGACCTCATTCTTGTGATGCCGGCTAACTGGAATTTGCATGCCGATCTTGCACCCGACAGCTACAATTTGCTTTCAAATCGGCAGGTCAAAAGACGCTGGGGATTCGATATTCTGGTGGCGTGCGAAGAAACCACAGAATACGAGCAATACCTTGATTTATTTCAAAGGGTGCGCTACGAGGAATATCGGCGCAAGGGCGTATTGTTAATGCGGCTATGATCGAAAACGACCAACAGTTGGAAGCAACTTACCAGGCTTTGGGTTGCCTGTATCGAGCTCTGGCGTCCCTTCGCAGACACATACTGCCGCTGAACGCCCGCCAATATGCCCTGTTTGCGGAGGGACCTGCGGAGGAGATTCGCAAACTGGAATCGGAAATTAACAGCTATCTCGGTATTGGATCAACCGCTACCGGGGAGGCTCTGCCCAACATGCGCGAAACCCCTCCCCTTTATGGCAAGCCCGAGGACTGACCAGTAGCTGTTGCGCCACCGGGGTGGGGTCTGGACCACTGATATCACAGACCTGTGGTCTTATTTCTGAACGAACGTAAATCATCTGCGAGGACGTTCAAACCGGGCGTAGCCGCTGGTGAAAAAATGGGAAGAATTTATAAGCGCGATCTAAAACCCAGGAACCTGAAAAAGAATCGAAATTTTGTCGCCACTGAATCAACCTCTCACCATGAGCACTACAATCAAAGAGAAGTCGCCGCGAATGGTCCGCCCACCGGCTGAAGTGGTGTACGCCGAAGAACTGTCAGCACTGGCGGCGAATGATGCCGGGCCGAAGCCGCCGGGATGGAGGTTGTCGCCGCGCGCGGTGCGGCAATTCATTGTGGGCAGCGACGGTGCGGCGCTTGCCCATACGTGGGATGGGAAAAAGACCAGGACCGTGGTGACGCAAAAGTTCTATGGGGATGATGCGTTGGTCGAGCGGTGCATTGTCACGTTGCTGGGGAATCGCGGGCTGCTGTTGGTCGGTGAGCCGGGGACGGCGAAGTCGATGTTGAGCGAACTTTTGAGCGCGGCGATCTCGGGCAATTCACTGCTGGGCATTCAGGGGACCGCGGGCACGACCGACGACCAGATCAAATACTCCTGGAATTATGCGTTGCTGCTCGCGGAGGGGCCATCGCCACGGGCATTGGTGCCATCGCCGCTTTATACCGCCATGAAGAATGGCGCATTGGTCCGGTTCGAGGAAATCACCCGTTGCCAGCCGGAAATTCAGGACACACTGGTGAGCTTGTTGTCCGACAAGGCAATGCAAGTGCCGGAATTGTCGGGCTCGGACGGTGTGCTGTTTGCGGGCAAGGGCTTCAACCTGATTGCGACGGCCAACCTCCGCGACCGGGGCGTTCATGAAATGTCGAGCGCGCTGAAACGGCGTTTGAATTTTGAGACGGTGGCGCCGCTGTCGGACAAGGTGATGGAACTGAAATTAGTGAAGGAGCAAACTGACGCGTTGTTGCGCGAGTCCGGTTTGAACATCGAGTGCCCGGCCGATGTGCTCGATTTGCTGGTCACGACATTCAACGATCTGCGACACGGACGCACAGCGGAGGGGACAGTGGTCGAGAAACCTTCAACCGTCATGTCCACGGCGGAGGCGGTGGCGGTAAGCCATTCGGCGGCCCTGGATGCGGCGTATTTCGGCAACGCACGGCTGGAGGGCGGGCACGTCGCCCGCCAGCTTCTCGGGACGGTGCTTAAGGACAACCCGGATGACATCAAGCGCCTGCGGCAATACTTTGATGTGGTGGTGAAGGTGCGGGGCAAGGACAGCAAAGTCTGGCAGCAATTCTACGAGGCGCGGAAATGGTTTCGCGCGTGAGCTGATTCGACGCATGAAGAAATGATGGCCGGACTGACAGCTCTGTTGGATCGGTTGGTGACGCCGGAGGTCATCTTCTTTCCAGTGCGCCATCACAGTCCGGCGTGCGCGTGGCATCTTGAAAAGCTGATTCGTGAAACTTCACCGCGCGCCGTGTTGATTGAGGGGCCGGCGAGTTTTACTTCGCTGACCAAATTGATGCTGGATCCGCGCACGAAAGCGCCGTTTGCGGTTTATACGAGCTTTGCTCCACCGGAGGAAAAACTGCCGGAAGGTCTGGAGAGCTTGGCGCCTCAGTCGACCGGCGAGTTCACTCCGGAACGCTTTGCGGCGTATTATCCGTTTTGCGATTACTCCCCGGAGTTGGTGGCCTTGCGGGTTGGTTCGGCTCAAGGAGCCAAGGTGGCCTTCATTGATCTGGATTATGCGGAACAGGTGCTGTCGGAGCAAAAAGCGCGGACGGAACCGGCGGCTCCGCGGGTCGAATCGCTGCTCGGCGAGAGGCATTTCAAGCGCAGCCAATATTTGCAGGCGCTCGCCAAACGCGCGGGGTGCCGCGACCACAATGATTTGTGGGATCATTTGTTTGAAACGCGGATGGCGCAAGCGGGTGAGGGGGCAAAGGAGAACGTTAAGTCCACCCAAGCGTTTGTCCGGGACGTGGCAGCGTGGTGTTATCTGGCGCGTGCGGATGCGCCGCCGGAGGAACTCGCGATGGACGGGACTCAGGCGCGGGAAGCGGCCATGGCCACAGCCATTCGCAAGGAACTGCGAAAGGACCAAAAGGGGCCGGTGCTGGTGGTCACAGGAGGATTTCACACCGTGGTCCTGCCGGACTTGGTCAGGGAAAAGCCGGCCAAAGCGGCAACGGAAGAGCCGGCAGCCGAAGGCGTGATGACGTGCCTGGTGCGGTACAGCTTCGAGCAACTCGATGCGCTGAATGGCTATGCCGCTGGGATGCCATCGCCATTTTACTATGATCAACTGTGGCGGGCGGCGCGAAATCCAGCAGACGCCCGGTCTGACTTGCCGGACGGCATCAAACCGGAGCCATTTCTGGAAGTGGCAACGCGATTTTTGGTCGAATTGGGGCAACTCACACGCACCAAGAAAATGGCGGCGGCGCTTTCGCCGGCAGATGAGATTGCGGCGCTGGAGCAAGCCCGCCGGCTGGCGGCGTTGCGGGCGCATCCTGGACCGACCCGCGAAGATCTGCTCGATGGCGTGCGAAGCTGCTATGTCAAAGGGGCCATCGATGCGGAGGGAGAAGTGTTGCTGGGTCTCGCCCGGCATGCCCTCACGGGTTCAGCCATCGGTGAAGTTCCAGCAGAGGCGGGTGTGCCGCCGTTGGTGGAGGATTTCCGCAGGCAGGCGCAAACGTTGCGGCTGAACATCAGCGACTCGATTCGACGCAAGCTTTCGCTGGACCTGTATCGGAAGACGTCGCATCGAAAATCAAGCCGGTTTCTGCATTCGCTCCAGTTCTTGGGGGTGCCGTTTGCGCAATTCCTGGCCGGCCCGGATTTTGTTCGCGGCACCGGACTCGAACGGTTGCATGAACATTGGGACTACCAATGGACGCCGCAAACGGAAAGCCAGTTGGTCGAGGCGAGCATTTACGGGGCGACCATGGAGGAGGCGGCGACCAATCGCTTGCTGCGGGCCATCGCGGAGTTGGAGGAGCAGGGCCGGGGCCGCAGCGCGGCGGCTGGGGTGGAAATTCTGACCCAGGCGTGTCGGATGGGATTGCATCGTCACACCGGCCGGCTGGCCGGGCTGATCGGCGCGCAACTTGCCGAAGATCCTTCGCTAGTCTCGGTGGTCGCGGCGATTGGCCAACTGCTGTTGCTTTGGGAATCGCGCGAACCATTGGAGGCACAACGACTGACGGAGATTCCGCAACTTATCCGCGCGGCTTACGAGCGCGCGTGTTACCTGCTGCACAACGTGGCGGACACGCCAGTTGAGAAGGCGATGGACATGCTCGAATCGCTGATCAAACTGCGCGAACTTTTGGGCGTCCGAATCGATGACAAAGCGGAGACGACATTCGACGCAGCGTTATTCTGGTCGCCGTTGGAAAGTTTGTCATCCGAACCGCGGTGCCCGGCGCTGTTGGCGGGAGGCGTGGCGGGGTTGAGGCATGATGCGGGACAACTGGATGAAGGCGCATTGCTGAGCCAGGTCACTGGATTTGTAAACGCTTCCACCAGCCAGGCGGCGGACCAAGTTGCTTTTCTCGTCGGCCTGTTGCGGACGTGTCCGGAACTGGCCTGGCGGCAACCGGCGTTTATCGAAGCGGTTGAGCGCCTGCTGGACCGATGGGACGATGACGAATTCATCAAGCGCCTGCCGCACCTTCGCCTGGCCTTCGCGGGCCTGACTCCGCGCGAAACCGACCGGGTGGGGGCGGTGATTGCGGAACTGCACGGTGGCGCGCAGGTTGGCCGGTTGTTGAAACTGGACGTCGATGAAGCGGATGCGCTGGCGGCGGCGAAGGTGAATGCCGCGGTCAAAAAATCATTGCGCCTGGACGGTTTGGAGGAATGGTTTGAGGGGGGAGAGAGACGCGATAAAGGCGATGAGCGACACTAAAGCAATTACACCGGACGCGAAGACGGAGGCGACGATGGCGCGCTGGCGGCTTATTCTGGGGAAGTTTTCCCAGAAACGGCTTTCGATTCCACTGGGGGCCGGAACGGCGCGAATGGAGGCGGCGCTGGATTTTCTTTATTCGCGGGAATACGAGGGGCGCGGTGTGCGCGGACGAGGGCAGGCCGGTTCACTCGATCCATCTCAACTGACCATTCCAACGTGGTTGAGCGAAGTGCGCGAACTGTTTCCGCGCGAGACGGTGGAGATCATCGAGAAACATGCGTTGGGTCGTTATGGACTGACCGAGTTGGTGACCGACAAGGAAACGCTGGAGAAGATGCAGCCGAACATGGACTTGCTCAAGACGCTGCTGACGTTTCGCGGCCATCTGCAAGGGGAAGTGCTGGCCACGGCACGGCGGATCATTCGCCAGGTGGTGGAGGAGATCAAGCGGAAGCTGGAACCGGAGGTAAGGCGGGCGCTGGCCGGCCGGTTGAATCGTTTTCGTCACAGCCCGCAAAAGATCGCGCAGAATTTTGACTGGCGCGGAACGATTCGCCGAAACCTGCGACATTACGACGCGGAACGGCGGAAGTTGGTGCTGCATGAAGCGCGGTTTTTTTCGCGCAACACTCGCCAGTTGCCGTGGCACGTCATCCTGTGCGTGGACCAAAGCGGCAGCATGGCGAATTCCGTGATACACAGCGCGGTCATGGCCGGCATCCTGGCCGGATTGCCGGCCGTGCGCATAAAGCTGGTGGTTTTCGACACGAGCGTCGTGGACCTGACTGACCAGGCGGAGGACCCGGTGGAAGTGCTGATGAGCGTGCAACTGGGCGGCGGCACGGACATCGGGCAGGCGTTGCGGTATTGCGAAACGTTGATTGAAACGCCGCATCGGACGGTGCTGGCCCTGGTGAGCGATTTTTGCGAAGGCGGTTCGCCGGCGGAAATGCTGCGCGTCTGCCGGCGCATTCGCGAGGGCGGAGTCAAAATGCTCGGGCTGGCATCGCTTGATGAAACGGCGTCGCCAATTTATGATCGGGCGATGGCGGACCAATTGGCGGAGTGCGGGATGGAGATCGCCGCGTTGACACCCAAACATTTTGCCGAATGGCTGGCCAGGGTCATCAGTTCGAAATGAGTATAACCGAGTCAAAACTTCGCAGCCTGGCCGCCGGCCTCGATCCGGCGGCGCTGGAGGCGCTTGCGAGCAAGGGATTGCTGCGCCGGGCGCAGAAGGACCTGGAACGCGGCTTGCGCGTGGAGATCAGCGGCGGGTCGGAAGGCGCATTGCGCATCAAAGTGGGGGAATTTGAAGTCACGCTGCCTGAAGCCGGTCCGACACGGGCGACGTGCTCCTGTCCGGCGGCGGGCGTTTGCCAGCACATCCTGATGGCGATCCTCTTTCTGCAGCAGGGGGCGCCGGAGAACGGGGGACGGAGCGAAGCGGAGAAACCGGTGGGAGAGGAACTGTGCGCCTTGACCCGTGAGGAGATGGAGAAATGGGCGGGCAAAGCAGCCTTCAGCGCCGGACTGCGACTGGCGCTTCAAGCTCCGTCGCAAATTTTACGCGAACGTGGTTTGGTGGTTCGGTTTTTGAACCTCAACGCCGAATGTCATTGCGTTCCCGGCGGCGGCCTGGAGGGAATGATCGTCTCCGGGTTCAAGGCGGACGAACGGCGATTGAAGATTGCCGCTGCCATCGTTTTGCAGCGGGCCAATGGTGTGGAATGGCATGCGGAGGAGGGGAATAGCGGAGTCCTGGAAGGAGCCACCGGCGCGCCGCGTTCGCGCGAGGAAATATTAACTGCCACGCAAGTTTTACTTTCGGAGACGCTCCGGAATGGGTTGTCGAGATTGTCAGCCGCGACCCAGCAGCGTTATGCCACGCTGGCGGTTTCCGCTTTGGGGGTGAACCTGCCGAGGCTTTCTCTATTGCTCCGCAGTTTGGGGGATGAGACGGGATCGGCGCTGGCCCGGAATGCGCTGGCTGATCCCGGACGCATGCTGAACGCCATGGCGCGTGCGGCGGCTTTGTGCACCGCGCTCACGAAGCCCGAGGCGGCAGCGCGTCCGGAGTTGGTCGGCTGGCATCGCACGCGGTACGACGAGGTGGGGCATTTGGATTTAAGCGGCGTGGCGGCGTGGCCGTGGCGGACGGCTTCGGGTTACGAAGGCTTGACGGTGCTGTTTTGGGACTCGACGGCCGGTTGCTGGAATTCGTGGTCGGAGTCGCGTCCGCGCCAGCAACAGCGCGATTTCAACCCGGTGGCGCGCTATACCCAGCCGGGGCCGTGGGAGGGCGCGGAATCACCGCGACAGCTGGCACACAGCCGGTTGCGGTTGATGAATGCGCGGCGCAACCAGGCCGGCCGGCTCTCGGCCTCGGGCAAGAGCCGCGTGTTGGTGACCGGCCCAAGCGAATTCGAAAAAAGCGGTCTGAAAATCTTCACGGATTGGACCGAGGTGGCGGCGCACGTTGAGCGATGCAACGCGTTGGGATTGGCCGAGCCGAATCCGCTCGATGCAATCGTGGTGCTGGAGCCGACAGAATGGGGTGAGCACGCGTTTGATCCGGTAGCGCAGACATTTCGGTGGGTGCTGAGGGATGGGGCCCAACGCGGTTTGTTGCTCGAGTTACGGTTTGAGGCGTTTACCGAACCGGCAATTAAACGTCTCGAATCGATAGCCGGGACACCGTCAACCAAATGCCGGTTGGTGGGGCGCGTCGGCCGGACGCCACGCGGATTGACGTTTCACCCGCATGCCCTGCACCAGCCGGATGGGAAAATTATAAACCTTGCCCTGGATGGAGCGAGCGAGACGGGACTTTCGGAGAATGCTTCCGAAGTTTCGGACGCAGAAGCAGAAGAGCAGGGGGAGGAGGAGAGTGATTGGAATGACGTTGAGGTCCGTCCGTCGGCGATTACGGCGCTGCTCAACGAACTGGATGATGCGTTGCTCGCGCTGGCAGAGCCGGGAGTAAGCTCTCCGAAGCCAGCCAGGTTGGACCGGCTGGCAGCGGTTGCGGCGCGCGCGGAGAAGCTTGAATTTGATGTGTTGGGCGAGGCGGCACGACGATTGGTTTCCGGCGGAGGCGCCGCCGGGCTTTTGTTGCGTTGCCAGTATTTGAGTGCGTTGCATCGCCAGGCGGCAGGCCAAGTTTCTTGACAAGCCATGAAAATCAGCAAGGTCATCATCGTCATCAACCGGGGCAAGCCGCACGCGAAGGAAACGGCGCGGACACTTAGGGAAACCCTTTCGCGCGAGAAGGTCACCCAGGAATGGATCGAAGCGATTCCGCCCCGGCGCAATCTCTATCGTCGCCTGGGAGACATGCGCGGGAAGCACGCTGATCTGATTATTGCGTGCGGCGGGGACGGCACTTTGTTGCAAACGGCGCACCGCTTTCGCGGAACGGAGATTCCGATCCTGGGCATCAATATCGGTTATCTCGGTTTCATCACTTCGATCCGGGGCGACCGGGTGCGGCGCGAGATGCGGCGCATTCTTCACGGCGATTTCGTCATCAGCCGCCGCACGGCGCTGGATTTGAGCATCCATACGGGCAGGAAATGCGTTCCAGGCTGGGCGTTGAACGACGTAGTGATCATTCGCGGGGACAATCCGCATCTCATCAGCATTTCCGCGCGGGTCGGTGAACGGCCATTGACCAGGTACCGATGCGACGGATTGATTGTTTCGACGCCGACGGGTTCGACGGCGTACTCGCTGGCAGCGGGCGGACCGATCATCAGCCCGGAGTGTAATGTATTAGTTGTGACACCAATCTGCCCGCAATCGCTGACGAATCGTTCGGTGGTGGTGAACTCGACCGAGCCCATCGAAATGAAACTGGAGGCGGCGTCCGGGCCGGGGCAGGTGCAGGTCGATGGCATGGACCTGGCAAAAGCGACGCCCGAAAGCACCCTCGTGGTGCGCACATCGGGTGAGACCGTGCCGATCGCGTTTCTGCCGGAGATCAATTACTACGACATTCTTGGCGAGAAACTGCAGTGGCGCGGGGATGGGATTTCGAAGCCGAAGTATGGTTATGGGTAAAAGGCGCATGTCAAGCGTGCTGCCCAAATCAAAAAGGACGAAAACGATCCAATGGATGAAAGGAAAGCGCTGAAATTCGAGGCGTATCGCGAGTTTGGACATTGCTGTGAGAAGCTCAAGGCATGTGCCATTGCCGGAGTTCCTTCGGTGTGGTTAAGTTTCCGGGTGAAACTTTTCTACACCGGACCGGTGGTGAATGCGGAAATGCTCGTGATGATGCTGGAAAAACATGGGATTGCGGCGACGCAGGAATTTGTCGATCCCGGCCCGGACGATGGGGATTTGAGCCGACCAGCCCGCGTGCTGGTGCCTGAGGCGGACTATGATCGGGCGCATCAATTGTTCTATGCGGAGCGAGAAGATGAACTTTGAGGGTGGTTGGGTTGCAGTAAGTGAAGAGGCATATTATTTGAAAGGCGGATTCAGCCCGAGCTTCTTTCATAAACACCAACCTCCAACCACCAAGCTCCAGAAAAGCTCCAAGTTCCAAAAATCAGGCATGATCATGCATCACGGCTTTGGTCCTGAGGCTCGTTCAAGGTGAGCGCAAAAAAGGATCTTCTATTCGCGTGTCCGCGAACGCCTGTTCCCACCCGATGGCGATGCCAAATGCGGCTTATCCTGCAGTAAGCGGGCAAATTTTGTTGCGCCTTGTCGTGCCTCCGGAATACGATTCGGCGTGCGGTTTCTTGCGCAGTATCGCTGGCGGACCGGAATTACAACAGTTGTTGCCGCTTGCGGGCTGTTGCTGGCTTCCTGTTCTTCGCCGCGCCACGCATCTTCGCCGACCCTGGCTCCGCCTCAGCCATACACGCGGGTCTTTCGCCCGGACACAAACACGGTTCAGTTGCAGATTGCCGTGCGTGAATTCCTTCCGCGGCGGCATCGCGGCCCGGTCGTGTGGCTGGCGGGTGTTTCGCATGTGGGTGACCCGGAATATTATCAGGCGCTCCAGCGGCATCTGAACGCCCAGACGCTGGTGCTTTACGAGGGGGTCAATGCCGAGCGTCACAAACGGCGCGTTCGTGAAGCCGCCGAGCCACCGGCTGCGCCACCGTCCAAATCCGCCTCGCCGCCGGCGTCGGCTGCCGATCAGCCAGGACTCCAGTCGGCCCTCGCGGAATCGCTTGGGCTGGTCTTTCAACTCGATGCCATCGACTATGACCAAACCAACTTCCTGAACAGCGACCTTTCCATGCAGGAGATTGCCCAATTGATGGGCGGCTCCGCCGAACCACCGCAGGGTAAGCCTGTGCCGGAGTCCCACGCCAGCGCGCCCGCCACGGCGAACCCATCGTTCAATTACCTGATGCAGGCCATGGACGGCAGTTCGTTCCTTGGCCAACTCATGAAGGTTGGCGTGCAATTCATCGGTTCGAGCGCGTCATTGCGGGCGATCACGAGACTGACTTTCATTGAAACCATCGGGCAACTCAAAGGCGACCTGGCCGCCGTGCGCGGGATGCCGCCGGACATGCAGGAATTGATGAAAGTCCTGATCGAGGCGCGCAATCGGGCGGTGATCGAGGACTTGAAAAAGGAATCGCGGCGCGTGCCGCGCTCCGGGTCGATCGCCATCTTCTACGGGACTGGCCACATGGATAACATGGAGAAACGGCTGGTGCAGGAACTCAATTATCGGCCGGCCGGGGAAATCTGGTTCACGGCTTTCTCGGCGGACTTGCGTCAAACCGGCCTGTCTCCCAGTCAATTACAGATGGTCCGCAACCTCATCAAGTGGCAGTTGGACCAGTTGCAACCGTAAGGCCGGAGAAAGGCACGCCGATGAAAGCGGGGATCGAAAGTTCGCGCAGCCGCGCAGCGCTCCCCGCCTTTCCGGGTAAGAACAGTGTCGAGCTGTGTCCGGCATGACGCAACCGCTTATTCTTTGATTGCTTTTCCCGGGTTGATGTCGGACTTTGGTGGCAGTTGCTCAGGCGATCGCAATCGGCTGTGAACCTAAACCCGCAACCAAAGGCTCCGATATGGAAATCACCCAACAACTTGCCCTTTTCCTCGACAACCGGCCCGGGATGCTCGCGCGTGTTTGCGACGCGCTGAGCACAGCCAAGGTCAACATCTACGCCATTTCCACGAGCGATACCGTGGACCACAGCGTCATTCGTCTGGTGGTCAGTGACACGCGCCGGGCGCTTGAGGTTTTCGAGGCTCACGGCACGCTGGTTGTCGAAGACGATGTGCTCATGCTGGAAGGCGACAACAAGTCCGGTTCGTTGGCGCGAATTGCCCACAAACTAGCCGACGCGAAGGTCAACATTGAGTATTGCTATTGCGCCACCAGCCCCAGCGCCAAAAAAGGACTGCTGATCCTGCGTGTTTCCAATCCTCAAAAGGCGTTGAAGGTCTTGAATAGCTGATAACCAAGAGACGCGATATTCCACCTTTGGGCGGTGAATGTCCTGCCTCAATGGGAGAGCCAAGCGGGTGTGACATTTATTTTTGCACACCTGCTTAAAATGTCCCCAGTGCATCGTGTTTGCGCATGCCTTATCTTCTGAAGGCAGGACTCGAAACATTGAAAAGCCTCCATCCAATCCTCTACGAGATCAATACCCGCTGCTGGCTTGCGGCGTTGTCGCATCGTGAGGGCAGGGTAGTGACGCTCGCTGATGTGCCGGAAAGCGAGTTCTCCTACTGGCTTCGGCTGGGCTTCACGCATATTTGGCTGATGGGCGTTTGGACCACGGGACCACGCAGCCGCGCCCTGGCTCTGAACGATCCCGGCCTGCGCGAATTATTTGATCGAGTGTTGCCGGATTGGCGTGAAGCAGATGTGTCTGGTTCGCCTTATGCCATCGGCGCGTACGAGGTCCCGCCGACTTTGGGAGGAGAATCAGCCCTGCAAATTTTTCGTGAGAAACTCAACCGCTGTGGCTTGAAATTGCTCCTCGATTTTGTGCCAAACCATCTCGGGCTGGACCATCTCTGGGCTGTCGAACGCCCGGAATTGTTCGTCCAATGCCCGCCCAATACACCGGGTTCGTTCGAACTGCAAACCAACTCCGGCACACGCTGGCTGGCACATGGCAAGGACCCTTACTTCACGCCGTGGACTGACACCATCCAACTCGATTATCGCCGCCCGGAAACGCGCGATGCCATGAAGACATTGTTGCAATCAGCCGCCAGCCGTTGCGACGGGGTCCGTTGTGACATGGCGATGCTGGTGCTGAATGACGTCTTCCAAAAAACGTGGGTGCAATTTCCAGCCGCTGCGATTCCGCCAGCTTCCGAGTTTTGGGCAGACGCCATTTTCGCAGTCAGAGCGGCCAATCCAGGGTTTCTGTTTCTCGCCGAAGCCTATTGGGGCTTGCAGTCCCGATTGCAGGAACTCGGTTTTGATTTCACTTACGACAAGGATCTTTACGACCGCGTGATCGCACGGCAGGCAGCCGAAGTGCAGCGGCATCTGCTCGAAGCTTCGCCCAGTTATGTCGAGCACAGCGCGCATTTTTTGGAAAACCACGATGAGCGGCGCATCGCCCAGGTGCTCCCGCCGGACGAGCATCGCGCGGCCGCTGTGTTGACGCTCGGCCTGCCGGGCATGCGATTTCTGCACGAAGGGCAATTGAGCGGCAAGCGCATTCATGTGCCGGTCCAACTGTCGCGCGCTCCTGACGAGCCAGTCGACACCCAAATCAAGACCTTTTATGAAAACGTGCTGACCGCGCTGAACTCTCCAATCACTCTCGCGAAAATCGGGCGTGCCGCCAATGCGCTTCCGTCCATCGGGCGGGGTGAATTCAAGCTGCTCTCTCCTGAGCCCGCCTGGCCGGGCAATCCGTCTTTTGAAAGTTTTATTATCGTCCAGTGGGAATTTCCATCGGACCAACAAGGCAACGCCCCCGCAATATCAAAAAAAGCCGAAACACCTCGGTGGTTCCATATGTTTACGTTGGTAGTCGTGAATCTTGCGTCGCATCAAGCTCAATGTCGCGTGCGTTTGTCAGTTCCTGGCCTGGCCGGGGTCAATTGGGAACTGCGCGATTTGTTGGGAGGCGGGAACTTCCGGCGCGATGGTTCAGGATTGGAGCACGAAGGCTTGTTTCTGGACCTTCCGGGGAGTGGCGCGCAGTTGCTTTTTGGCCGGCCGCTCGGGAGTTGATTTGGGAGCGGTTCCATAGTCGAGCAAGCCGGTGTGCATTGTCATTTTCCATTCGCTGCCCACTTTCGAGTACACCTTGCAGGCCCGCCCAAGCCATCGCAGTTCCTTCCCCTGCGCGTCACGCCATAACGTATCCACGTCCACGACGGCAAAGGCGCCGTCCCCCTCGGGCGTGACGGCGATCTTGCGGATAACGCGGCGGTTGTGGATCAGGGTGTAAGTGTCAAAAAGTTCCCGCCAATTCCGGCTCCACCGTTCCTCGTCGTAACGGCCCGCCCAGAACAGCCATTCCATGGGGTCATGCGCCTGGGCATTCGGTGGCCAAGGCCAGACCATGTCCGGATGGAAAATGGTCATGAGCAACTCGATGTCCTGCGTGTCCCAAGCCCTCGTTTCCCGGTCAACGATTTCCTGGATCTGCTGTTCGTGGATTGTCATATCGCGTGTGGTTTGCGAAGCACTCCCTAGGCCGTGGTCTAGCCTTGGCTCTTTTATGACAGGGCGAAGCACTCTTTGCAAGCAAAAAATTTGCCGACGAACTACGGCAAACTACCACTGTTACCGCTCTGCTTTCATTTCAAGGCGGCACTTTACCGTCGCGGAGAGACTGGAATCCGAATTTGATGCTCATAAGCTGTTGAGGCCAAGGCGTTAAACTTGAATTGCAAGGTTTAATCGGCCTGGCCTGTAAAAGAACTTGCGGCGCGCCACTCATTGCGTACCAATAAATGATAAATGCCTGATTGGATTGCGAGACTGCGGATACAAACTTCGGCCAGCACAGCCGAGGTGAAACTTTTCTACCTGGGCGAAAGCTCTGACAGATAACGGCGGCTTCCTGCTCCATGAATTTACCACGCCGATTGCGATTCATCCCTTTATCCGTGGCGGGCGCTCTGGCACTGTTTTTCGTGCTTTGGCGCATGGATTTTCCAAAACCGGCCAATGATGATTTATTTTATTGCGGTGCGGCAATCAACCTCGCAGGGGGCGGGAATCTTTCAAACCCTCTACTGGTTCGGCAGGGCTTTTCCAGCCAGCTTTTTTTCGTTTACCCGCCCTTGCACTCTTACGCCCTGGCGAGCTGGTTGAAACTGTTCGGCGTGAGTGCTGCTTCACTTACCGGCTTCCAGGCAGCAATGTATGTCATCACTGCCGCAGCCACGATTTTTATCCTGCGACGGTTTGGCGGGCCGGTTTGGTTGGAATGGCTCGTGCCCCTTGGCGTTTGCACAGCTTTTATGCCGCTGGGGTTCCGTCCGGAGGCGATGGCTGGCGCCTTGATCATGGCGGGCTTCGCCATGCTCGTTTACAGCCGAGCGCTAATCGCGACTCTTTTCGGATTTCTCCTGACGTTTTTTGGGGCTTCGGCAGCTCCGCGGATGGCCCCACTATCGGTGGCCTTCACGGTGCTCGCGGCATATCGGCTTTGGAAGAACCTGGAGGGCGACAAGTCCAAGCCGTGGAAAATTCTCGCGCCTATGGCTGCGGCTTTCGGGATAACCACATTGGTTTTTCTTGTTCAAATCCACTTCTGCCTGGGTGAGTTTTGGCATACATTTAGTGTTCACGCCCATGAACGTGTCCTTGGCAGCCGAATTACCCTCGCAATGCAATTCCTGTTCGCCTATCCGGACACGACACAGTTGCCCCTGCTGCTACTTTTGGTGGAGTTCCTCTTTTTTGCCTGTCAACGTCCCGGCAATGAGCCAACACACCTGGGTTTTGCGGCACTCGGCGGATTGCTCCTCGCCGCGGCATTTAAACTTCTCGGCCATGGCTCAATCTGGTTTGGCGTTTTAGCGGTGCTGGTTTTGGCAATTCCGGTTCTCAATGGCGTTCCGCGTGCTCATGCGAAGCTGCTCAAATTTGGGCTGGCAGGCAGTATTCTATTCGCGAATATAGCCAGTTGCGCGCAGATCTATGGGACACTGAGGGGGAAGATCGACACTGATCCTGGGCGGCGGCGGGATCAGGCTTTTGCGATGCGATCAACGCCCGATCATTCCGTGCTTGTGGACAACCAAGTTGCCCGGTACCTCTTTGATTACCGGCTTCCGGCTGGATTCATAGATGCCCGCTTTGCCGGGCTCGACGCTGAGGACTACGCTTCGCAAGGAATCCGCGAAGGCGATGTGGTGCTTTGTGGGCCGGAAACGGTTGCCGCTTTCCGGGTTTATGGGTATCTGCGAAAGCAAACCGCGCAATGGAGGCCGCTTGGATTACCCAAACCGGCATTTGACACCCATCCGCGCAGGGTCTATGTGCTGACGTCAAAGGACTGTGAACTGAAGGAGAGCGACGACCAGTAAATTGGGCTCGAATGGCGCTTTTTTTGATAGAATCAAAATCCGATAAAAGGGTTGCGCCGTGGACGGCATTCCAATTAATAATAGGAACAAATGGCAAGTTCGATACCATTACCACGGTCCTATCTGATTTATGGCGTCTGCCTGCCGCTGGCCGTGCTCATTGGTTACATTTTGGCGCAACCGATGGATTCCGGCAGCATTGCGCTGGTGTTGCTGGTCCTGGCGGCCCTGAGTGTGCCGGTATTCCTGCGCTGGCACCACCCGATGCTGATCTTTAGCTGGAATTCGGTGTGCAGCCTGGTTCTCCTGCCGATAAGCCTGTGCATGGCGCTTACCTTGATCAGCATTTTCGTTTCGATCCTGAACCGGGCGATTGGGCGTCGAGTATCGTTTTTTGAGGCGCCTGGAGTGGCCAAATCACTTATTTGCCTGGGGGTGGTGGTGGTGATCACGGCCGGCATGAACGGGGGGATAGGTTTCGCCGCGCTCGGTTCCAACATGGTCGGGGGCAAGCGTTATTTCAGTGTGTGTGCCGGCATCCTGTGCTACTTCGCGCTGGCCTGCCAGCGGATCAGCCTGGGAAAGGCGCCGTTTTATATCGGCCTGTTCTGGCTTTCGGCACTCACTATGCTGCTGGGATATTTGGGGGCCTTGGCTGGGCCGCCATTCGATTTCCTGGTGAAGCTGTTTCCAGTGGAATCGGAATTAATGGGGGACCGGGCCTACGGCACCGACGTGCTTGCTCCACAGGAAGGCCTTTTTCGCCTGGGCAGCATTGGCATGATGGGAACCGCCCTCGCTTATTATCTGCTGTCGCGCCATGGAATTCGCGGAGTCATTAACGTGCAACGGCCCTGGCGGCTGTTGTTTTTCGGGTTGGCTCTGGTCGGAGTGGTGGCGGGCGGCTTCCGCTCGAGTTTAGTTTGCGTTCTTCTGACGTTCGGTTGCATGTTCTTTTGGGAAGGATTGTTTCAGATTCGATATCTGATGATGTTATCCTTCGCGATAATTGTCATTGCATGTGCCATCCTGCCTTTCACTTCCAAACTGCCGATGGCCATGCAGCGCACTTTGAGCATGCTGCCGGTGGAAGTGGATCCGATGGTGCGAAACAGCGCGGACGCCTCGACCGAATGGCGATTGCTGATGTGGAAGGAGTTGCTGCCCCAAATTCCCAAATACCTTTTCAAGGGCAAGGGTTATGCCATCGATCCACACGAGTTTTATCAGGCGGACCTGGCAAGGTGGAGCGGGACGGGTGTGACGGCGGAGGGCGCCATCATCGCGGGTGACTATCATAGCGGGCCGCTTTCGGTGATCATTCCGTTCGGCATTTACGGGGTCGCCGCGTTTACCTGGTTCCTGTGCGCCGCCGTGCGGGTATTGTATCGGAACTACCTCTACGGCGACCCTGCACTGAAGAATTTCAACACTTTTTTGCTGGCCTTTTTTCTCGTCCAAGTCTTCAGCTATATCTTCATTTTCGGCTCCTTTTATTCCGGATTGATTCTCTTCTGTGGTTCGGTCGGATTCAGCGTGAGCCTTAACGGTGTTGCCACCGAGCCGGACTTGGTTCCTGAGTCTTTTCCTGTCGAGGAGGAGTTTTGATTCCCGACTTGGTGACCCAGGCCTTCTGAGCGGCCAGTGGCTTTGGCTCAAAACCCAAGTTGGAAGGGACCTGCGTTTGGCGGCGCGACGGATGAGATCCTTCGTTGATTAACTTAATCGGAAGAGGGACCGAACGACCGTCCACTCTTCCTTGAACAAGGCAGGCCGCACGCCCTGGATCCAGGCGACGGCGAGCACGATGAGCGCATAGCCGCCCGCAAGCAACAGAATATGGGGAGCCGAATCGGGAGGCAGTACCCATCTTGCCGTTGCGCCGAGGCTCACGGCCAGCACAGGCACCAGCCAGCTTCTCAGTGCCCAGGGCAACCAGGCCAGGTTGAGTTGCCGGCAAAAATAAAAGCCCGTGCCAAGGCCCAGCACCGATTGTCCGATTCCTGACGCGACAGCGATCCCAACTACCGAACCCATTTTGCCGGCCAGCAGCGCGAGGCCCAGGTTCAGGACAGCGCCGACAGCGACGAGAATGCCTACAATACGGACGCCATTATCGCCGCAACGGGTCGCTGCTTGGAAACTGGCATCTCTTCCGCTGTTAACTGCGAGGATCAAAGCGAAAGCTATCTGCAATGATAGCGGCGCGCGATAGGCCCGGCCCAGCCAGACGGTTATAAAAAAGTCGTTCGCCAGCAAGTAACACAACGCGCCCGCACACCCAAGCACCAACTCGAACTGATTGAGGCGATGCAGGCCATTGATCGTTCGTGTGCGCGCTTCCGGCCCGGGCGTGGCCATCCATTGGGTAAGCTTCGGTACTGTGACGAGGCCGGCGGTCCAAAGGAGCGTCATGATCAATTCGCAGGGACGATAGTTGTAGTGGTATACGGTGACCTGGGTCCCGCCAAAGAACGCCTCAATGACCACACGATCGCTGGAGGTGAAGATGGCGTAACCCAGCCCAATGAGGTACATCCAAAAGCTACTTTCAAACAAGAGGACTGCCGGGCGAACTTCGAACTTGAGCGGGAACACCTTGGCCAACGCGGGGAATGCCGCCCGCAAATAGAAGCACGCGAGCGCGAAATCAATGATCGCCGCGACGGAATATGGGATGTACTGGATCCACAGTGGTTCGTTCCGCCGGGCCATCCACCAATGAGCGCACAGGCATCCTTGGAAAAGGAGAAAGGACGGAATCACCGGCCAGAGGACGGTTCCACAGGCATAATTCAGGTTTTTGGCGTAGCTGGAAAGAACGAGCATGCACACGGACACGGACCCTACAGCGTACAACACGGTCAGCGATCCAGCCCCCGCCTCAGGTTTAAAATGCAGCCAGGCGGGCAGCCAAGGAGAGAGCACCAGGAAACCGCCGCTCACCAGCAGCGACAGCAACAGAAAGACCGTCCGTGCAGACGCGAGAAAGTCATTGAGAGCACGCGAGTCCTTGTTGCCGAGGTACTGCCCGGCTTTGATGGCCACAGTGCCGCCCATTCCGAGGTCGCCCAAGCCGCCAAGCTGCGCAGCGGACTGGAAAGCCAGGAAGAGGCCGTTTAGCTGGCTTCCCATCGCGCGGAGGATCAGCCGAGCCCAGAGCAGCGCCATCGCGCTGGTCAGGAACCGGACACTCAGGTGCAGGAGGAACGCCAGGCGGGAGGAACCACGGTGGCTCCGCAGCCATCGCGCAAACCCCTTCTCCACCTGGACCTGCGGAGTTTCAAGCGTCGAAGGCACAAGCACGTTGACCCGGCGAGCGCCGGTTTTGTTCAAGCGAACTGTTTCGCGGGTTGTCTTTTACAATCAAGGTTCCTATCATTGAATAATGTCCGAATCTCGGGCAAGCCTGAAAATGATCTTGTTGGCATTCACGGCGGTCTGGAGGTGAGGCAGCCCGCTTTCTTTCTTAGCTTGAAGCGCGGCTTCAATGAGCGTGGCGCCCGATCTGCCTCGCAGATGAGTAACCCCGTGGCGGCCGATTTTTCCGCGGCTGGCCTCCTGTCCAATTGGTATCGCACGCCCGCTGATCTGCAACCGCAAGCGCCGGGCTGTTTGGCCAGCGCCGCGCAAGGATTCCGCGTTACGCGACTTGCCAGCCTTTGAAAGTACAGACATAAGAGTAGGATGAAATTGAATGCCATCACGATGAAAATTTACAGGCGCACGATTGCGCCTTTCGTTCGCAGAATGTTTTTCCGGGACATCATTGCCCGGACCTCAAACTTCGGGACGGTCAAATGGCTGGGGAATCCAATCTGGCAGAATGTTCTCGACCTCTGGACAATTCAGGAAACCATTGCGGAGGTAAGGCCTTCGCTTCTCATTGAGTGCGGCACAAACCGGGGTGGTTCGTCTCTCTTTTACGCGCATCTTTTCGACCTGATGGGAAAAGGCGAAGTTGTAACCATCGATATTGAAAAGCTTCATAACCTTTCGCACCCGCGAGTTACCTATTTGATTGGAAGCTCGGCTGCACCGGAAATCGTCAATGAGGTGAAGAAAAGGGTTAAGACGACGAACGGTCCTGTCTTCGTAATTCTCGACAGCGACCATAGCGAGGCCCACGTTGCCAAGGAGTTGGAAATCTACTCCCCCATGGTGACGGTTGGGAGCTTTTGTTTGGTGCAGGACGGAATTACAGAGATTTTGCCTGATTTTGCAGGTGGCGGCCCCGGCCCGCTTACCGCCATCAAAAAGTTTTTGACGGCCAGCAAACAATTTCAGTTGGACTCAGAACGGTGCGAGCGGTTTGTTATTTCCCACCATCCCAAAGGCTGGCTGCGAAGGGTTGCCTAAATTTTCAATTGCATTAACCCGGCGGGCGCCGGTTTTATTCAAGGAAAGCGTTTCGCGAATTGTCTTCCACAGTCAAGTTTCCTATCATTGAATGATGTTTGAATCGTCGGCAAGCCAGAAAGTACCGCTGCTTGCCATCACCGGCAGCCTGGGGATGGGTGGGAGCACGACGTTCCTGCTCAATCTCGGCCAGGCCTTCCGTGACTGTGGAACTTCGTTCCCGGTGGTCTGCCTTTCCGAACAGCATCCCATGGCGGACGAGTTCGCCGCCGCCGGTGTCACCGTCGAACTCGTGTCGAAACGGCGGCTCATCTACGAAGATCGCACGCGCGCGGGATTTTTGGCCGCCGCCGCGCATCGGCCGGCTGCAGTGCTGGCTTGTCTCGGCTCGGAAAGCTTTGAAATTCTGCGGGTGCTCCCCCGGCACGTCGTGCGCCTCGGCGTCATCCAATCAGACGATCCAGGGCCGTACGAAATGGCCCGCGAATATGTCCCGTGGCTCGACTGCATGGTGGGGGTTTCGGAAAGGATCCGGCAACGCCTTCGCGCGGATTCGCAGTACCAGGGCATGCGCGTCGAATGCATCCCTTACGGAATTCATTTCGCCAGCCAGCAGGGACGGGTACCGCGCCATCCGGCTGCTCCGTTGCGGATCATTTATCTGGGGCGGATGATCGAAACCCAGAAGCGCATCAGTCGCATAATCGCACTGGCCAGGTTGCTGGCGGAGCGGGGGGAGAAGTTCGAGTTCACTTTCGCCGGTTCGGGACCCGAGTTGCAGGCTGCGAAGGAGTCGTTACGCAGTTTTCCAAATATTCGTTTCCTGGGTGAACTTCCGAATCGCGAGGTAGCGGCGGTATTGCGCGCGCACGATATCTTCGTGTTGCTTTCGGATTTCGAGGGGTTGCCGCTGAGCCTGCTTGAGGCGATGGGCGAGGGCGCGGTGCCCGTGGTTTCGGACTTGGAGAGCGGCATGCGTGAAGTGGTGACTGCGGAAACCGGATTTCGAGTGCCTGTGGGCGACGTGGCCGCCGCGGCTGAGGCCATTGCCTCGCTGAAAGCGAACCCGGCGCGGCTGGCTGCCATGTCAATTGCTGCCAGCCAGCTCGCGCGCGGGCAATACAGTTCCTTGCGGATGGCGGATCACTACGCACGCCTAGTCACGGAACTGGCCAAAGCCGAACCCGTCTGGCCGGCCGATGTGCCGGTGCCGGCCCCTTTGCGCGTCAGCTATCCGTGGCTCTACCGCGGTCTGGGCCGCCGGCTTCGGCGGAGTTTGAAACGCACGGGCTTCGTACGCTGAGAACATTGCCCGTTCCAGACAAAATACCGGGTTCTCGGGATGTAGCTTCGCCGCAAATCCCGCTTGACACCTTTCAGGGCCTCCCGTGACAATTCAGGCTTGAAAATAACGCTGTTGTCAGTGCTTGTCGGCTATATTTCGGCGGAGCCCGCGAAAGGCGCTTTGATTAGCGGCTTCCGCCGGGAAGCATCGGCTGAATCGCGACGACCACAGGCCAAAACCCAAGCTTTGGATCGTGCCGCATGAAATTAGCCTTAAGGAAATTAACAAACGCCCTTACGCGGTTGATTCCCGCCCCGCTGGCCCGCTATTGGCTAAAATCCTATTGGTATCAGCCCGCGCTTCAGGACCGCCTTCGTTTTCACATCCAACCCTACCGCTATGACTCCGCAATACCAACGCGGTTTGATCTGGATTTGGACCTCCTGCGGAAGCCGCGGGATTTGCCCGGCTTCAAGGTGGATGTGAAACGTTCCCTCAAGCTGCTCCAGGAGTTGCTCCCGTATGCCGCCGAATTTACCGGCTATCCCTTGCAGGAGAATGGGCAGAGTGAATTCTGGTTTCGGAACTACAGCTACGAGGATCTGGACGCCGTCTTTCTGTATTGCATGGTGAGGCATTTCAAGCCGCGCCGTGTGATTGAGGCGGGTTGTGGATTCAGTTCAAGAGTCATCAGCATCGCCGCGCGCAAAAACATCGCCGAAGGCCACCAGACCGAGGGCCTGTTCATCGAACCCTACCCAACCGATCGGATCCTGCGGGAGCGGCTGGCCGGGTCGTTGCTTGAGCAAAAAATTCAAGACGTCCCGCTGGCTACGTTTGAGAAATTGGAGGCGGGAGATTTCCTGTTCATCGACACCAGCCACGTGATCAAGACCCAGAACGACTGCTGCTACGAGTACCTGCAGCTTATTCCCAAGCTGAAGCCGGGAGTCATCATTCATGTGCACGATATCTTCACGCCCTATGATTATCCTGAAGAATGGATATTGCATAATCTCTTTGCCTTTAACGAACAATACGCACTGGAATGTCTCATGAGCGGCAATCCGGCGCTTGAGGTTATTCTGCCTATTTTTTATCTATGGAAAGATTATTCGCAGGAGCTCGCGCCATTTTTCCCAACCCAGACCCATCGTCCGGGGGGCTTCTGGCTGAGAACGCGAGGTTGAAAACCTGATGCGGCTCGCGATAATTTCTCCGATGGGAATCGCCTGCTCAATATAATCTTGCGCAGGCGGCCTTCCTTTAGGGCAGCCTTGACCTTTGCTGGCAGAGCCAAGCTGAATCATGCTCAACCAAGCCCAGAATGCCGCTGCCCTCCGCGCTCTTTATGCGGACCGGAGCTTTCGGCCACGCACCGGCATCGATTTTGCAAACCACACCTTTCTCAACAACAGCCTGATTGAAAGGAGTATTTCCCTCCTCGCCCCGCAATTGAGCGGTGAATTTCTGGATGTCGGTTGCGGCGAGCAGCCCTACGCTTCTTATTTCAAGCATGTGGCGCGAAAACGCGCGTGCGACTTCAACGCCAAACGGGGCGAGGTCGATTTCGAGTGTCCCGCGGACCGAATTCCTCTGCCTGACAACTCGCTCGACTCCATCCTCTGCACTGAGGTGCTCGAACACGTGCCCGAGCCGCTGGCTGTCTGGCGCGAGTTTAACCGCTTATTGCGCGGCGGCGGCAAAGTCTTGCTCTCGACACCCATGTATTGGCCCACTCACGAAGAACCGTACGACTTTTATCGTTACCCGGAGTTTGGCCTGCGCCGATTGGCTCAGGCGTCCGGCTTCGAAGTGTTGGAACTTATCCCGCGCGGCGGGGCGTGGGCGTTTTTGGGCCAGGTACTCCTTCATACCATGCCGCAGTACCTCCGGTTCCGCTGGCAACGCCGGTTGTTGAATTATTTCTTTCTCAAAGTGGATGCCTGGCGCTGCCATCCTCGAGTCACGCTGGGTTGGACGATTCTCGCGAGTAAGCGCACTTAAAAAAACGGTCACTTGAAAATAGCATTGCCCAGCCGGATTCCTTCCAGGAAAGCAGGCTGCTTGGTTCAAAATCCGTTCCAAGGCCTGGCGCGGGAGCTTGAAGCAGATGCGCCGGGTGCGGTAAGCACATTGCGCCAGCACGATGTTCCGGTTTCCGGAGCAGTGTCCGAATGCGCTTTTCGTATTGGCGCTGCGCATGTACCTGAAGCGGATTGACTTTGATGCCAAAACTGGAAAATTGATGATTCACGTCTGTCGGTTACTCTTGTCATGCTGTATGGAAGACCAGATTAGAATCGCGGCCCGCAGGTATCTGCATCCTGGGCTGCGCAAGTTGCTCGGGCGCTGCCGTCGAGTAGCTGCTGAGTTGCGCGAGTGGGCGATCGGCGGCGGCGTCAAACATTGCCAGCAAATCCTGCGCGAGTGCGACCTGGAATTCGTTGGGTGCGTTGGCTGGACCGAGTCCCGGCTTAGGAAATAGGATATGTCCGTTCCCCGATTCGTCATTTCTTCCCCTGGGCACGCCACCATCTATGATTATGAAGCTTTGGCCTTGCATAAAAATCACCTGCTGCGGCTGGTGACGCGAGGCACGCGGCGCGGGGTGGCGGGCTTGCCACCCGAACTCGTCCGGCTCAATCCAGCCGTCGGCCTCGCTACATTCCTTTCGGCTACGGCCCTGCCGCAGTTTCATGCGGAATCGTTCCGATTCAGGCTCTACCCTTGGTTCGACCGCTGGGCGAGGAAGCTTTTGCGACCCGGCGACCATATCATCTCGAGCTATGCCTACGCCAACGAGAGCTTTAAGTGGGTGCGGGCCAACGGCGGGCTTACCTTTATGGATGCCGGCAATTCGCATCCCGAGAATTTCTGGACCACGCTGGTCGAGGAACATGAGCGCTGGGGTTCGCGTTTTCCGCCGGTCGCCCGCCACTATTATGAGCGATCGCTTGCGATGATGGAGCACGTTGATTATGTGCTGTCCGCGAGTTCGTTTGTGGCCAGGACCTTTCTGGAGCGCGGTTTCAAACCCGAGCGCATCCTGCCGCATCCCCGGCCAGTTGACCTCAGCGCCTTCAAGCCGCCGGAACGCGCGCGCCCGCCGAACCGGCCGCTGACCGTCATCGGCACGGGCGCTCTTTGTCTCCGAAAGGGCAGCCCGTATTTGTTCGAGGCTTTCCGCTTGATTCAAAAAAGCATTCCCACCGCAAGGTTCGTACTGCGGCGAATCATCGGCAGCGATGTCCAGCCGTTACTTTCCCGCTACCGGGACCTGCCCATCACCTGGCTGGAAAGAACCTCGCCTGCGGGGCTGGCGGAGCACCTCCGGCAAGCGGACATTTTTGTACTGCCGTCACTTGAAGACGGCCTGGCGCTTACCGTAGTGGAAGCGCTGGCCTGCGGCTTGCCGGTAATTACCACCCCGAACACTGGCGCAAGCGAACTTGTCACTCCCGGCGTGAACGGTGAAATCGTCCCTATCCGCGATCCCAAGGCCATTGCCGAGGGCGTGTTTGCGTGGGCGGAGAGAATCCTGGCACCGGACTGGCGTCCAAAGGTTCTGATTGATCCCTGCTTGCTGTCATTCGAGCACTTCGAGCGTGTGTTTCTCGGACAGCTTCGCGAACTCAAATTGGCCTGATGCGGGAGAGAAGCGGGTTTGGCAAGTCGCCTTTTGAAGAAACCCGCGCCGCGTTTTCCCGCTTCCGCTCACTTCCCCTGTGAGTTTGGCTGCGCTACTCGCCCGGTTTGGCGCAGGTCGCCCCGAAATTTCGGCCATGAGCTTTGCGCCAGTGCTTTGGTTCCTCGTATGGCGTGGAACTTCATCATGGAGCCGACATAAGTTGTGCCGTCCTGAGCAATCGTTGGCGAAGCCTTGATCGCGCCGTAAATTCTCGCAGACCAAGCCGGCCAGTTCCGGGTAATGCCGAATCCCATCAAGTTTCCGTAGTCCGTTCCGAAGATCATGAGCCCGTCCGTGGTAATGGCCGGCGAGGAGTCAATGTGCAGCGTATGTTGTTCGTCATCCACACCAAAGCCCCATTTCGGCCAGAGGGTCCCATCCGGATTGACGGCGGCAATGAAATTGTTAACGCCAAGGTAAATCACCCCCTTTTCATCCAGGGCGGGCGACGATGCGTGGATGCCGCCGGTGTGCAGTTGCCATTTCTTCGCGCCTTGCGGCGTAAGGGCATAGAAATTACCGTCCACAGAAGTAATGTAGAGTGTTCCGTCTGCCGCAATCGCGGGCGACGAAATAATCGGTCCGCCAGTTTCAAAGGCCCATTTTCTGCTTCCGTTGGGTTCAAGCGCATAAAACTTTCCGTCATGTGAGCCGAAATAAATCGTTCCATCCAAACCGATGGCCGGCGAGGAATCAATCGGGCCGCCCGTCTGGAACTCCCATAGTTTGACGCCCGCGGGGTTGAGAGCGTAAAACTTGTTGTCCCAACTACCAAAGTAAAGGGTTCCATCTGCGCCAATGGCCGGCGATGAATCCACCCATGCGCCGGTCTGGAATGACCACTTTTGCCGGCCTTGGGGCGTAACGGCGTAGAATTTACGGTCGCGGCTTCCGAAGTAAATCGTTCCATCATCCCCAATGGCTGGCGAGGATTTGTTATCCGAGGTCGTGGCGAAGGCCCATTTCCGGTGACCATTCGGTTCCAGTGCATCAAGGTGGGCGGTTGTGGTGACGTAGATTGTTCCATCGGAAGCGATGGCTGCACAACTATCAAAGGGGGAGATATTGTCCAGAGCTGTGCTCCACAAAATTGTTCCCGGCTCTTCACCGAATAAGTGCAGCGAGGAAGCGAGGAGCATCCCGGCGACAGCTATTCCGAACTTCCGCCCTAATCTGCTCCTCCAGTGGAAGAATGGACGAGCCATCATTGGGAAATTAAAAGAAAGGGCATTCACGCTTGCGGTTTTGGAGGTTCGTTGCCCGTCCGGTCAGGCTGGGCCTTTGCAATTCACCGCGGGGCATTGGCGAGTCGGAACCGATGGAAGACTTGCCTGGCGACCGGGGCGGGAGCCGGGACATGCACCGCCCCGTTCAGGCTGATACCCAATCCAATCAGGCCGGCAAAGCTGAGGATATCGGAATAAAGAGACCCGAAAATAAAGAAAAACATGAAGATTTTCGTAATGAAAGCCACGAGGAGGTAGGTATTGATTTTCTTAAGTTCAGGTGACCCGTTGGCGTAATAGTGGTAAAGTGTTTTGGTTGCGCCATACAGGAACCAAAGAAAAGCCAGGGTGCCACCGAGTCCAAACGTCAGAATCACAGACAAAGGACCGCTGTGATAATCTCCAGCCATGAATGCGCCTTCATACGGGTCCATCATGACCCGCATGTTTTGCAAATTGGCCATTTCCAACGCTGATGGGTCAATGGCATAACCTTTGCCCAGCAACAGATGGTTGGGCACTTCCGGCAAAGCGCGTTGCCACATCAAGAGCCGCCACTCGGTGGAGCCTTCGGCGTCCATGGCCGCGGTGGGATCGATGTCCACGGGCAGGAAACTGATGGCGCGTTGGACGGACAACGGCAACTTGTTCGTAAAAGGGAGAATCATGGCCGAGCCCAGTATCGCCATCAGGATGAAGGCCGGCAGGACACGACTCCGAAAGAGGCCCTCGAAGTAGAATTGCAGCAAGAGCGTTACCATGAAAGCGATCAATATCGAGCGAAAACCGCCGAGCAGGCTGGCCCCGGCGAAAAGCACGAACAAAATCAAGCGCCATGGGTGGCGAAGGTCCAGTATGCCGCTAAGGCCGTAGAACGCCAGCAGGCTGGCAACCACCGGTCCGCAGGCACTGGACAACCACCCCATTCGCAAGATTCCCCCGCCCAAATCACCTATCACGCTGGTTGAAGCTGCTTGAAAGCCCATGGGATCACCTGGAAACATGAGGAAGATCCAATAAAAACCGGAACCAACCACATTTGATAAACCAGCGATCATGCTGCTTAAACCCGATAGCAAGTAAAGCTTGACGTACAGAGGGGCCTGCGCAACCGGAACCCGTTTGGCGGTGAGCGCGAAATAACCGGCGACCGCAGCAGTTATGGAAAGATATCGCTTGCCGCCGTAGCTGGCGCTGCCGGTGACTTTGAGGCCTATCCCGCCGGTGAAATGCGCCGTAACAAGCGCCACCCCCACCAACGCCAGCAGCGGCCAGGTTACCGCTGGCACATTGGTGAATTTCAGATTGCGGTTCAGTGTGTATTGCAGGATGGAGATCGTGAAGCTGATCAAGCAGGCGGGCAAAAAAATCGCCGGGCGTCCAGGGAGGAAAAACATCACTGCTCCCATATTCCAGGCCAGTACGAGGAAGGGATGGTGCCAGCGCAGAAAGATCGGGATGGTCAGGGCAGTGGCAACCACGCCAATGGTAAATTCCGTGCCCATATCGTCTGGCGTGGCCAGCAGATAGCCAAGAAAAATAGCCAGCGGCAGGCAGATGCCGTAGACAGCTAACGCTCGAAATAAGGAGAACGCATTGGTCATTAATTAATCTCTGTTTCCTATCAAGAAATCACCAGGCACAGCAAACTTATTCATGGCAAAATCGTCGGTTGCTGGCGCTGAAGGCGCCAAGCAGTCGTGCCTTTCACAGGGATCTTCCTGAGAAATCGCGCACCGAGGTGCATATTCAAGCCCGGGTCTGTTAATCTGACACTCAAAGTGTCAATTACGTTCCGGAAAACTGGCCTGAAATCCGGTTTTAGGCGTCGTGTCGGGTAAAGTCCGGAAGCATAAAGCGTTCAATTTGGCCACGCGCCAGACATTTCGACTTGAAATGCATGAGATTTCGCGGGCTTGGATCATTTTCTGCGAAACACCTTGCGTCGAAGCGAACTTCAAAGCGGGATTTATGACAGCTTTTTCAGCACCCACAGCAACCCTTGCTTCACTGGCCGGCGGTGGGCCGAGGTGTTTTTTTCCGCAGTCAGCTTGTTGTAATTGCTGCAAAACCAATTGTAGTTTTCCCGAAACATCTCGTCGTTCGAGTATTTCGGTTTCCAACCCATCGCCTGAAGCTTGCCGATATCAAAGTAAAACTGCCGGTGATAGGTGAGATAGTGGAATGGCGCGAGCGGGCTGAGGTTCAACAAATCGAGAAATTGGAGCGACCGAATGGTCAGAGCGGCAGGCAGTGATTTCACTTGCGAAGGACTGTTGGCATGGGTGATGACGTGCTCCAATGCCTCGCGGACGGTGCCGAACTGGTCGGTGCCAACGTTGTAAAAACCCGGTTTGCCCAGATTCAGCGCGAGCATGTAAGCGTCCATGAGATCATGGGCGTGGACAAACTGGAACCGATTATGGCCGTTGCCCATGACATAAACGTTTCTGCCTTCGCGGATCCAATCGAAGAGAATTTGGAAGATCCCCAGACGTCCTTCGCCCAGAATCGTTCTTGGGCGAATGATAATCCAGGAAAGGCGAGCCTTGTCACAAAGCTCGCGCACCACTTGCTCCCCTGCCAGTTTGGCGCGGCCGTAGATCTCGATTGGGCGCAAGGGGGTGGCGTCAGTGATGGGCATGGAATCCACGCGGCCGAATACGGCGGAGGAACTCATGTGGATGAAGGCTTTGGTGCCTGCTTTGATCGCTTCTTCCACCGCCAGGCGGCTGCCGTTCACGTTGATGTCCCAGAATTTATTGCCGGCTTTGGTCAGCGGAACGAGCGCCACGTTATGGTGCACGATGTCCACTCCGCGCATCGCTTTGGCCACGCCTTCCCGGTCCCGAATGTCGCAATGGACGAACTCAATTTCCTTCGGCCGGGTTTTGTCCTCCCATATATCAAGAATCCGGACGCGGTCCCCGCGTTCCAAAAGTCTTCGGGCGATCAAATTTCCAAGGAAGCCGGAGCCTCCGGTTACGAGATGCAACATAGCCATTTAGTGTCGTCCAGTGGAAGTATGCGGCACCGGCTGCCGAAAGGAAGCTGCGTTTTCGGTTTTTAACCTTGACCGATCGTGGACAGCCCGCAGTATCAGTTTTCATAAAATGAACCGGTTTTTGCAGCAGGCTCTTGTGGCGGTGGCGATTGTCTTCATCGCCTTTGCCGCGCTGCTGGCCAGGTCGTTCCAGTTTCAGGGGGTTCCGCTTCTTCCGTCCAAAATGTTGTGGGGATCGCTTTTGTGCGCGGTGTTTTTCCTCGTGGCGGCGTTCAAATTGGCGAAGGAGTGGAAGTTCCGGATTTTCGTGGTCTTGTCCATGGCGGTCGTTCTGGAGTTGGCGCTGCAGGCGGCTGCGTGGCTGGGTGTGTTGCCGGGAGTCAACACCAAGATGAAATGTCCCTACGCGCGGGTTTACTGGACGTCGGAAGGACGGGGTAATTCCATCCGGAACCGGTTTGGCTGGCATTACCCGGAATTTGACCTGAAAGCGACCAAGCGCATTGCTGCCATCGGAGATAGTTTTGTCGAAGCCGTGGAGGTGCCGCGAAGCCGCAATCACGCGTACCTGCTGCAGGAACGGCTGAAGCAAATTTCGCCGGAGTGGGCGGTGCTCGGCTTGGGGACATTCGGCACTTCACCAGCGAACCATATCGATGTGCTGGAATATGCCCAACGCCATTTCAAGCCCAAGGAAGCAATCATTTACGTTTATCTTGGGAATGACATAAGCGAAAATATTCCGCACGTGAAGGACAGTGCCAGCAGCTCGCTCATCTATTATGACCTTGATGAACAAAACCGCCTTGTCCCGAATCCCGTGAGCATGGCACATCGCGACCACTTCAAAAGAGTCCTGGAACTCAGTCACCAGCCGTTTCTTTTCAGCCTGCCAATTCTGTTTTACAGCCACTGCATGATTCTTCAGTCCGGCTTGAGCCTGCGCGACACGCTCGCGCGGAGACGGCTAATCGCTGCCCGCATGGCGGCAAGCGCAGCGGACGCCAAAGCGCCCGGCGAGTTGGAATTTGTGAAGATCGGCATTGACCCTGAGCCTTTTGCCACCAACCAAAACCAGGCTGTCAAACAAGCCTTCCGCGTGGTGGAGGCCGAATTAGAGCAGTGCAGGCAGCTATGTGATGGCTATGGAATCCGCTTCCGGGTAGTCCTTATTCCTGCATTTCCGCGAATTTTCTATGAAACACAGAAAGGGCGTGACTGGACGATGAAGATCGGCAATTACGACTTCCTTGGGCCGGAACGGGAGTTGCGGGAGTTTCTCGAGGCGCAGCAGATTCCGCTGCTGGCTTTGGGGAGTTATTTTCAGTCCCGCAAACTGGATGTGGATGAAATTCGAAGCCTCTACCTCTCCGACGGGGTCGGGCACTTCTCGGAAAAGGGCCATCGTTTTTGCGCTGACGCAGTTTACGAGGCGTTTTACAAACCTGGTTTCAATGAGCGTTCAAAAGAACACTAAGAAAGGCGGGCAGATAATCTCAAAGCTTTATTCTCCGGCCCAGGCACCATTTCAGGGAACGCCGCATGCCTTCTTCCAGCGCAACGGTCGGGCGATAGTCTAATTCCGCTTCCGCGCGCGCCACGGAGCAGGCGATGGTTTTGTTCATTTCGGAGAGGACGTGGATTTTCTGATTGTACAAACCCAGGGCTTGCAATGACGCGTCGGCGACCAGCGCGATTTCGCTCGCGAAACCCGGCAGACGCATTCGCTTGTGGGCGCATTTTTGTCCGAACTCGGTTTCCAGGAGGCGCTCGATGGTATCAATGATTTCATTCATCGAATAGGGACGCTGATCCGCGATCCAATAAGTCTGCCCGCTAGCCCGCTCCACTAGGGCGGCCAGCAACAGGCCCTGGCAAAGGTTTTCAATGTAGCCCATGGAACGGAGATTTTCGCCATTGCCGACGATGGGCGCTTTGCCATCCCGGATCATTTGGAAAAAGAGCGTTTGGCGCGGCGGCTGGTTAGGTCCGTAAAACCACGGCGGACGGATGATGACGGTTTCGAGCCTGCCCTGGCGCTCCCGGACGGTCAGTTCCATCCGCATCTTCGAGCGCCCGTAATTCATGTACGGATGATAGGGCGATTGTTCGTCAAACAGGTGATCGGGATGCGGATTGCACCCGCAGGGTGAATTTGAGGAGACGATGACCGCGCGCCGAACTCCCGCTTTGATCGCGGCGTCGAGCAGATGGCAGGTGCCTTCGACATTGATTTGGTAGAATTCTGAAACCTTCGCGGGATGAATAATGCCGGCGGTGTGAAAGAGCACCGCGCCTTTGGCATCCCGGCAAAGCCTTTCGCAATCCGCGGGGCTGCGAACATCGCCGGTGAGCACTCCGATGCGGTCGGAGATTTTGCGCAGTGCCCCTGCATCCTGGCCGGGCAGAACCAGGCACCGAATGCGCAAGTCCGCCGACGGTTCTTGCAGAAGCTTGTGGTCCGGCAACCCCTTGACCAAAGCCTCGACGAGGCTGATGCCCAGCCACCCAAGGGCGCCGGTGATCAAAACTTGGTTCGATGGAAATTGCATTAAAGGGGCGATTATTGGCTGCGATGGCGGGAAATGTCCATATCGTGTTAGGGTTTTGGATATTGGATATTGGACGCTCCAAGGTTTGGGGTCCCGGCTTTAGCCAGCGGGGCATCCGTCAGGTCGAGCGGATCGGATACTTTCGTGCGAGTCGTGATTGCGAGCTTCTTGCCGACTGAAGGCGGGGCTCCATGCCTCTCCAGGCATGAGCACGAATTACGCCGCCGGTTCGCTTGCGGTCGGGCGTGCCTGGGCGCTTTCGAAATGGCTTTTGCGAGGGTCGGTGGCGGCGATGACGACGCTGACGGATTTTTGGTTGAAGCCCTTGAAACCGCCGTGACGTTGGAGGTTCTCAAGGTGGCTGCCAATGGCTCCTTCGGTCGTGAATTTCTCGAATTGCTGCGGGGTGATGAGCCTGGCGGCGAGCAGGCGTTCGGCGCGCGCGCGGTTCACCGGCCAGCGTTCGCCCTCAGTGAATGCCTGGCGCAGGAACTCGAAATTGGAAAACGGGTTCATGGTGTTGACGCCTTGTTCCTTCAGTTGTTCGCGCAGCAACTGGTAATCAAACCGCGCTTCGAGGTGGTGCATGCCTGCCTCAAGGAAACTTTCGCCGTGCAGGCCAACCCACAGCCCCACCGTCCCCAGCCGGGACGCGGGCGGCAGGCGATTGGCTGAAAAATCGATTTCCGTTTCATCCGGCATGAGATCCACGTCGGCGAATACCACGATGCCGGTAGTTGCCTGTTCCGAAATCTGGGCGCCCCAACCGGCTTCCGCGCCGGCGTAATAGCGCTCGCGTTTTTCGAACCCGAGCTTGAGGAGGATTTCGATCAAATCCACGAAGTGTTCACGCGAGCAGCGAAAAGTGTGGTGATCGTGATTGCCCCAGCCCAGGCCGAGTGAATCCTGCCGGAACTTCTGGATGCGGCCCGCGCGGTTTCGGGATTCCCAATAAGCGCGTTCCTCCTCGAAAAAGATTTGGCAGGTCAGGTCGCGGCCGATGAGCGGAATGCTTTGGTCGAGCAACCGGTTGGCGAATTCAAAGCCCTGGGCGTCCTGCGAAAACAGGCGCGGGCGCGTTTTCCAGAGGTCGTTCACCTTTAGAATCGCCTCCAGCTCGCCGGGTTTCAGCGGGGCGGGGGCATAGCCGCGGTAAGCGCGCCGCTCGACCGCTTCAAGACGAACGCCGTTCTCTTCGGAGACAACGAGGCGGCGATAGCGTGAGTACGGCGCTCCTTCAATGTCGGCGGTGAGATTATGCCGGGCCTTGAAATCCGCAACACGCTCGGGCCGCAAGGCGATGACCGGGGGAATCTCCTTTTGTCCCGGACGCAGGCGAACGCAGGGCAAGGTGGCGCGAGGATGGTGAAGGGCCGTCTCACCATTTGGGGCATCAATGGCTTCGTCACGCACGAAACCGGCGCGGCGCAAGGCCGGCTCGTCCTCGGTTGGGAGGATAAGATGGTCGATCCACTCAAAAAAATCGGTGCCGGTTTCACGACGCATGCGATCCGCAAGAGCGTGAGCGAAACGGTTGCGCTCCAGGAATGCGGAAATGCGCTGCGTGAGGAATTTTTCGGCGTCGTAGGCCAGCGGCCAATCAAACTGCTTTGGAGGGGAAGCGAACGGCTTCGTCGGCGTCTCAGCATTCTGCTGGGTGGTGCTCGTCATAAATGTCTCTGATGGCTATACGGAACATCATTAATCGTTCGGGGACGGCGTGCAGAGGACTGCCCGCCATACATCGTGCCGGTAGGGCGCGCCGCGCGTGTACCTAATGCGCATTTTTTTATAACCCAGCACATAATCTAGCCGAAGCTGATGCCTTGGGCGAGGGGCAAATCAGTGGAGTAATTGATGGTGACGGTTTGGCGGCGCATGTAGTTCTTCCAACTGTCGCTGCCGCTTTCGCGGCCGCCGCCGGTTTCCTTTTCGCCGCCGAAAGCGCCACCGATTTCCGCGCCGCTGGTGCCAATGTTGACGTTGGCGATGCCGCAGTCACTTCCCCCAGCCGACAGAAACTGCTCGGCCTCCCGCAGCTCGTTCGTGAAAATAGCGGAACTTAAACCCTGCGGCACGGCGTTGTGCCGCGCAATGGCTTCATCAAGCTGGCGGTACGGAATGAGATAGAGTATTGGCGCGAAAGTCTCTTCGTGGACAATTTTGAAATCGGCCTGGGCGATGGCGAGGCAGGGGCGGACATAGCCTCCGCCGGGATAGTTTGGCCCGCGCAACGGTTCGCCCCCGAAAAGCACCTTGCCGCCCTCGCGTTGAAGCTGCTTGAGGGCGGTTTGCATGGCCTCGACAGCGCGCGGAGTAATAAGCGGGCCCATGAGGGTTTCGGGCTTGGAGGGATCGCCGATGGGAATCTGCCGGTAGGCGGCGATAAGCCGTTCCGTAAGCTGGGGAAGAATGGATTCGTGGGCGAACACGCGCCGGGTGGAAGTGCAACGTTGGCCGGCGGTGCCGACCGCGCCGAAGACAATCGCGCGCACCGCAAGATCCATGTTCGCGCTGGGCGCAACGATGATGGCGTTGTTGCCGCCGAGTTCGAGCAGGCTGCGGCCCAACCGGCGGCTGACGGCTTCGCCAACCTGGCGGCCCATGCGGGTGGAACCGGTCGCGGAGATAAGCGGAACGCGCGGGTCGTTGACGAGCCGCTGGCCAGCCGTCTCGGCATCTCCGCTAACCAGGCTGAAGATGGCCGGATCAACTTTGTTCGCCCGGCAAACGCGCTCGGCGATTTTGGTGGTGGCGATAGCCGTGAGCGGTGTCTGTTCAGAGGGTTTCCAAACCACTGAATTGCCGCAAACGGAGGCAAGGGCACTGTTCCAAGCCCACACGGCCACGGGGAAATTAAACGAAGTGATCACACCCACGACTCCCAGCGGATGCCATTGTTCGAGCATCCGATGCTGCGGTCGCTCGGAGGCGATGGTCAGGCCGTAGAGTTGGCGCGAAAGGCCAACCGCAAAGTCGCAAATGTCGATCATTTCCTGGACTTCGCCTTCGCCCTCCGCGCGAATTTTGCCGGCTTCGAGGGTCACGAGGCGGCCAAGATCCTGCTTGGCAGCGCGTAGGGCATTGCCAAGCTGGCGAATGATTTCTCCGCGCCTGGGTGCCGGAACCGCTTGCCATTTTTGGAATGCAGCGAGGGCGTGCTGCATGACTTGTTCATATTCCGCGGGCGTGGCTTGCGTGACCGAGGCCAAAACGCGACCGTCAATGGGCGACAAACTCCGCGAGACCCGCCCGCTGCCGAGCCATTCGCCGCAAAAGACGCCTGGGTTGCGTTCGTGAAGGCCGAGCTTCTTGAACAAGGCGGCGGTGGAAGAAATGGGCTTTGGTTTTGGCATGGGAAAGAATTAAGCCGGATGCCTTTGGGGAATTCCCAACCATCGCCGCTTTACCCACCGATGAATCGGTGGGCTGTTTTCTTTCGCCCCATCGGGCTGATGCGGCTTCGGGAAATTCCCGAAAGCGTTTTTACCATTTGTGTCCATCAGTGGTTGGAGCCTTAGCGCGCCAGCCGCCGGCATTCGGCGTCCATGATGCGCAAAGCAACTTCGATGGCTTCGTCTTTGATGTCCAGCACGGGGCGCAGGCGGATGGAATGTTCGCCGGACCGGACGACGAGCAGGCCCAGTTCATACGCGCCTTTCCAGAAAGCATCGCGCAAACCCGCATTCGGGAGGTCGAAGGCCATCATTAAGCCGCGCCCGCGCACGGCGGACATCAACGGGTGCTTGTCGGACATGGCCTGGAGTTCGCGCAGGAAATAATCGCCCTTGCTGCGGGCGTTTTCGACGAGCTTTTCCTGCTCAATGATGCGGAGAAAATGGGTCGAACGAACGTAATCGGTGAAATTGCCGCCCCAGGTGGAACTGATCCGGCTTGGCAGACGAAACACATTGTCCTTCACTTCGTCCAGGCGCGGTCCAGCCATGATGCCGCAAACTTGTGACTTTTTGCCGAGCACCAGGAGGTCCGGCACGACGCCAAAGTGTTCGCAGCACCAGTTGCGGCCCGTCAGCCCCATGCCGCTCTGGACTTCGTCGAAGATCAACAGAATATCATTCTCGTCGCAGATCGTGCGAAGCATTTTCAGCCATTCGCCACGGAAATGGTTGTCGCCGCCTTCGCCTTGAACGGGCTCAATGATGAGCGCGGCAATATCATCGCGTTTTTGCGCGAGCAGGTCGCGGATTTGCCCGGCGACCTGTTTTTCCTTTTCAATGACGGTCGGCAAGCGCGCGCCTGCCGGAAGGGAAAAGTCGATGGTGGGAGCGGGGAAGCGGGGCCAGGGGAATTTTGCGTAATATTGCACCTTGCGCGGGTCCGTGTTGGTCAGGCTCATGGTGTAGCCGCTGCGCCCATGAAACGCGTGTTCGAAATGGATGATTTCCGTCCCGCGCTCACCCTTGCCCGCCGCGAGATTCTTGCGCACCTTCCAATCCATGGCGGCCTTGAGGGCGTTCTCAACGGCCAAGGCCCCGCCATCGATGAAGAAGTAACGTTCCAACGGCGGCATTCCCATCACCCGCGCAAATGTGGAGACGAAGGTCGCATACTGCACCGAATAAACGTCCGCGCAGGCAACCTTGATTTTGGACGCCGCGAGCAGATCAGCCTCCACCTCCGGTTGGCTGAAGTAGGGGTGGTTGTAGCCAATGGGCATCGAGGCATAAAAGCTGTAGAGATCGATGAGCTCGCGGCCTGTGGGCGCATCGACCAGGCGGGAACCACGGCTTTTCTCCAGGTCGATGACCAGTTTGAAGCCGTCCACCAGGATGTGCTTTTCCAGTTCGGCGATGACCTCGCGTGGCGCGATGCAGTTATGCCGCGGAGTATTCACAGATAGAATCGTGGTTGTTTCGCACACGTACATTTTGTAACACTCTGGGTTGGAAGACTCAAGCGACGATAAGATGTAATACATCTTTTTTGTGGTCGGAGCGCAGAGTTCAGCGGATTTTCCCGGCGGATTGACGCGGATAAGCAGGCAACGGATGCCAGCGACTTCGTCTGGAACGGAAGGTCTTGATTGCCTGGCTCGGCGAACGGCGCGACGGGACGGGCGGGAATTATTTCGCGGCGGGGGCCGCGAGAAAGTTGTCCATCGTCGAGAATAGGAAGTCTGAGTCATCCAGCATGATAAAATGCTTTGCTTTCTCGTCGATCACGACTTTGTGAACGGGAATTTTGGCGACCTGGGCTTCGTAAAGATCCTCGATTTCCTTTTTGCCCTGAGGGGAGGCTGCGCCAGCGCCGATAAGCAGCACGGGCGTTTTGATTTTGGCGACTTCGTCGCGCAGGTCGGTGGTCATTAACTCGTACATCGCGAGCGAGACAGCCTTGGGGTCGGATTTCGCGCAGATCGGGGCGATCAGTTCGAGGTTTTTCGGATCGGTGATCATGTAGGAGAGGAACATTTTGTTGGCGGCAGCGAACTGTTCCGAAGTCTGGCCCTCCATCGATTGGCGAAGCGATTCCGCGCCTGCCTTCGAGCTTTCCCGGGTCGCTTTTGGATCCATCAACGCCGGGAAAAATGTCCCGCCATCGACGGAAATGACCGGGCCGACGAGAGTTGGTTCGGCCGCGGCGATCCAGAACGAGAGGAATCCGCCGAGGCTGTGTCCCACGATGACCGGTTGCGCAAGCTTCTTTTGGCGAATATAAACGGCGATGTCATTGCGAACGTTTTCCAGCATGGGCTTTGCGGCGATGGCGGGCTCGCCGGCGAATCCGGCGAGCGCCAAAATGTGGCATTCATAGCGAGCTTTGAAATGCTCGACGGTCGTATTCCACACGCTCCCGCCGCAGGTCAGGCCGGGGATGAGGATCATCGGCTTTCCGTGGCCGACCACTTCGACGGAAAAGGACCCTGGCCGGGACGAGTTGGTGGTGTGGGCCGCCGGGTCGTTGCCCAGGGTTTCTCCAGCCAGGCAGGGAATGACGGTTAACAGCGGCGCGGCAACCAGGAAGAACAGAAAGTGGTTCATAACGTAGTGTGCTGATAAACTCGCACCCAATCAACCTCCATGCGTACTGGAAAAGCGGTGCCGGAGGGATCGCCGCCGCAGCGGCCGCCAATGGCCTGGTTGATGAGGATGTAATGCGGGTTGCGAAAGGGGTTTTCGACGCCGGGTTGGTCGGCTTCGGCCACGTTGAAATGGGCGCTCAGTTTGCCGTCGAGAAAAAGATCGATCTGCTGTTCGTTCCATTCCATCGTCCAAATGTGAAACTCCTTTGACCAGTTGTTGAGGCCCAGGGTGGAAAGCGATTGTTTGGTGGTGAGCCATTGCTGCCGGCCGTTGCGCGCATAGCAGACGTTGGCCAGCACGATGTTGGTGTAATACTCCATGATGTCGATTTCGCCGCAGGCGGGCCAGTGGATCTTGTCGATGGATGTGCCAAGCGTCCAGAAGGCGGGCCAACTGCCCAGGCGGGTGTCGATGCGGGCGCGCATTTCGAATTTGCCGTAAGTAAACTCGTGCTTCGCCTTGGTGATCAGGCAGGCGGAGGTGTAGTCGATATACTCGCGGTTCTTCCAGCCGGTGCGGCCGGGGCGATAGTCGGGATTGGGCTTGTGTTCGCGACGGGCTTCAATGACCAGCATGCCGTTGGTGCAGACGGCGTTTTCCGGCTGGTAGTATTGCAATTCGCCGGTTCGGACGAAGCCGTGTTCGTAATCCCACTTGGCTGAATCGGGCGGACCGTCGTGGTCAAATTCGTCGGACCAAACGAGCTTCCACTCACTGGCGCACAGTGGAAGGGAGAGCGCCAGCAGCAACGCGATTCCCAGGATTTTTCTCATGCGAGCAATGCTTGATATATGGAAACGGAAGGTCGTTTGGCAAGATCGGCGAAACGGAACTGAATGCGCTGTCTTCACTTGTGCTTCTTGATTTTCTCGGATAACTCGTAACGAAACTTCCCGAAGTCCACAAGGCCACAGATGGGCGGCTTTGCGCGTGGGGCAATCTCAACGAAGGTTTCAGTGGCGTACCTTGCAAAACGTGGATGAGACCTTGCAGCCGGGCGGCAGCCGATAACCGTGCTTCTTAGGATTTGGTGTGATGCCGCCCATGAATGTACTGGTTTCCCATCGTCGAGCTCAGGCGCTTGGCGTTCATAAGCCGGTGAAATGATTAATTTTGGGGCAATCAATGTTTGCGCGCTCGAAAAGTTTTGAGAGGTTCGCGTAGCAATCTCCCGTGCCGCTGGAATCGAAGCTCGTATAGAGATTCAAACGGCCAAATTCGAATACTTCTTCCAGGAGATGTCCCATTCCTGAAGTATCCGCATCGGAACGATCGTTAACCCTGGGAAGGGCGGCCAGGATGGCTGCTTCCCAGGCGTCCAGGCGCCTGGCTTCACAGTAGAGCGGCATGAGTTGGAGCAGTGCGAGGAGGAGCCGGTGGCGCGGGGAGAGGGTCGTTCGAGTTGCGCTGATGGCCTGGGCGAGGGTGCGGACGGTTTCAGAGACTTGCATAATGAGGTGCGTTTAACGGCCTGCGCCAGCAACACCCGAGATGTAGTTGTCGCTACCAAGGTCACGCCTCGCCTCAATCCAAGCTTGTGCTGCGGAGTTGCTCATGTCGCCTGACAAATAATCTACAAGTGCCGGTTTGCCTATTGCAATGGTCAAATTAAAATGGACGGCGCGGTGCGGCAGGAGCAGCCCTCGGATATGCTGCCACATAGCGGCATGCTCCCGACGCGCCTGCCTCGCTGCGTTCACTCGCGGCCTTGCCGAAAAACTGTTAAAACAGTTGAAGTGTGTGGGTTGGCGTTTGTTTTCCCGCCTCGTTGGAAACGAGGGGTTAATGAGATGGGGGCTGCATGGACAAGCTGCGCCCGGGGACGGGCGCACTCCGGCTCAGGCTATTTCCACCCAAGACTGAGGAATTTGCGATGTCTGAATTATTCTTGTTTGACAGATGTGTGGCGATTAACAAAGATTTCTGATGTTGACGCCCGCTCGGATGGGGCATGGCCTGATCTTTGAAATTTTGCGGATGCGAGGCGAGAGTTGGTAAGGTTAAACCGGCGCAGGCCGGAATTAAGCCAAATTAAAGACAATCCGACTTGATCCACTTTAATCCGCTTAACAAATACCGCCGAAGATGGAGTAGGGCTCAGTCGATGGTGGTTCAAGGTATCGGGGCAGGTCGAGGTCCCAAATGAGCCCGGAATTAAGGTAAATTAAACCAAATTAAAGTAAATTAAGCCTGCTTTTTTTGGTGAAGCGGGCATCCAGAGCATGACCGAAAGCCGGAATATGTGCGCAACTGCCTAATGGACTGGTGGTTACATAGAAAATAGTCCTGCAACAACCAGTGGCACAAAGCAAAACAAAGTAAGCGCGCTTCAGGATGGCTCGTCATTTTTCGAGCGGTTTTAGTCATAACTTGTTCTATAATAATAACTTACTTATGACTTCTCGCGGTTGGAGCGTCTTTGTACCACAGGCGCGGTCGGCAAGGGTTGGTTAGTTTCGACCTTGCATTTGGGGGCTAAACGTGTATGGTGTAGGTCCTGTTAGATGAACTGGTCGATTTCATGGCTCGGAAAATCTTCAGTTGAAAGTGTTTTCAGTGATGATTTGAAACCCGATGGTCGGGGACGGTCTGGAAGAAGCAGTCGGTCTAAGTTAGGTTAAGTACAAAAAGCAAATCATCATGAGCACAAAACTTTACGTCGGCAATCTGTCGTACAACACCACAGAGAACCAACTTCAGGATCTGTTCGCGCAACATGGTCCGGTGACCAGCGTGGATCTGATCATGGACAAATTCAGCGGCCGCCCGCGCGGCTTCGGGTTTGTCACAATGGAAACCAAGGAAGGCGCTGAGGCCGCCGTGGCGGCGTTGAACGGCAAGAACCTCGATGGCCGCGACTTGACGGTCAATGAAGCCCGTCCGCGGGAAGAGCGCGCGCCGCGTTCCGGCGGCGGTGGTGGCGGTGGCGGCTATCGCGATGGCGGAGATCGGGGCGGTTCGCGCCGCGATTATCGCCGTTAATCCTCGAGGATTATTTCACGGGTGTGGGATTCGGAAGAGTCCCACACTTTTTTCTTTCGCTTCGAAGCCTGCCTTTTGAAGCCGGGAGTTTTGTTCAGTTCACGCAGGCAGGTACGAAAGTATTAATGGAAGAACATATCGAAATTGAAGGTAGAATCATGGCTGTGCTGGCCGGGACGATGTTCCGCGTGGAACTCAACAACAAGCACCAGGTGCTGGCGCACATCTCGGGCAAGATGCGGAAACGATTCATCCGGTTGACCGTGGGTGACCGGGTCAAGATGGAGATGTCCCCGTACGATTTGGAAAAGGCGCGGATCGTTTATCGCTTGCAATAGCAGTTTTCGGCGGAAGTGTTTGCCGGCGGTCCCAACGGTTTCGCTTTTCCCTGTTTCCAATTCGATCACGCCAAAGTTTTCCCCCTATCGAAACGGCCGAATTTCAGCAGCGGCGCGTCCTCGTGGGGTCTTTAGCTACTTGGTGGAGGTTGCGTTGCGGGTTTAGTCTTTTCGTGTTTCGTGGCGACGGGAATTGGAGACAGTCGTAGTCGACGCCGTAACTTCATCCCGACCAGCTTGTCACAGCCGTTCCATTTCCCGCAGGAGCGGCGTTTGGATTGCGGGATTCTGCGCCTTGCGTTTGTTGAGCCAAATCGTGCTGGCACTGGAGGCACCGGAAAGAATCGTGGAGGAAGCGATGAGGCCGGAGGCGTGGCGCAGATGGGGCGTGCAGGCTGGTCGCTTCGCGCTGGTGCTGATCATCGCGTGGATGTTCACCGGCGTCGTGCGTTGGAGCATGGCGCGGTTGCGCCGCTATGCAATCCACATGATGGATCGGCGTGGCGAAGGCGCCACCAGCGACCTGGAGAAGCGCGCGAACACGCTTATCTCCGCTCTCACCAAGGCGGTGAGCACGGTGATTTGGGTGCTGGCGATTGTGACGGCGCTGGGGGAGCTGAATTTTCATGTTGAGCCGCTGCTGGCGGGATTGGGGATTGCCGGCGTGGCGCTGGGATTTGGGGCGCAGACGATTATCAGGGATTGGCTGGGGGGATTTTTTCTGCTGCTGGAAGACCAAATCCGGATTGGGGATTCGGTGGTCATCAACGGTCTGACCGGCATCGTGGAGGAGATTGATCTTCGAATCACCGTATTGCGTGGAGAGAACGGCGCGGTGCATGTCATCGCCAATGGAACGATCGACACCTTGTCCAACCTGACGCGCGAGTATTCCTACTATGTCTTTGAAACGACGCTGGCACACGGGGCGGATGCCGACCGGGCGCTTGCGATCATCGAGGAAGTTGGCGGGGAGATTTACGCCGACGAAGAGTATCGGCCGCTGATTGTCTCGCCGATTGAAATGATGGGTATCGATGGCCTGACTGAGCGCGGCGTGGTGGTCAAGGCGCGAATTAAAACGTTGCCGTCAAAGCACGCACTGGTGGGCAGGGAGTTGAATCGGCGGGTGAGAGTCAGGTTAAAAGCGGAGGGGATAACCTTCCCCACTTTGTTTCCACCGCAAACGTGACACCGATGACTCTGCATCCGACGCCATCCATCTTCCGCCGCCGAGCAGGGGAATTGTGCTAGGCAATATGCACACGCTCGGTCGTGGCCAGCCGAATGCCTGCGCCAGTTCCGAGGACGAGTTCGTGGACATGGAAGCTTCCACAATAATCTTTTTTTTCATGGGAGCCCAGAGTCACTGACGGCGCGGAGCACAAAACCACATCGCCGCAGGTCCCGATCCAATCGCGATGCCGATGGCCGTGGAGGACAAGGATGCGGGAGGCGTAAGGCTTGATTGCGGACAGGACCTCCGAGGCGTTGATGAGGGCCAGACCAATGCGGTCCCGCAGACCGATGGACGCCACTGGATATTCCACGATTTGATGGTGCAGCAGTATTAACCAGGCACGACCGGGATCATTTCGCAGGACTGATTTGAGCGCCTTCAACTGCGGCGGATCCACAACTCCAATCGCATTGGTGAGCGAGAAATGGCTGCGCGCATTTGAATCGAGTAGAATGACTCCGTAATCGCAGCCCTCCGGCCCGGGTTCGACCAACGGGAAGATTTCATTCCAGAGCGTGGCCATGGCCCGGCGTCCGCGCACAGTGGCGCTTTGTGCCAAGGCACGAAGCAGTTCCGCGCGGCTATTTTCTCGCAAATAGTCCCTGAGCAGCGGCCCGAGTGTTCCGGAGGCGTGGTCCACCACGTGGGCGCGGTTGCCCTGGATCGCATCCAGTGCAAGCACGACACGGAGCTTGCGGAGCGCCAGGCCAGGGCTCCAGGGCAAATCCAGGTGCCCCGGGTTGGCGCGGTCCACGATGTTCACGTCGTGATTCCCCGGCACAAACGACAGGCGGGTGCGCAACTCGGGATGATTTCGAAGCAGATCAACAAACTCCGCCCATTCCGCCCGTGTGCCGGCATCGGTAACGTCGCCGGTCAACAGGATTCGATCCAGGGGAGTCATCTGGTGCAGCACCTCGAGCCGTCGCAGCGCGTGGCGGACAGACCGGTTGCCGCGCGGGCCGTGCGTGCCGGTTTCCATGCGATAGCCATAGCGCTCGCCGACCAGGTGCAGATCCGACAAATGCGCCACGCGAATGGTTGATGATTCGTTTTTTTTCACCTTCGACTCCCAATCGAGGACCGGGCCGCCGAGCTTGAGTTCGCGCCACAACCAGTACGAACTCTCGATGGCTGTGGACAGGCCGAGGATCACTGCCGCGTTGGCGAGCGCCGCCCAGGCCACTGCCCGCAATCGAACGTGGGCAATGTCGACAACCTGGACGCCCATCGAGATTTCAACACTGGTCGCCAGCGCAATCCCCCCGGCGGTGAGGAGCAGCGCGGCGAGGACGGCGCCAAACTGGCGTTGGCGATGAAGTCTTTCCGGCGTGATGGATCGGTGGAAGAGTCGTTCCACGGCGCTACGCATCAACTCGCGCAAGGCAATGAAGATGGGAAAAATCAGCGTGTAATGGAGATGCCAAAAGTGGTTAATTGCCGATGCGAGCAGCGGCCGGCCAATCCAAAGAGCAACTCCCACGAGAACAACCAAGAGGAGAAGCGCAGCAACGGGATTCCTTCCGAGCAGAGTGGCAGCATGGAGTTTCAGGAGACCGAAGGTGACCACAATTGACGGCACGACACCCACCAGCAGGGCCGGTCCGACGATCAAGACCAGAAAACTAAGTGCTCCTTTGAGAAAATTGAAATTCAGCGCCGCGGAGATCAAGATGCCAAAAAAACCACGGGCGTACGGGCTCGCCCGGTCGTCGTCGGCATCTCCACGGCGCAGGCTCCAGATGGGCGATACAGCGGTTTGGGTCTGCCTCCTCTGACGAATTAAATCTCCCATATCCCATTTTACTGCCTCCCGGGATTCAGCGCCAAAAAATCTTTCATCAGGACAAACAGGAATAGTTAGCGTGGCGGGTTTTCCCAACCCTGTCTTCCAGAAGTCTGACGCCAGCTCTCGTTTAAGCGCCGAGCGAGAGAAAGTTTTTGACGATCGTGCGGCCGTGTTCGGTCAGGATGCTTTCGGGATGGAACTGCACGCCCCAGATCGGAAATTCCTTGTGCCGAACGCCCATGATTTCGCCTTCGTCAGTTTCGGCGGTGATCTCGAGACAGTCCGGCAGGGTGTCCTTTTTGATCACGAGGGAGTGATAGCGGGTCGCGGCGAAGGGGTTGGGCATGCCAAGGAAGAGGTCGCGGCCGTCGTGTTTGATCGGCGAGGTTTTGCCGTGCATCATTCGGTAGTTCACGATGACGTCGCCGCCGAAGGTATGGCCGATGCATTGATGGCCGAGGCACACACCGAACAAGGGAATGTGCGGGCCAAACGTGCGGATGATCTCGTTGGACAGACCCGACTCGCGCGGAGAGCAGGGGCCCGGGGAAATGAGAATGCGCTCCGGATTCAGTTCGCGGATTTGATTGAGGGAGATTTGGTCATTGCGGTGGACCTGCAAGTCAACCTGCATCTCGCCCAGGTATTGCACCAGGTTGTAGGTGAACGAATCGTAGTTGTCGATGACCAGAACCATATCTGATGGGGTGAAGGTAACTTAAACCCGCAGGGTTGCAATCGTTGAAAAAGGATTGGGAATTGAACATCGAAGTTTCATCGGTCATTAAGCCGTGCTCCAGCCTATTTCCTCCGTTTCCGCTTCGGCTTGAATAATTCCAATTGCGGCTCCTTGAAAAAGTCATAGCTCTTGAGGACGCGAATGACCTGGAGCACGTCGGATTTCAGGTAGTTCCGGTTGGTTTCGGTCTGGCTTATCAAATCGTTGAGAATCGTCCGAAAAGGAATGACGGCGTCGATGCCTTTGGCGCGGAGCAAGGCGACGCTTTGCTCCCGGGCGTCTTCCATCTGGGGCAGGGCGGGCACGACAAGGATTTTCGTGAGAGCGCCGTCTTCGCCGAAAGTTTCGGTGGCGCGTTTGAATACACCGGGCTCGACGAAGCGAAAGATTTCCGGCGCGTTGGCCAGAACGCCGGAACTGAAAGTTTCCGTGTGCCAGCCTTTGACGACAACGACGGCGCGGGCAACACCGGGCAGGTCCTCGGACGAAAGAATGAAGGGCAGGGCAACCTCGCGGTCGCGGGGTTGCGGGTTCAGGATGAAGAAATCGATCTCGTCGTCCTCGCGCCGGGCGGGTGCGACGTACTTGCGCTGTTGCCGAACCAGGAAGCCGTGCAGCTCGAAGTATTCGCGAACGATGGTTTCGCTAATGGCGGCCATGGTCAACCAGGTGAGGACATTCGAATGGTTGCTGCAACCAGGTCTTTGGGCACTCGATGGCCGAATTCCACCTGGCCGATGCGTTTGGCCAAGACGAACTTGAGTTCGCCGGCGCTGACTTTTTTGTCGAGTTGCATCGCGGCGAACAATCGTTTCATCTGCGCGGGCTGGAGGTGGACGCCGGTCGGCAGTCCGGCGCGCTGGAAGATCGCCGTGATGCGTTCCACGTCACTCTTCGGCAAGCCGAGGAGCGCCGCGGACAATTGGGCTGCGGCAACCTGGCCGATGGAGATGGCTTCGCCGTGAAGGTACTTGCCATAACCCGAAATGGCTTCGAGCGCATGGCCGATGGTGTGGCCGAAGTTCAGGATGGCGCGCAGGCCGCTCTCGGTTTCATCCTGGCCCACGACTTCGGCTTTGATTTCGCAGCAACGCGCCACAATGTGGGCCAGCGTTTCCGGATTGCGCTTGAGGAGGCGGTGCAAATCGCGTTCGAGGCGGTTGAACAGAGCGGCGTCGAAGATAATTCCGTATTTGATGACCTCCGCGAGGCCCGCTCGAAATTCGCGTTCGGGCAGCGTGCGAAGCGTATCGAGATCACAGAGCACCAAGCGAGGCTGGTAAAACGCGCCGACCAGGTTTTTGCCAGCCTTCAGGTTTACGCCCACTTTTCCGCCGACGGAACTATCCACCTGCGCGAGCAGGGTGGTGGGCACTTGCACGAACGCGATGCCGCGCAAGTAAGTGGCCGCCACAAATCCAGCCAGGTCACCGACGACACCGCCACCCAGGGCGACGATGAACGATTTGCGTTCGAGCCGGTGCGCGGCGAGTTGATCGTAGCAGGATTGGACGGATTTCAGGCTCTTGGCAGTTTCACCGGCGGGGACGGTGATCAGGAACGGTTCGAAGCCGGCGCGGGTGAGGGCTCGCAGGGCCGCTTTGCCAAAGCGCGGGGCGACATGGCGGTCGGAAATGACGGCGCAGCGATGGCCTAATTGAAGCGCGGCGCACTCGGCGCCGACCCGGTCAAGGAGCCGGCGACCGATGCCAATTCTGTAGCTGCGGTTCCCAAGGGGGACCTTCACGCTTTGCATGAGGAGAACATAAGGAGCGGAGGCATCTTCCCGCAAGCTCTGTACTGGGATTGCTCGAACCGGCGGAACATCAAGCTCTTGTCACTTCGGTCAGCAGCCCCGGCAGGATTTCTCCGGCAGGACCGTTCAGAACATAACTCGCTCGCGAAGTCAACGGTGTGACCTCCGGGTTGATCTCAATCACCGTTGCTTGATGCTGCAGTGCCTCCAGCGGCAACGAGGCCGCGGGATAAACGACGGCTGAAGTGCCGATGCAAAGGAACACGTCGCAATCACGACTGGCGGCAAAGGCGGCCTCCGTGGGAATTTCGGGCAACGCCTCCTCGAACCACACCACATCCGGGCGGAGAAGACCGCCGCAGCGTGGGCATTTGGGCGGCACTTCGCCGGTTTCGTTCCATTGGGTGACGACGGTGTCTTCCTGGAAGCATTTGGTGCGCGTGATGTTGCCATGGATCTCGATGACTTTGCGGCTTCCGGCGCGTTGGTGGAGGCCATCGACATTCTGGGTGATGAGTGTGAAACCGGGAAATTTGTTTTCCATTTCTGCAAGAGCGAAATGGGCTGGATTCGGTTTCGCATTCTGCACGAGCTGCCTTCGCCACTCGTACCATTCCCAAACGAGCCGCGGGTTTTTGAGAAAAGCGCCGGGCGTGGCCAGTTCTTCGGGTTTGAATTGCGCCCACAGGCCAGTCTGGGCATTGCGGAAGGTCGGCACACCGCTTTCGGCGGACACACCCGCGCCGGTCAGGGCGGCGACCTTGCGGGCGTTCCGGAGCGCGCGGAGCAAAGGTTCGGGAAAAGTCATGGCCAAGTGTTCGGAGCGGACGATTCAAGCTCGCTTTTGGCCAGCGCAACATTCGCCTTCGTGAGCGCACCGGCACGCGCCGACTCCGCACAATGCGCCCAGGAGCGGCGCCGCCAGATAAATCCAGAGATGCTGCCAGTGGCCCGAAATGGCGGCGGGGGCGAACGACCGCGCCGGATTCATGGACGCTCCGGAGATTGGCCCGGCGAAGAGTGCTTCGAGTCCGATGACCGCGCCAACGGCAATTCCCGCGGTGATGCCCTTTTCCTTCGCACCGGTGGACACGTTGAGAATCACAAACATCAGCAGCGCGGTCAGGACAAACTCAAGCACGAACGATTGCAGTTCGGAACCGGCGGGTTGGGTTGCGCCGAGCAAATCGCTTTTGGGAAAAAGCGCGCGCAACGTTCCACTCGCCACCAACGCGCCGACGCCCTGGCTCAGCAGGTAAGGAAGCACAGCCTGCGCCGGGAAACGGCGCGCCAGCCAAAACCCAACTGTCACCGCCGGATTCAAGTGAGCGCCCGAAAGGTCTCCGACCGCATAAATCATCGCGAGCACGACCAAACCAAAAGTCAGGGCGACTCCAACGTGAGTCACCGTGCCGTGCGTGACCTCATCGATGACGATCGCGCCCGTCCCGGCGAAGACGAGCGCGAAGGTTCCCAGCAATTCAGCGAAATATTTCTTCATCTTCGAAAGGCCTGGCGGATTATTCGTTTACGCAGCGCATCGATCCATTCGGCCGGCTGCATACGCCTCAAAGACGCGCCGTATTTCATCGCGGACCCGGCGAAAGACCTGCAGCTTGTCTTCATCGTTCCCTTGAGCGTGAGCCGGATCCTCGAAGGGCCAATGATGACGATTTACCTGGCCGGGAAAAAGCGGGCAGGCGGAGTCGGCGTTGCCGCAGACGGTGATGACCGTTTCAACTTCCCGGTCCAGAAACTCGCTGAGCGGCTTGGAGCGGTGTTGTGAAATATCGATGCCGATTTCAGCCATCACTTTAATGGCGAGCGGATGGACGAATCCCGCCGGTTTGGAGCCGGCGCTTTGAACGTCCAGCAACGATCCCGCCGCCGCGCGAAGAATGCCCTCGGCCATATGGCTGCGGCAGGAGTTGCCGGTGCAAAGGATAAGCACCGCCGGTTTGATTCCGAGGTTGCTGCGGGAGTCGGAAGATTCGATTGGTTTCATGCGCTCACGGTTACCTTCTTTTCCGCGGACGGAATAACCTCGGCGATCCAATCACATTCGCGCTGGAGTTTCTTGAGCCGCTTGAGATCGTTGCGGAACACGGGGTGGGAAGCAACGCAGTCCTGCAGGCATTGCAGTTGCCGATGCAGCTCATTCGAACGCCGGTCCGGCAGCCGGTAGATCATCCATTGTTCATGGCGCCGGGCGGTGACGAGGCCATGTTCGCGCAAATAGGCCAGGTGTTTCGAGATGGCCACTTGCGGCGCTTGCAAAATGCTTTGGAAGTGGCAGACGCAAAGCGGCCCCTGCGTGAGCAGATGGAGAATGCGCAGGCGCGTCTCGTCGCAAAAGCAGCGGTAAATTTCCAGTAATTGCATGCTCTTGAGAGGATATTCCCAAGCGGGCATATGTCAACCATTCCCGCCGCTGGCTCAAGGGTGCCGTACGGCTGTTGGAATCCTATTGCCGCTGCGCGCGGTAGAACTGACGCATTGGAGTTCGCGGGAGAAGGAAATGAAACTGATTGCCCGCCAGGGTGTTGGTGCTGACGGCGGCCCAGGATACCAGGTTGCTGGAAGATTGCAGGACGTAAGTTTGACCGGCCTCGCCATTGAGCCAGAATTCGAATTGGCCATCGCTGCGGGCGGGGCCCGCCACCAATTGCGTTAATCGCGGCGGTATCACCAGGAGCGTGACACTTTGGCCGGGGACGAAGGTGCTTAGAGTGCCAGCCGAATAATTGAGGTTGCTCAAGCGCGCGATGACGTTGCTCGAATTCAGTTGCCACACTTGCGCCGTGCCACTGCCGGTGAAATTGCTCAGCGTGATGGACACTGGCGTGGTACCACTCAGGTATTTGCTGATGACCATGATGGTCAACGTGGCGTCGGGGGAGCGTTGGGCGGCGAAGACGGCCACGTTGTCCGGATTGGGGCCGCCGGCGTAAACGCTGGTGTCACCGAACGTGGATTTACTGCCGTCGTAGTTGCGATACATTTTCATCGCGTTGTAGGTGGGCGTTCCGGTGGGGGGTGTGGTCCAGCGCGTGCCCAGGTCCAGATTTTCGCGGCCGAAGATGCCAAAAATATCCGCCTGCGTCGTCGCGCCGTTGATGTGGCTTTCCGCGCCCCAGTTGTATTCGGTTATGCCGGTCTTCGTGCCGGGATAATAAGCAGCCACCCAGTTCTTCAAGCGGGGAATCAATTGCACGATGTTGTTGATCCACGAGGCGTCCACGTAATTCGTATCCCAGAGCGAACGCGTGGAGCGATTGCGAACAAGCTGGGTTGCCGAGTCAACATTGTTGCCATTGTTATCCCTCTCGCCACCCTGGGGATAATAGTGCACCGTGAAATAGTCGAGCAATCGTTGGCCGGTGTTGGTGTCGTGCTGTCGGATTTGATCCAGCAGCCACGGCAGGTAATCCATGCCACCATTGGTGCCGCGGTCCGGATAATTGGCAGGATTGTAATTGCTGTGATCGCCGGACCATTGCTGATCGTAGCCGCTGTAGAGATAGCCGCTCCAGCCCCATTCCTCCGGGCCGAGCACCAGCGCGTTGCTGTCCACGGACTTGACCATGGCGGCGTAGTCGAGAATTTTATCCCGAATCTCCTGCATGGTGGTTCCAACGGGGTGAATGTCCTGCTGAGTCGAAAACCAAATGGAGTGTTCGTTATCCATCAGATAATAGCGCACGCCGCCGTTGGTGGAGACGCCCCAACGATTGGTCAAGTGCTGGACGTAACCTCGCTCAAAAGTGGAATCGACCGGCACATTGGCGTCGTTCGCGTCGTTCCACGTGATGTGGGTGCCGTTGGTGGCAATGCCGTTGCCCGCATCGGGAAAGTAGGACGCATCGTTTCCGGTTTGCGGCCCGTATTTGGCGATGGAATAACTGGCGAGCTTGTTTCCGTTGACGCCGTTGCTGCCTATCTTGGGCGCCCAGCCGATCATGGGAATGGTAATCATCGGCAAAGCCGCACCCGCCTTGCTCGATTGCACGAAGCTATCCGACGACGCACCGGCGGTCGCGGGCGAATCGCCGATGCTTTCGAAGTAAAAGTCGGCGGCGCGATTGTGAGCGTTGATTTGCCAATTGTAGCGGGTCTCGGCATTCCCGCCGGAGCGATTCAACGGGCAATTCAGGTCGGCCAGTTGACTGGAGGTCGCGAACGCCGTGCCATAAATCAGCGGACTGATCGAGTGCCGGTTCGAAACCACGTTGACGGTCATGACTGCGATAGCGTTCGTGCCGGGCACAGGCGGCGGTCCGGCGTTGAGCACGATGTCATCCACGTAAAAAGTTGGTATGGGCGAACCGCTTGTGCTTTGGATCCAAAATCCGTCCAGGTTGGGCTGGTTGGCCACTCCTAAAGCCGAAAGCGGGATGCTGATCTGCTGCCAGGAATTGGATGCGAGCGTCGAAAGGAAATACTGCGTTTGTGCCGCCCCACCAAGAGTAGCCTGCACCTTCAGCGGTTGTCCACCGCTGGAACCGCCATTGATCCAAAACGTCAAGTTGGTATAGAGGCTCGAATCGAACGCAGTGTGGTGCAGGTAGAGCGCCTGGAAATTGTTGCTCAGGCACAAAACGCTTATGGAATCCGACCCCGAATGAACCGGAGTCGTCGCGCTGAAATTGACCGTCGCCCAACTATAGTTTACCCAGCCATTCTGCAAGCTGTCCGTATAGACGCTTTGATCGGTTTGGGCTGAGGCTGAGGCGACCACGAGCAACGAGAGTAACAGCCATGAAAGCCAGGTGGTTCGGCAATATCGTACGCACATAGCTGCCAACATAGCGCAAAGCGTGCCCGTCAAAAGTCATGAAAATCAATGACTTGAGAGTTCTCTCGGCCCCCCAGTCATTCGCGAAGCCCGGAAGAGTTCCAAGGTCCTTCTGGGCAAACCATATGTCATATGAAGTTCCTGTCTCGTTTCGCTGAAAGCTCCTTGAGGGTTTTTCAAGATGAGGCGATATTCGGCGCATAAACCAAAATCTGCCAACCACTCCGACCTGCATCCTCGCGATGCTGATGTGGTTGACTGCCGCCATGCAACCCGCGGTTGCTGCGCCGAGCTTCGTTCAGGCTGGCAATCTCCTGATCATGTCGAATGCGAACGTCCGGTTGGAATACAACCTGACCGCGGGCACAACCGATTTTTTCTGGCAAAACTCAAAAAAGATCTCCGCCTTTTACAGTGGTGTCACCCTGAGTTCGGGCTATGTCACGGGCCCGGGATACAGCAGCCATGGCTGGACGACGGTGAGCGGAAATCAAATCGTTGTTATTAGCACCGGGACCGGTCTGCCGTTGATGAAGCAGTATTTCACGCTCGACCAGAGCAACAGTTTCCTCACGCGCGTTGAGATGACTGGCGCGGGCTTGAGCGCGAACTGGATGGGACCGGTGGTGGTCAGCACGACGGGCGGGGTGGACCTCGGCAGTTACAACGATGACCGCGCGCTCTTTGTTCCGTTCGATAACGACCATTTTGTTTCCTACAATGCGGAATCCATCAATGGCTCAGACACCGGGCACGAGGTCGGCGCGTTTTATGACAATACCACGCGCAACGGGCTCGTCGTCGGTTCAGTGACCCATGACACTTGGAAAACGGGTGTTTATTGGTCCGGCTCAAATAACAAATTAGACAAGTTGAATGTTTTTGGCGGAGTGACTTCGCATTGGACGTGGGACGTGATGCCGCATGGTTCGGTGACGGGCACGATCATCTCTTCGCCCACGGTTTTCGTTGGGTTCGGCAGCGACTGGCGGACGACGATGGAGAGCTTTGCGGACGAGAACGCGCTGTTCGTTCCACGGCTCGCCTGGACGAACGGCGTGCCTTTCGGTTGGAACAGTTGGGGTGTCACCAATTACCAGAGCCACATCAGCTATGCCTCCGCGCTCGCCGTTTCAGATGCCATCCACACCGGGCTGCAACCGTATGGCTTTAACAGCGGAGGGACGGTTTATGTGAACCTGGACTCCTACTGGAACAATCTTTGGGATGATTATGGCGGCACCAAATTGCAGAGCTTCGCCGCGCACTGCCACGCCAATGGCCAAAAGGCGGGCATCTATTTTACCCCGTTCGCTTATTGGGGCAATGCCAACGATGCGACCAACTACTGGGTCCCGGTTGGTTTTCCGCCCGACTACACGCAATACCGATTCAGCGACATTCTGCTGCGGGACGGCAGCGGGAACTTCATCACCAACGACGGTGCCATGGCGATCGACCCAACCCATCCGGGCACACGGGGGTACATTGACTATTATGTTTATTGGTTCACGAATTGGACCTTCGACTACGTCAAACTGGATTTCCTTTCCCACGGGGCGTTGGAAGGGGCGCATCACGACCCGAGCGTCACGACCGGCATTCAGGCCTACAATCAGGGAATGCAATACTTGCAGGGCAAACTCGGCAAAATGTTCGTCAGCGAATCCATCGCGCCGATTTTTCCCTATAGATATGCACACAGTCGGCGCATCGCGTGCGACGCGGCGAGTTCCAAAATCAGCAACACTTCCTACACGATGAATTCCGTGGCGTACGGCTGGTGGATGAGCGGACGCTTGTATCAATTCAACGATCCGGACCTCATGGTTTTTGACAACGGCCCGAATACTTACGAGAACCAAAGCCGGCTGATTAGTGGCGCGGTCACCGGCTTGTTTTTGACCGGGGACATCCTGACGAATGCCGCCAGCCTCAGTCTCGCGCAAAGCTGCTTGACGAATGCCGGCATCAATTCGGTCGCGCGCGTCGGGCAAACCTTCCGGGCGGTGGACGGCAACACGGGCGCCACTGCGCCCAACCTTTTTACCAGGCAGGACGGGACGAATTGGTGCCTGGCCGTTTTCAACTACACGTCCAGCGCCACGAGTCCAACGGTTGATTTGAACCGCGCTGGAATTCCAACCGGAACCTATCTCGCGACCAATTTGTGGGACGGAACCACCGTTACCGCATCCGGCTCCTTGAATGTCAGTCTGAACGCCAAACAATCGAAACTGTTTCGGTTGGCCCCCGCGCCGCCGCCAAAATTTGGCGCGGTCAAGCTAGCTGGCGGGAGCAATTTTATATTCAGCGGCTCGAATGGCGTGCCAAACTGGAATTTTTATCTGCTGGCTTCGCCCGACGCCACGCTGCCCTTGAACCAATGGAATCCAATTGCGACCAATCATTTCGATGGCGGCGGAAATTTCAGCTTTACCAACGCTTCCAACCCCAATTCGCCCCGCCAGTTTTACCTTTTGAAGCTGCAATAGTAGCATCCTAATTGTCCAACAGGGGGTAACGCCTTGAGCCGTGCCTTGATTCGCAAAATCGTCTCCGGCGGCCAAACCGGCGCCGACCGGGCGGCGCTTGATTTCGCCATCGCGCATGGCATTCCGCACGGAGGCTGGTGTCCGAAGGGCCGGAAGGCGGAGGATGGGGCCATTGACGAACGATATGCTCTCCAGGAGACGCCCGGCGAAAAGTATTTGGAGCGAACGGAATGGAATGTCCGCGACTCGGATGGCACGGTGATCTTTTCAATCGGGCGGGAACTTGGCGGCGGTTCGAAAGCGACGCTGGACTTCGCGCGCGAGTACCACAAACCCGTGCTCCACTTGTCACGAGCGGCAGGATGGTACGCTCCGGAGAAGAAACTGATCGAATTCATCCAAAGCCATCGAATCAAAAGCCTCAATGTCGCCGGTCCGCGCGCTTCGGAGGAGCCGGAGATTGGCGAGTTCGTGACCGGGGTGTTGGAAAAATTGTTCGAGGCTGCGTGAGCCGAATCGGTACATAAAACAGCAGAGCAGCGGCTCAAAGGAGATAGGCGCTTCCGCGAACGGAATAGCTGCCCAATGGGCAAGTCCACGCCCCGGCCAAAGATCTCAAATCCGGTATTTGGACTACGAGCTCGATGCTCTGCTGCCAAAAAACGTACTACGATTTGGTCGTTGTGCAACAGAAAGTTATTCACCTTATGATTCGAGTTGTTCACAGGCGTATTGACACCTGGCGCGAGCAACGCCACTTCCCGCGCTAACCAGGAAAATGACCACGCAGGGCAGGAGTTCTGCGCTCCGCCGGAGTCGGCGCAATTACATGAATACATGGGCGGCAGCGGGTTGCGGGGGCAGCGGAGTTGAAATAGGCTAAGGGCATGAGTTCCACGGAACGCTTTTTGATGTGCCCGCCCGATTTGTACACGGTGGATTATGTGATCAATCCCTGGATGGAGGGGAATATTCACAAATCCTCAAGGGAAACGGCCATCCAGCAATGGCACGGACTGCACAAGCTGTTGAAGGAAAGCGCGCAGATCGAGTGCATTACTCCCCAAGCAGGCCTGCCGGACATGGTATTCACGGCGAATGCGGGCCTCGTGGTGGGGCGGCGATTTGTCCTGAGCCGGTTTTTGCATCGCGAACGACGGGGTGAGGAACCATTTTTCAAACAGTGGTTCGCCGAACAGGGTTTCGAGGTTTTTGAATTGCCGGCCGATTTGCCTTTCGAAGGCGCGGGGGATGCGCTTTGGGACCGCGACGGGAAACGGCTGTGGGCGGCGTACGGTTTTCGGAGCGAACTGGACTCGCATCCGCATCTGGCGCGCTGGCTGGAATGCGAAGTCCTCTCGTTGCGGTTGATTGATCCGCGATTCTATCACCTCGACACCTGCTTGTGTCCGTTGGAGGGCGGGTATCTGCTTTACTATCCGCCCGCGTTCGATGCGCGATCCAATCGGTTGATCGAACAGCGCATTCCCGCGGAGAAGCGCATTGCGGTGAACGAAGCGGACGCCGCGCGGTTCGCGTGCAACGCAATCAACCTGGGACGGCGAATCATTTTCAACGAGGCTGGCGGCGAATTGAAAACCCGGCTCGAAGGGCTGGGCTTTTCGGTTTCCGAAACGCCCTTGAGCGAGTTCATCAAAGCGGGCGGCGCGGCGAAGTGCCTGACGCTGCGCTTGACCGAGCCCGCGCCCAAGCGCGCCAAACCTTCGACAACTGTGCTGAGCCGCGAACTCAAACTGGAGGGGCATCTGCTGGATTCGGGCCTGCTGGATCGCGCGCTGGAGGCAACGGTGCAGAGCGGCGGCAGTTTTCAGATTCTTCATTTCAGCCTGGGCAAACAGCGCCAAAGCACGTCGAACGCGGACATAAAAATCTCCGCTCCAGGCCAGGACGTGCTCGACAAAATCATGGGCCAAATGATCGAACTGGGCGCAGTCATGGCCCAGCGTTTGGAGGACAACGCCGAACTCAAGCCGGTGGTCCAGGCCGGCGTCGCGCCGGACGAGTTCATGTCCACCACCATTTATCCGACCGAGGTGCGGGTCGGCGGCGATTGGTGGCGCGTGCAGGATCAGCGCATGGATGGTGTGATCGTGGTGGATGCCGAGCGCAAGATCGCGCGCTGCACTTTGTTCCGCTATTTGAAGGTGGGCGATCGCGTGGTGGTGGGCAGCAAGGGAGTGCGAACGGTGCGCCGGACGGAATCGCGGGACTTGCGGAGCAGCGCGCCGGCGGAACACGAATTCTCCTTCATGGGCGCGGGAGTTTCGAGCGAGCGCCGCGTGGAAATTCTCGTGGATCAGATCGCCTGGGAGATGCAGCGGATTCGCGAGCGTGAAGGACGGATCGTGGTCGTGCCGGGGCCGGTGGTGGTGCATACCGGCGGCGGGGAACACCTGGCGTGGCTCGTGCGCGAAGGCTATGTGCAGGCGTTGCTGGGCGGAAACGCCGTCGCCGTCCACGACATCGAGCAAGCCTTGCTGGGCACGTCGCTTGGCGTGGATCTGAAAATTGGCAGTTCCGTGGAAGGCGGGCACCGGCATCATCTCAAGGCGATCAACCTTGTTCGCGGTTGCGGCGGCATCGCCAAGGCGGTGGAGCAGGGCGTTTTGACCGGCGGAATATTTTATGAATGCGTCCGCCGCGAAGTGCCTTTCTCCCTGGCTGGTTCCATCCGCGATGACGGCCCGCTGCCGGACACCCAGATGGATTTGATCAAGGCGCAGGAGGAATACGCGCGCTTGCTCAAGGGCGCGGACTTGATCCTGATGCTGTCGTCGATGCTGCATTCCATCGGCGTGGGGAACATGACTCCCGCCGGGGTGAAACTGGTTTGCGTGGACATCAATCCCGCTGTGGTGACGAAACTGAGCGACCGGGGATCAATCGAGTCGGTCGGAGTGGTGACGGATGTGGGCTTGTTTTTGAATTTACTGACGCAGCGGTTGAAATTGAGCGCGGGTTGACGGCTGGCGCGACCTCACCCCACCATTCGCTGGCATTCCGCGAGCAATTCGGTTTCCTCCGTCGCGACCAAATAATCCTTTGCCTCCGCGAACTGTTTTCGGGCGGCGGCCATTTCGCCTTGTCGGGCCAGCACGCAACTCAGATACGCCTTCGTCAAAGCGATGCCCCCGTCTCGAAAGGGTTGGTGTCTTTGTTCCAGTGCCGCCAGTGCGGCCTCCAGGTCCTTGCGGGCCGTGGCGTTATCGCCTTCGAGATAAGCCAGGATTCCGCGGCAACGCGCCAGAAACGGCTTCCCGATGTCAGTTACCGTTCCCTTCTCAACCTCCGCCAGAACGGCCCGCGCTCGAACCGGGTCGCGCTTGTAACGCACCAGCCGATTCATCAAATCAATATAGAGAGCGGTGCTGGGCTTTTCGGCAATGGCTTTGAGCGTCCACTCCAACGCCTTGTCGTGGTCTTTGGCGGTATCGTACAGCCCCGCGACGTGCGCCTTATATAACCAACTTGGGCAACCCGGTTGATTTTCGAACCGCTGATACCGCTCCAGCGCCTCGCTCAATCGCCCCAATCCGACTTCGGCCTTGGCGCGATTGCGCGCCAGCTCGGGCGCCGGAATTTTGATGAAATGGCTGTGGTTCAGGCGTTCCAACTTGTTCACGATGCCCAGCATTTCAGTCCAGCGATGCCAGTCATTGGCCTTATGCAATCTGGCGTAGTAGATTCCGGGCAGTTTGATCCAGGTCATAACCAACGGCCACGCCAGTATCGCCACTCCAATCACAGCGACTTGCACGAATTGACCGCGATAAATCGAATAACCCAGCAGCACGGCCATCAGGAGATACAGCCCGGTGGCCTTCGTCACGCTCTCGAGCAAAGCTCCGAAAAAGGTTGGCGGTGGTTTGCCTCGATGCTTGAGCCGGTCGGCCGCCGTTACTTTGATTTCTTCGCCGAGAAACGGCGAATTCGCGCTCATCGGCGCGGTGGCCGCCGCCATGATCTCGTCCTCCCGCAACACGAGGTCCGTGCAGCCTTCGGCCAGCAGGATTTGCTTCGCCTCAGCGACGGTTTCAGCGTGCACCTCGCGCACCATTGGGCGACCGGACCTGTCCTTCACTGTCCAGGCAAAAACAGTCACTCATCACCTCCATTGCGAAAGGGTTTGGTTCGAGGCCGCATGGGATCAACCATAGTAATCGAATTCCCTGGGCGCAACAGGAAAGCGGTTCGAGCGGTGATCCCTCAGTGGATGGCGGAAAACGGGCGATGCAGGACTTCGAGTTCTTCACAAGTAGGTTTGTTTTACTTTGTTTCGCCTTGTTAATCGTGCTCGCAGCAAGCCCGCTCGCACGACGCGTCTCGGATTCACCGCGCCGATTCTGCGCTCCAGCTTGCCAGGGCTAATCGATCCATCTCCAACGACCGAGTCATTCCTTTGAACGTTTTTTGACCTCCACCCCTCCAATCACCAGCAACCCGTAACCAGAACGAAAAAGATAAAGGAGCATCCCTGGCCTTGAGACCAGAATTGCGATTCGCGCCGAAAGGGCAGGGGAGTTCGCCGATCATCCAGAAACAAGGAGAAACCCATGAGCATTTATGCGTTTTCCGCGGTGGATTCGCAAGGCAAGGAAACCAAAGGCACCCTGCGCGTTGCCACCCAGGCCGAGGCACTGCAACGAATCAAGGAGATGGGATTCTTTCCCACCAAAATCTCGCCGGCGGCTGAGCCGCTGAGCGTCGCGCAACGCGCCGACCGGCACCTCGCCCGGTTGGGCGTCAAATCCAAAGCCATCACTCATCCTCCCGCCGCCGGGTTCAAGGGCCGGATTAAGCCCAAGCGCCTCACGGTTTTCACGCGGCAACTCGCCACGCTGCTCGAAGCGGGCATGCCTTTGCTGCGCAGCCTGCGCCTGTTGCACGAACAGGAAACCCATCTGCCTCTTAAAAAGGTCATTGCGGGCCTCAGCCTTGCGATCGAGGGCGGCGGCACGTTCAGCGAAGCGCTGGGCCAATATCCAAAGGTCTTCGACCGCCTTTACCTCAACATGATCAAAGCCGGTGAACTCGGCGGCATGCTCGAAACCTGTCTGCAACGCCTCGCGGATTTCATGGAAAGGACGCAGAAGATCAAAGGCAAAATCAGGGCCGCGATGTTCTATCCCGCGGCGGTCCTGACCGTCGCCGCCGGCGTGATGACGTTGATGACCGTTTTCATCATACCCAGGTTCAAGGAAGTCTTCGCGGGTCTCTATGGGGGCCGTTCTTTGCCCGCTTTCACCCAATTCGTGCTCAATATCAGTGACGCGATCCGGAGCCATTTCCTGCTCGGCGCGGGCCTGGCCGTGACCGGGTATTTTCTCCTGGCCGCCATCGGCCGGACCCAGTGGGGCAGGCGGGCTTTCGACCTGTCCAAACTGAAGGCGCCCGTGTTCGGGCCGCTCTTTCGCAAGCTGGCGATCAGCCGGTTCACCCGGACACTCGGCACCCTGATTACGAGCGGCGTGCCGATCTTGCAGGCGCTCAATATTGTCAGGGAAGCCACGGGCAACGTCATCATGGGACGGCTCGTCGGCGAGGTGCACGACAACGTAAAACAAGGCGAGAGCATCGTCGGGCCGTTGCGCAACTCAGGCATCTTCCCGGTGATGGTCGCGGGCATGGTGGACGTGGGTGAACAAACGGGGGCTTTGCCCGAAATGTTGAACCGGGTGGCCGACAATTACGACGAAGAGGTGGATAATTCCGTCGCCGCAATGACTTCCTTGCTGGAGCCGGTGTTGATTGTCTTTCTGGGCGTGGTGGTGGGAACCATTGTAGTTGCGCTGTTCCTGGCGATTATTCCGCAGGACATGCCGAATTCTAATGGCGATATGGGAATGTAGAAGCCCTTATTAGCGGGACTATGCAGTCGACAACCACGAATGGATACGAATTAAACGCCATCTTGGTAGGGCGCGTCACTCCGTGCGCGCCGACGGCGGGCAGAGGACTGCCCGCCCTACCGGGATAGGTTCTTAGCGGGAACGATGCAGTTGAACCACGAATAGGCACGAATAAACACTAATAGAAGAAGGGCGAATGCAGACCTTTGGCGGCCAGCACAACTTCCACTGAATAGTAGCGTGATTCCAATCTGACCCGTGGCCGGCACTTCCGCTCTGAATTAGACAGTTCCCATGTCAGGCGTCCAAAGCTGTCCTGTCCCAAGACACCACGGACTGCAAACCGCATAAAAATTGGTCAAAATCAGCATCCACCACTGCATTCTCCGTAACTAAATGCGGCAGCACCCGCTACATCAAAGCCAATGCCAGTGCGATAATGGCTGCTGAGGATGTGGCGCAAATATTGCTGATGGATACATCAGAGCCTAAGTAGATATAGCAGCAGCTTATGAGCGACACCGAAAGAAACTATATATCTGTTAAGACTTGGATGTTGATGACGTTCGTGACAGCCATACCGATCATCGGGCAGCTTATGATTCTGGTATGGGCATTCACTGGCGAAAACGATTCCCGTAAGAATTACTTTCGAGCCATTCTCGCTTGGATGGTGATTCTTTTCACCGCGGCGGTCGTTTTGGTGCTGCTGGGGAACGCTCCGGCCCTCCTCAAGCAACTTCCGCCCTGGATGCACAAGGGCGCCTGAGCGCTCCACCGCGACAGGCAATCCGCCGAAGGGAAGGCGACCGGGAGAAGCCCGGGCGCTTTCCCAATACGCTTGTAAATCTCGTCCGTTTGTCCGGCATCACCTGACAGCGGCGGGAACGCCCCCTGCGGCGCCGCCCAGAGAACCATGGTTTTGACCCCGTGGTCCGGACAGTTCGCCAGTAGCAGGACTCGCGTTTTGTCAGTCCGCTTTTCTGGTGTCGCCATGAAGTCGCCGGTGACTGCCGCCGGGCCTGAGCCATTGCCGGCCCTTAATTCCTGTAACTGCTGTGACAACACGCGGTGACCGAAAGCCGAAAGAACGATCGTCACCAGCATTCCCACGGATGAAACAGCGCCCAGGGCGGCAATGACCCAGATGGCTTGGCCGGCCGCGAAAATGAGCACTCCTTCCCGGTTGATCAACTCCTCATTCGTCGGCCCGCGGCGTGCCGGATCGCCCTCGCTCCGCCCGGATTCGACACGTGCCGCCCTCGCGGCTGGAAGGAAGCGGGGGAATACGCAGAGCACAACCGTGCTTCCAGCCATTGAGACAAGCCAGAGACTGATGGCAACCGCCGTCAACAACCGTAGCCCGCGTGAACGGTGGCGAAGTGGCGGCATCAGTCCGTCCTATTGCCTGGCCGCTTTTTCGCTTTCGCGCGACTGAAGCTCCTTTAGTTGCGCGGAGATTTGTGTCAGGTTTGCGTTAATCTGCCGCAACGTCACACGGCGATTCCAGATCACGAGCATGATCGTGGCAAACATGCCTGCTGACAGCACCGCAACGCACGCAGCCGTCGAAACTATTCCGATACCAACGGCTCGGGTCATGATGAACATGGCTTGCTTCTGCCCCGTGCGCGCCTTCTCCGATTCTCCGGAGGGAGACGCGCTGGCGCTCGACGCGTTCGCCTCTTTGTCCAAGCGATAAATAATTTCCCTTTCCTTCGGCAAATACGTGAAGAAATAAGCCCAAATGAGGAAAACGATTCCCATAGTGGACACGAGCCACAACCCCAGGGCAGTGCCCGTCAGGAGCTTCAGCCCCCGTTGCTGTTTTTTGATCGAGCTCAAAATGAGCGCGTTCGTTTGTTCGTTCGTCATCGGTGTCTTTTCGTTCATAAACATTTCTCCTTGTCCAAAACCGTTTTCAGCGCCCGCTTTCCGTAGTGCAAGCGGGAGCGTACGGTGCCCAGCGTGCTGCCGGTGATTTGAGCAATCTCCTCGTAATTCATTTCCTCAACAAACCGCAACACGAGGACCTCGCGATGCCCGGGTGAAAGCGCGTTCAACGCCCGTTGCAACCCCTCGCGGTCCACGGTCGATGCGTCTTCGGTTGCCTGGATCGCGTCGTGTCCGCTCTCGCCCAACGGCTCGACAAGCAGCTTGCGCCGGCGCAATTCTTTGTAAACACGATTGCGCGCGATGCAAAATGCCCAAGGCCGAAATTTGCTCGCATCCAACAATCCCGGCAGGCCGCGATAAATCGACAACCAGATGTCCTGGTTCAAATCTTCCACAATCTCTGGCGCGCTTTGCATCATCTTGCGGGTGAACTGCAACAATCGCGGCCCGTAGGCCCGCAACAATTCCTCGAACGCCGCCTCGTCGCCGATCTGGCTGCGCACGACGAGCGTCTGCTCATAAATAGTTGCCGGTTCCGACATCGTTGTTCTCAAGTATGTTCCCAGATCCCGTCAAAAAGTTCAAAAGGTGGGTGGCTTTTTCAGGAAACATTCTAAAAGCTCCTTTCCCTTCTGCCGAAACCCAGCCACTAAATTTCCCGAATATCCTCCTTTTCTTCGGAAAAAAGTTTTGCGCTTGCCAGCACACGCCCGGTCTCTCACCGTTAGGATGGTGATGAAGCCTTTGATCCTTGCTCTCGGTGTTGTGTTTCTGGGTGGCCGTCTGGGCGCGCAGACGAACGTCTGGCAGCCATCATCGGGACATACTCAGGTGCCAATATGGCCGGGGGCGGTTCCGGATGCGCAGCCTGTTCCGGGGCCGGAGAAGGCCACGACCTCAACGGAGTTGATAGCAGGCAGGCCGGTGATTGTGATAAATAACGTCTCGCAGCCCACGATGACGGTCTATTCGCCAAAGGGAACGAATACAGGCGTTGCGATGATCGTGTTTCCTGGCGGAGGATACAATGTCCTGGCCATCGATCTCGAAGGCACGGAAGTCTGTGACTGGCTAACGTCCAGGGGGATCACGGGTGTGCTGTTGAAATATCGCGTGCCGGGTTCGGGGCCGCATCATGATGACCAATGTGACTGTCGCGTCATTCCGAAGGTGCTGACGGCGTTGGAAGATGCGCAGAGGACGTTGGGGTTGGTGCGTTTTAAAGCCGCCGAATGGCGTCTTGATCCACACAAGATTGGAGTGATCGGCTTTTCCGCGGGCGGGCATCTGGTGGCAGCCATGAGCACGCGTTTTAACAAGCGTTTGTACCCGGCTGTGGATGCGGCTGATAAAGAAAGCTGCCGTCCGGATTTTGCGGTATCCATTTATCCAGGGCACATGCTGGAGGACACTTCTAAAGAGTTTGAGTTGAATCCGACCATTCCTGTTACCGGCAACTCGCCGCCCACCTTTTTGCTGCAAGCGGAGGATGACCCGGTGGACGAGGTGAAGAACTCGCTGGTTTACTACATTGCGCTGAAGAACGCCGGGGTCCCCGTGGAGATGCATTTGTATGCGCAGGGCGGACATGCCTATGGGCTGCGACGCACGAAGCTCCCGATTACGGAATGGCCTCAGCTCGTGGAGACCTGGCTGAGGACGATCGGAATGGTCCCACCATGATTGGTGTCTCTCAGTGAGTGCGCACGAATGCCGGCCGGCTCGCGGCTCGCCTTATTGCCAGTGGCAACAAATCAGCGGCACATTCTTTCGCCGTAACTTGGAGCTGCTTGCGAACGTGTGCGTGGGGACGCGGCAACTCCATGACTCCTACGGACCTCCCGTATGACAATCCGTGCAGTTTGAGTCGTAATCCCCGCCCAAATGCTTGAACGTCTGGCCCGCAGGCGTCATTTTCGCAAGCTCAGCGCCGACGCCCTGCGCCAGGATCACGTGGCAGGCGTTGCAATCGTTGGCTTTGATCGTGGCCTTGCCGTCCGAAGCAATGTGATTGCCGTCGTGGCAGCGGAAGCAACCCGGCCAATTTTTGTGGCCGATGTTGTCCGGATAATTTTTCCAACTCGCCCGCATCTCCGGGAAGAAATTGTCCTTATAGATTTGTTGCACGCTGTCGATGGCCGCCCGAATGCGCGGTTCGTTCGGGTACTTGTTCGCCAAGTACGTCGCGATGCCTTCCATTGCCTCCGTCTCTCCTTTGTAATCCTTGGTGAGGGAATACACCGCGTTGGTCTTGATCCAGGGCAGGCTGCAATCGATGTGGCCCAGGCTCATCGCGAGGTTCACCGCATCCTCCGGCGACTGATACTTGTGCGCGGGGCGATTGTGGCAATCCATGCAATCCATGTTGCGGATCGCTGTTGGATTGACCGCATTGGTAAACCCTTTGCTCCGGTATTCCGTGACCACCCCTTGCGAATCCACCACGCGAATCCAGGGGATTTTCTGACGGGTGTCATCGGCGGCCATGTATTCGATTCGTTTGCCCACATTCATGTGCCAGTGAATGCCCCCCACCGGGCCATGCGTCGGGTCGCCGCCGCCGACCTTCATCAGCAGGCTGATCGTGAACGGCGAATTCGTCTCATCGCCCATGTAATAGTTGTAGGTGCGCTCCAGATTTCCAACGAACTTCTTCGGCCAGTGGCATTCTTCGCATGTCTCCTGGGCCGGCCGCAGATTCTTTATCGGGGTGGGAACCGGGCGTTGGTACTTGTTGCAAGTGACCGCGTAGAGTTGATAGGTGCCGGAAAGTTTCGAACGAACGAACCAGGTCGCTCCTTTGCCGATGTGGCATTCCGTGCAGGCGACTCGTGCGTGCGGGCCGTGCTGGTAGGTGACCAACTCCGGTTTCATGACCGTATGGCAGGCCTGCCCGCAAAACTGGACTGATTCCGTATAATGATACGTTTGATAGCTCCCGACAGCCGAAAGCAGCAGAAACACCAGGCCGCCCAAAATGAAAAATGTCAGCATCCGCCGATCCCGCGGGCGCGTAAAATCGATATGCACGACCGGGATGCGCGAGGCATTCTTATTCACCTTCCTGCGTCGCAGCAAAACACCAACAACGGTCATGCCCAGGCCAATGACCGCGAATCCAGGCGCGACGAGGTAAGTTAGGATCCCCAGATACGGGTTGGCGAAGTGTGCCATCGCATCCAGCGTAAAAAGCAGGCACGCGGAGAAGATGCTGCCGGTGAGGACGACCAGCCCGCACAGACTCAGCCAATTTTTCAGCAAGTGCGGCTTTGGATCACCCGCCGGCGCGGTGCTTGCAGCGGAAGTTTCGGTGCTCATATCTTGGTTTTCAGGGCCGTTGGTTCATTGCCAGGCAGACTTTGACTGCCAGGAAATCTCTAACCCTTCCGGCGCTTCCGCGCTTCCCATCGGTTGTTGAAGCCACACCATTTTTTGGCTGGCGGCAGGTGCGTGCAATGGAGGCAGGTAGATTCGGTGCGGCTCTCTTCCCTCCCTCTGCGCACACCTAAAGCCACGAAGGAGCGCGGTTCATGCCTTTCACCGCGCTTCACTTGTGGTGCTTAAAACGGAAACGGAACCATGGCGTTAACTTAAGAGCCCATCCCGATAAGGTGTGCCGCTCCAGGTGCGCCGATGGCGGGCAGGGGATTACCGCCCTGCCCGGATGAATTATGACGGATGTAGTCCATAGGAATCCAGCAATTGGCGCCGGGTTCCCTGGAGGCGTTTGATGACGACCTCGGTCATGCGCTTGAGCAGTTCGTAGCCGAAGTCGTGGTCGGCTTCGCATTCGTCGCGCAAAGGCGTCCCATAAAAGAACACGGCTTCGACGGGTTCGACCGCGCGGGCGTCGAAATGCCAGTAATAGGGCGGAAACAGCCACGACCATCCGAGCAGGTCACCACTGCCGATGTTCTGAATGAGCACGGTGCCGCGTTCACGGACGTAAGACTCGAGGGCTACTTTGCCCTTGTGGATAAGGTAGAAGCGGTTGGCCGGATCACCTTCGCGAAAGATTAATTCTCCGGGCGCAAAGCTGGAGAGCATGGCGCAATCCGAGAGAATGCGTTTTTGATGCGGGCTTAAACCTTGCAAAAATGGATGAGTCGCGAGAATGGCTTCGACGGACCCTTTCTGGACTTTAGGCCGCACCAGTTCGGGCGCTGAGACAAATTGGTTTTTAGCATTCATACAGTACAACTCTTCCACCGCGTGGCTGGTACGCCTCACCGAAATTGGCGGGGATGCAACATTTTTTGGCTTTCCGGCCGGCAAAAACGCAAAGCCAGTGGGGAGGGGATTACAGGCATTGCCAGGCGGACACCGGTTAATACACCTCGACCCGCAATCCGGTTTCCAGGCGGACGATTTGGGCGATGCGGGAGAGGGCCTTGAGCGGCAGGTGGGAACATTGCCGGCTCACGACGGGACGGGTGGCGGAGTAAATCTGCACGAGGGAAATCTGGGCGCCGGCGGCTTTGAGCTCCTTGAGCCGCATGGCATACTGCTCGATGTCGATCGCTTGCGGTTCGAGCCCGGCGACGATTGGGAACAGGCTCTGGATGACGATGGGCCGCTGGCGGCCGACGAGGAGAATATTGGACAACACTTTTTCCAGGGTAATCCCAGCTTCGGGCGCGTTCAGCGTCTGAAATTGGGCCTCGGTGCCCACGTCCAATTTTGCCCAAATTTCATCCTGCTTCGTGAGAAACTTCAGGCTGCGCTGGACTTCAGGCAGGTCAAGCCCGGTGGCATTCGTCGTCAACACCAGCTTGAAGAAAGGAAACCTCCCGCGGGCACGAACATGGATGACAGATTCGAGCGCCTCGGAAAAGTTGGGGCAAAGAGTCGGCTCGCCATCGCCGCTGAGCGAGACGTGGCGCAGGGTCAACAGTTCGGGTGGAAACGCGGAGTAGAAGGGTTGCTGCTGCAATTGGCCGGACAGCACGAAGGCCAGGGTGCGGGTCAACTCGGCGGCGGCAACCTCGACATCCAGATGGGCCTCGCTGCTCGGAATGGAACGGTCCACCTCGCAATAGATGCAGCCGAAGTTGCACTGCTTGTTCGGGTTCATGTTTACGCACACCGAAAGGCCGCGCGCTCGCGGGGACACGACCACGTAAACGAAACGGTTCTCCAGAAACATTCGCGGGCATCCGAAAGCGGTTTGAGTCGGGACGCCGCTGCCCGCCGGGGCAGGGGCGGGCGCGAGCGGTTTCGCGGCTGCCTGGGCTGGTTCCGACGCCAGGGGCCGGCCGGCAGGTGCCGATGGACTAGCGGTGCTTGGATTCATACTCATCCTCTCGCTGCAATGGTTTAGCATTCATCAACTCATGTTTCCGCATTCACGCTAAGGGACGCTCCTCCGATGCACTACACCCGCTTTGCTAATGAGTGGACATTTTTTGCAGACAGACAGGCTTGGGGAATCAAATGCCAGGCAAGAGATGTCCAATGAATGGCAAGAGAGGTTTAGCCGGGGCCTGACAGCGGCGTAGATTCAGACTCAACGTATGAGCACCTGTAATCATCCCGCCTCTCAGGCGGAAATGCCCGCTGCCGAAGGGCAGCTTGCGCCTCTGGACCAGGTTCACGCCGGCAAGACCGTGCGCATTCGCCAGCTTTGCGCGACGCCTGAAGTTTCGTGCCGCTTGCGGGAAATCGGATTCTGCGAAGGTCAGATAATTCGATTGATTGCCTGCCATACAAACATCATTTGCCAGGTGTGCCAGGCACGGCTCGCCCTGAATAATGCCCTCGCCCGGATGATTTTGGTGGAAGAGACTTGGGCAGTTTAGGCGAGGAAAAGAATCATCATGCAGATCAAGGCTGCGTCAGGCCCGCTACACCATCGATCTGGAAAGAGCCTTGAACTCGGTCGTTCTTGTTTAGGACCGTATAAAGATCGGGCACGATATTGGAACTGATATCGCGGGGCGGACTGTAGCAACGGTTGACGACCAGTGTGCAGGTTCCGTCTGCCTCAACTCCACCCCGAACATGCGCTCTTTGATCGGGTGAAAATATTACGCACAGCCCGCGCTCATGGGCATCCGTCAGGCTTGCCCAGTCGCAATTGAACTTGGTCGAATTGAAGTCGAACGCGTCCGGCCGGTCCACTCGGGTCAATTCCACGCCGGCGCTGTCGGGAGTCGCAGTTCCCGCGGAGCGGCCAATGTGGGCCGGCGGGTAGTAGGACCAGACAGCCTTTCGGCTCCAGGAAAAGTGGTCGATGGCCTTTGGCGCATGGAAAACCCATCCCAGTTCATACACGTCGCTCTTCGCGGCCGTCCAGGTGAATTGATACTTCAATTTCCCATTCGACAATTCGGCGTGCAAATGTCCCGCCGTGGTATTCGTAGGTTGCAGCATCACGTCCGCGTCGATTGATCGGACTTCGGCCAGGGGCGTCGCCGACAAGGTCGCCTCATCCGTCTCCGCTTCCGGGTCGTTGTTGCGTCGAATCCTCAAGTTCACCAACTGCCCTGTGTTGCGGTCCAGACGCTTCCAGCCTCTAGGATCGGGGATAACCTTGCCGCTGACGAGGTTGAATCGGGGAAACATCACGTCGCTGATTTCTTGCACGGTCGGTGCGGGATGGTTGATCGGTTTCAGGAAGAATTGCCAGGTCGCCACGTTCCACCCGCCGGGATGGTCCAGATCCAACCGAAGCGTGTCCGCCCGGGCATATGCGCTGGCGGGCAGCTTCAAAGTTACCGTGCCCGCCGAGCGAGGCGCTAACGAAAGGTGAGCCGCGCCACTTTCGAGATTCCGCGACCCTTTGCTCAAAGACCAGCGCGCGCGCAACAAACTGAGGTCCGTGAACGAATAGCGGTTGGTCACCTCGAGAACCACGCCATCCGGCTTCACCTCCGGATTGTTTCCGATGGCCACCGGGCTTTGGGCCATTTTAATGTGAAAGTACTCCGGGCGTGGATCACGGAAACCGTCCACCACTCCCTTGACCTTGAGCAGACTGATCCCGGTCTGAGGAAAGAAGTGGTAATACTTCGTCGGACAAGTGTCGGCCACGGCGCGGTCTTGCCACTCCCACAGGAACGTGCCGGCAACGTGCTCGTCCTTCCACACTTCCTTCCAGGTCCGATCAATGACCGCGCCCCACAAATCCAACGAACCATAATCCGGACCGTTGCGGACCTCCCAAACATTCGGGTTTTCCGTGTAAATCATGGGAATCCTGGCCCGGCGCTTGTCGTTTTCAGCGTTGTGGATTTGCGCCGGTGTGACGTAGTGCTTGTCGTCGAATTCAACATCCGCTCCGCCCTCGTCCGCGCGCTGGGAGGAGACGAGGCGCGGCCGGGTCGGATCCATTTGCAGCGTGATCTGCGCCGCGCGCGTGTTGTTCCGACCGGGCTTGTTCTCGTTGCCGACGCCCCAAATAACCACGCAGGCATGATTCTTGTCTCTCGCAACAGTTTCCTGCGATCGTTGCTCGAAGGCAGGCATCAGGGCGGGATCATCGCAATTGACCCAGCAGAATGGCTCTTCATCCAGAACGTAGAATCCCATTTCATCACAAAGGTCGTAAAAACCGGAGCCATAGGGATAATGCGAGGTGCGAATGGCGTTGAAGTTCGCCGCCTTCATCAACGCAAGATCTTTCCGCCAAATGTCCGGGTTGAGGGCCGTGCCGAGCGTGGGATAAACGTCGTGGCGGCAGATTCCCACCAGCTTGACCGGCACGTTATTCACCCGAAAGACCCCATCCTGAACGGAGATCTCACGGATGCCGACCCTGCGCGTCAGGCGTTCAATGGTTTGTCCACCATGCTCCTTCAACTCGACCGACAGGGAGTACAAATTGGGAAATTCCGCCGACCAGAGCTTGGGATGGTGGACGGTTTGAGTCAGCTTCAGGTTGCCATCGGTGTCTGGCTCGCCTGACATGGCCGGCTGCCCTTCTAGGTGTATGGAAACTTTGCAGCCTGCAGCCGCCTGGCTCAATCGCACAATGACGGCTACTTCAGCATTATCGTTCGGCTGAAGTTTAGTCCGGATGCTGAGATCGGCGATGTGCGTGGGTGGAACGGAGAACAAGGTAACCGGCCGATGGACACCGCCCAAAAAGAAAAAGTCCCCGGTGTCGCAATCGGTGCTCTGGTTGTTCTTGGTCACCCTCAACGCGAGCAAGTTCTTCTGGCCGAACTTGACTGCTGGCGTCAAGTCCGCCTGCCAGGCCGTCCACCCGCTCTCATGGTAATTTGTCCGTCCCCAACTGGCTTCGTCCACGGCCACCGGCTGGCCGTTGCACCAGACTTCACAGCCGTTTTGCACTCCGTCAAAGTTGATCTTGACCAACTGCCCCTGCCAACTCCGCGGCACCTCGAACATCAGCCGATACAAGCCGGAGGCGTTATCCGGTTGATCGTAGGTCGCTGGTGAGAATCCCGCCATCTCCCAATTGCCCGGCACCAAAATGTCAGACCACGCTGAATCCTCGCGATAATCCATCTGATAGAAAGGCTCCACCGACTTGGGGTAGGCAATCGGAATCGGGCCGCGCTCGAGACCGAGATACCGCGGTGGCGTCGGGGCCTGTTCCAATTTGAAGCGCCAGGCGCCATTCAATGATATGGCGCATGACTTGTCCGGAATCGGGGTTGAAGCGCGGCTTGAGCTGAAGGCGGCGGCGAGGAAAAGGACCGCAGCCGCAGCCAGATTGGAGATGCGTCGGTTCATAGGCTTATGGGCGCATTGTTGATTACTTCAGGCCGGCATGGCAATGCGAAATATTTCGCATACGAAATAATTGTGGAAATTTTGGGCGGGACGGTTTAAAAAGAGGCCTTGAACCTCGTTCTCGTCATGGTTTGTTTTTGGCTGAAGGCTGCGCGCCTGGCCCGTAACATATCCTGGCTGAATGCAATGAAAACTGCTCGTGCATGCCCCGGCTCCGGTTCATAATCTGCCCATGCGGAATAAAAAACTACCAATGAAAATGACTCGCCGCCACTTCTTGCGTCATACCGCTGCCGCCATCGGAGCAGGCCTGGCCGCTCCTGCCATTATTCCCGCCTCGGCCCTCGGTCGAGACGGGGCGGTTGCGCCGAGTGAGCGGATCACGATGGGATTCATCGGCGTGGGCGGTCAGGGCACCGGCCATCTTTTGGGCGGCGCGTGGACGTATGTGGCGGGCGGTTACGCGGGACGCAAGGAGGTTCAGGTTTTGGCCGTGTGCGATGTGTGGCGCGACCGTCGTGAGCGGGCCTGCCAAAGGGTGAACGATCATTATGCTGAAGTGTATGGCCAGGGGTCGTATAAATCTTGCGAGGCGTATAATGATTTCCGGGAAGTGCTGGCGCGGCCGGATATTGATGCAGTGTTGATTGCCACTCCCGCCCATTGGCACGCCACGATGGTGGTAATGGCCGCCGCCGCGGGCAAGGATATCTATTGCGAGAAGCCGTCGGCGGTGACCATCCAGGAGAGTCAGGCGATCGTGGCGGCGGTTAAACGCTATGGCCGTGTCTATCAGGCCGGGACCCAGCAGCGCAGTGAGTATGGCGGAAAATTCCGGCAGGCCGCCGAGTTTGTGCGCAGTGGCCGCATCGGAAAACTCAAGGAAATCTACGCGTATCGCGATGGCGGGGCCATTTTCTGGCCGCCGCTCTTTGGCTCGGGCAAGCCCATGCCGGAGGGTTTCGACTGGGATTTGTATCTGGGTCCCGCGCCCTGGTTTCCTTACGATGGCAAGACCGGTCCGCACCGTTTTGATGTCGGCGAGTTGAATTGGGCGCAGCATCATTACGACATCATCCAATGGACTGCGGGAATGGATGAAACCGGCCCGGTGGAACTGTTCCTTGAGGGTGACCTCTCCGGTTACAAATATGCCAACGGAGTGGTGGTGTATGGCAAACCCCATCCGGACGAGCACGTCGGCGGCGACGGAGGCGCCTGCTTTGTCGGCACCGAGGGTCGCATCGCCGTGGATCGTGACGCGCTGGTGGCCCATCCCGCGGAGATCATTCGCGAACCGTTGCGGCCTAATGAAGTCCACCTCCAGCGCACCAGCGGCCATGCCAACAACTTTTTGGAATGCATCCGTACGCGGCAGCGCACGATTTGCAACGAGGACATCGCCCATCACTCCGTCAACGCCGTGCTGCTGGGCGGCTTGGCGAAACAACTGCGCCGGCCATTGCGCTGGGACCCGGCGGTGGAACGATTCGTAAACGATGAGGAGGCGAACCGCATGCTTTCCATTGCCAAGCGTCCGCCCTGGAACGCGTGAAATGGAACGCGTTAAATCATGAACTTCGATGTAACCACAGAGTTGGCGCCTTGCCGCCAAACACGAATGCTTCCAAGCGACAGCCGGGCAGGGCGCGCAGTCCTCGGCGCGCCGCGAACTGTCAAGACCGTCCCTCTCATCGGCGTCGCGCCGAGGACTGCGTGTCCCGCCTTGCGCCGTCTTGTCGTTTTGAAACCGTTATTCCCTTCCTCCCTAAAGGCGGCGCTCTACGCTCCTTTCGGACTTTTCGAGCTTATATGAAACGAACCGCTCTGGTTGCCATGTTAGTGTTCTCACTTCTGCCCGGCCCGGGATTGCCGGCGTGTCGTGCCGGGCAAACCAATGAGGAGAGCCTCATCAAAATATTGCAATCCCCCGCCGCTTCACCACGGGCGAAGGGCGAGGCTTGTGCGCAGCTCAAGTTGATGGGAACCGCGCGCTCGGTCCAGGCGCTCGCTCCTTTGCTGCTCGACGAGCAGCTTTCTCATTCGGCCCGGTATGCGCTCGAATCCATGCCTGATCCGGCGGCGGGCAAAGCCTTGCTTCGCGCCCTGACCCGGACTTCGGGATTGATGCAGGAGGGCATCATCAACTCGCTGGCGGTGCGCGGCGAGCCGGCCGCGGTGCCGCAATTGGCCATATTGCTTTCCAAGCCAGACGAGGGCGCGGCAATTGCAGCCGCTGGGGCGATGGGAAGAATCGGCGGACGCAAAGCCCTCGCGTCTTTGCAAACGGCGGCGCTCAAATCCACCAACTCGCTTCACTACGCGGTGGTGGACGGCATACTGATGTGCGCCAATCGTATGCTCGATGCCGGCAAGCCGGCGGCCGCGCTCAAGGCATTTGAAAGCCTTTATTCGTGCGAAAAAGCCGATCGCATCCGGCTGGCCGCGTTTCGCGGAATGATACTCGCTTCCGGAACCAAAGGAATCGCGCTGATGACCAATGCCATTGCAGGCAACGACAGGATGATTCAATCCGCCGCCCTGCGCCTTGCGTCAGAAATGAACGGTGCGGAGGCTTCGTCGGCCCTAACCGGGTTATTGCCGCAAGTCCCGCCGCCGATTCAAATTGCGCTGATCGAGTGTTTGGCCCGGCGTGGCGACTTTGCCGCATTGCCCACCATCGCGAAGCTGGCTGACAGTCCGGATTCAAGCGTGCGTATCGCATCGATCACCGCTATGGAAGTGCTGGGAGATGATTCGGTTGTTCCGTTGCTCGCGGAAAAGGCGGCTTCGAGCACGGGCGCGGAACGCAAGGCCGCCCGGCAATCGCTCCTGGAATTAAATCGCGGACCGGTGACGCGCCAGTTGCTGGCCGCGCTCAAAACAGCGGCCCCGGAAGTTGAGCCGGAGTTGATTCTGGCGCTCGGTGGAAGAGGCGATCAATCGGCGGTGCCAACCCTGTTGAATCTGGCGAACTCCGGGAACGCTGCCGAGAGTGCCACGGCATTGCAAGCACTCGGGATGCTGGCTGATGCCACTCAAATTCCCCGCCTGGTCCGCCTGGTCGCCGATGCCCGCACCGACGAGTCGCGCTCGGCCGCGGCGGATGCTCTCGCGGCGATTTATGATCGCGTGCAATCTCCCGATCGCCCGGTGGAGGTGGACGCGCTGGTGAAAACGGTCGAGACCGGCGAAGTGGACGCCCGGCTGGCCTTGTTGCCAGTATGCAGTGAGTTGACGCAGGAACCCGTGCGCGACGCGTTGCGCGCTGCCGCTGTGGACAAGGACGCCCGCGTACGGGATGCGGCCATTCACGCCCTGTGCGACACCCGGGACGGCGAATTGCTGCCGGACCTGTTAAAGCTGGCGTGCGACAAGGATGGGACCAGCTCCCGTCCGCTGGCCATTCGCGGTTGTGTTCGGCTGGCCACCCAGGAGGAGAACGTCAAACTTTCGAACGAGAAGAAACTCCAAATTCTGACTGACATCCTTAATGCACCACTCGATACACCGGAAAAGCGCGTGGTGCTTTCGGGTCTGGGCGCTGTCGCGGACGAAGGGTCGCTGGCCTTGGCCACGAAGCTGCTCGCAGACCCGGCGGTTCAGGAAGAGGCGGAGCAGGCGGTGATTCAGCTCGCGGGAACTCTCGCTTCCGGCCACCCGTCTGAAGTCCGGATGGCGTTGAACAAAGTTCTGGATCTGCCCGTCAAACCCGCCACCCGCACTGCGGCCCAGGCCGCGTTGAAAAAAATAAAATGATCCGAGGAAACTTGAGTCTCGCCCGTTTGTTATGAGGAAAAGTTTGTTGCTTCAATCGACAGACGCCGAATGTTCCCCAGCGGTGCGAAGCCGCGCTTCCGTGCCGCCACAAGGCGGCCGATTGCGGGAGCTTTTTGGCCTGGCGTTACTGGCGGTTTTCATTTCTGTCGGCGGCAACCCATTATTGGCGGAGGATGCGGCCAAATCCGGTTCCGAGATGCTGGTGCCGCTCACACTCAAACTGCCCGAGCCGGTCTTCGCGGGCACTCCCAAGGACGCTCCGCGCGGGGTGGAGATCGAACCCACGCCCACCAATGCGCCACCGTTGATGGTTCCCAGTGATGTTCGGAACGTCGCGCCCGGCAAGAAAATCACGTGCAGCGACAAAGGAGTCACCGCGAGCCAATTGGCGAGAATCACCGACGGCAAAAAGGAAGCGACCGAAGACGCCGCTGCCCTGTTGCGGAAAGGACTTCAATGGGTGCAGTTTGATTTCGGCGCGCCGCACGAGATTTTCGCCATCGTCGTTTGGCACGCTCATGACACTCCGAAAATCTACCGATCGGTGATCGTCCAGGCGTCCGATGACCCGGATTTCACTGGGAACGCGCGGACTTTGTTTAACAACGACCGTGACAACAGTTCCGGCTTGGGCGTCGGCGCCGACCGCCAATATTTCGAAACCTACCAGGGCAAGATCATCGATGCCAAAGGCTGCCGCGCCCGTTATGTGCGCTTGTATTCCCACGGCAGCACCGATAGCGCTCTGAACGAATACACCGAAGTGGAAATCTACGGACGTCCGGCGAAGTGAAGGGAAACCATTGGCTCCGGAGGCTAGCGGCACAAAGGACAATGAGGGCGATTGGCAGGACCCGCCGTGGATGGTCCCGAAAGAGCCCCGCGCAGGATGAGGAGCACGCTCAAGGCCACAAGGCCGATCGGAATCAACTTCTGGAATCGTAAGCGCAGCGCAAGTTGGAGTTTCACTCCGAAGACTCCTATCGCCAGCATCATCGGTATCGTTCCCAGGCCGAACATCAACATGTGGCCCGCACCCGGCAGCAATCCTCCGGTTGCGCCCGCGGTGGCGCAGGCGGCATAGACCAGGCCGCAAGGCAATAATCCGTTGCAAGCGCCCAGGAGAAAACCCGCGGTCAAGCCGCGCCGGGACAACAGGCTGCCCAGTGGCGAGCGCACCCAGCTGGCGACTCTCGCCAGCCATGGATTGAACCGGCCGCGCCCGGAAACCGCCAGCACAATGAGAATCGCCATGCCCGCGCCCAACGATAGCCACCTGCCGATTCCAATCAGGGCCAAAGTCCGGCCAGCGAGGCCGAAGGCGGCTCCGAGGAGGCAATAGGTCACCACTCGACCAACATTGTAAGCCACCCGCCCAAGGACGACGGCGAGGGGGTTGCCCTTTGCTCCGGGCGCGGCCAGGGCCAGTGGGCCGCACATGCCCGCGCAGTGCAGGCTGCCGGCCAGGCCCAGGAAAAATGCCGCCCAAAGTTCCATGGCTTAGAGTCCTTTGGCCTTCAAAACGATGGGTTGATCCAGGAAAAAGTCCTCGCCGCCGACGGTCCATTCAAGGCGCACTTTCCACAAGCCGCTCTTGAACGGCTTCGCATCCAGTTCTTGAATTCCCGCCGCGTTCACGCCCAGTTTGATTTCCTGGTCGAGGCTGGAATCCGAAGGGCGATACAACCGGATGTGCCCGGACGTCACGCGTTGGGCGTGTTCAGCGGGCAAATGTATCGTGATCGATTGGCGGGCGGAATCGTAGCCGACGGCCATTTGCGAATTGAGGGGAAGCGTGCGCTGCAGCTTCTCAAGTTGGGTTTGAAAACGGATCTCCTCGTCATAATAGCTTTGGCTTACCAGCTCCTCTTTCTGCCGGGTCGCAAAAGTAACGAGTGCGGCTGTGAACGCGCCGAACAGGATGAAGTAGGCGATAATTGCCATCGGCCAGGGGTTTCGTTTGGATTTGGCCGCGGGTGCAGTTGCATTCATAATGGCAAGGTTTTTCAATTTGCGTGATTGGTCGCCCCATCCCGGGGTCCGATAAACACAGTATTAACGACATCTAATCGCTTGCCGCCGGCATAAACGCCGATTGTTAAACGGGTGCTGGCTCCTTCCAGCTTCGCCGGGTCCAGCTCGATCAAAACCGACGACTGGGCCAGTTGCTCTTTCGGCACAATAAGATCCTGCCCGCCCATCACGGTGAGCCTGCCGTCCAGGTTCTCGAGCTTCAGTGTAACTGTAATGTCGCGGGAGGTTTTGTTGACCAACTTAAGGGTGTAGAGGTTCTCAATCCAGCCGGCGGGGGTGGTTTGAAAAAGTGCGCCCGGGGCGCGCAACAGGGTAGTGTCCACGCTGGAGCGTGTGAAGACGAGTACCGCGAGCACCGAGGCAAGCGCACAAAGCACGAAGGTGTAAGCGAACAGGCGCGGCGTGAAACGAAAGCGCTCGCCACGTTCGATGGCATTGAGGGAGGCGTAACGAACCAAACCTCTCGCGCGGCCGATTTTGTCCATGATGGCGTCGCAAGCATCGATGCAAGCGGTGCAGTTGACGCACTCCATTTGTGTGCCGTTGCGAATATCGATGCCGGTCGGACAGACGGCGACACATTGATGGCAATTCACGCAATCGCCATAGCCGTTTGCCAGCCGTTCCTCGGGGGATTCACCGCGATGCAGTGGTTCACGGCGCTCGCCGCGCTTGTAATCGTAGGCCACGACCAGGCTGTTCTCATCGAGCATGGTTGATTGGAACCGGCCATACGGGCAAATGAATGTGCAGGCTTGTTCGCGGAAACGCGCAAAGATCAGATAAAAAATGATGGTGAACAGGACCATGAATCCCAGTCCCTGCAAATGGTTCAGCGGATTGTCGGTGGAGATGCGGATGAGTTGATCACTGCCGATGATGTAGCTGAGCAGCGTGTTGCCGATCACGAAAGAGAGGCCGAAAAAAATCGCATGCTTGACCGCCTTCTTCGCAAGCTTCGTCGCGCTCAACGGAGCCGCATCCAGCGCCCGGCGGGCGGCGGCATCGCCTTCGATGAAATGCTCGATCTTGCTAAAGACCATCTCCATGAGCAGTGTTTGGGGGCAGGTCCAGCCACACCACAATCGCCCAAAGGCGGTGGTAAACACAATGATGCTGGTGAGGAAGAGCAACGTGGCGATGGCAAAAATCGCCACATCCTGCGGCCAGAACATCCGGCCAAGGATTGAGAAACGGCGTTCCACAATGTTCAGCATCAGGAGTGGGTTCCCATTAATACGAACGAATGGCCCCGCGAACATAATGGCCAGCAACAGCCAGCTTACGTAAGTCCGCGCATGATAAAAGCGGCCGGAGGCCTTCTTCGGATACAGCCAACGGCGTTTGCCATCCTTGTCCGCCGTCGCCAGATGGTCACGAAAGTCCTCCCCATTTCCATCGTGGGCCGGCGTTGAGCCGGGCCGGACTGGCTTCGGAGATTTGGCAGCGGCCATGCTCATTCAAAGGCGCTCGGTTTTTCCGGTTGCTGCTGATTTTCCGGCGGTTTGGGATTGGACGGATGGGTGCCACGCAGAGTGTAGATGTAACTGGCCACGGCATGGATCTCGTTCGGCTTCAGCACACCTTTCCACGTCAACATGCCCTTTTCCGGAACCCCGTTCAGAATCGTGCGGACGTTGTCCACGAAATTGGAACCGTGAATCCAGTAGTCGTCGCAAAGATTTGGTCCCACCAGTCCGCCGCCGTCGGCGCGATGGCAGGGGGCGCACAAAGTCACAAACGTGTGCTGCCCTTGCGCCAGCACCGCCGGGTCCTTGGATGGTTCCAGTGTGCCCAGCGCGGCTTCAAACCGGGCCAGGGCTGCGGCCTTGAGCGCTTCACCTTTCTGCCATTCCTTCTGGTAAGCGGGAACCTGGAGGTCGCCTGCACCGATGACATGGTAGTAACCCATGTAAACGACAGCGAAGATGATTGTCAGATTGAACAACCAGACCCACCAACGCGGCAGATTGTTATCCAACTCTCGAATGCCATCGACTTCGTGGTCCAACAACAACGGATCATTTTCTTCATTCATGATGAGCTTCTCCTTTCGCGGCCGGAGCTTCTTTCTCGTCTTCCAAGGGCAGGGATCCCATGGTGCTCAGGAACTTTCCTTTCAGTCGGAACGCCCAAACCAGGGCGCAGGTGAACACGACAAAAAACAGGCAAATCGAAATCATTCCGTAATTCGCAATGCCTCCGATTTTTTCAACCATGTGCTGGATCATAAGTCGTTCAGTTGGTGTTTTGGATTGGTTGCGCCACTTGGGCGGTCTTTTGCGGCGCAGGCGCGGCGGTGGGCGTGGCCCGGATGTCGGTGCCCAAGCGCTGCAGGTAGGCGATCAAAGCGATGATTTCTGCGTCCGGGTCCGATGTGACGGAGCCGACTTTAAGGTTCAACACGACTTTTGCCTGCTGCGCCTTTAGTTCCGCCAGCGCTTTGGCTTCGTATCCGGTCGGATAAGGCACGCCGACTTTGCGCAAAGCGCCGATGCGAGCCGGCAGCGAATTGGTTTCCAACTTCTGGGTCAGCAGCCAGGGGTAGCGCGGCATGATGGAACCGGGTGAAGTCGAACGCGGATCATCCAGGTGATTATAATGCCAGGCGTCGGGATACTTGCCGCCAATGCGATGCAGGTCAGGCCCGGTTCGTTTCGAGCCCCATAGAAACGGATGGTCATAGACGAACTCGCCGGCCTTGGAATATTCGCCGTAACGTTCCGTTTCGGAGCGGAGCGGACGGATCATCTGGGAATGGCAGCCAACGCAGCCTTCACGGATGTAAATGTCGCGGCCCAGCAACTCCAGGGACGAATAAGGTCTCACGCTCGCAATGGTGGGAACATTTTCCTTTACGACGATCATGGGAACAATTTCGAGGAGGCCGCCGATGGCGACAGCGCCAAAGGCCAGGGAGGTCAGCAGCATCGGTTTGGCTTCCAACGCGCGATGGCTCCAGCGCTTCTTTTCGGTGTGCGACGGAATGGCAACCGCCGCCTGTGCTTCGGTATCGGGCGAGAATACCCCGCTGCGAGCGGTCTTCCACAAGTTGAACGCCATTATCCAGGCGCCGATGAGATAAAGCGATCCGCCGATGGCACGCAGCCGATACATGGGGATGATCTGGATGACGGTTTCCAAGAAATTCGGATACTGGAGAAAGCCGTCCTTGGTGAACTGTTTCCACATCATTCCCTGGGTGATGCCGCTCCAGTACATCGGCACGATGTAGAACATCATTCCGAGCAGCGCGATCCAAAAGTGATAATTGGCGAGCCGGGTGGACCAGAGCTTCGTGTTGTAGAGGCGCGGGAAGAGATAATACAGCATGCTGAAGGTGAGAAAGCCGTTCCAACCCAGCGCGCCCGTGTGGACGTGCGCGATGGTCCAGTCCGTGTAATGCGAGAGCGAGTTGACGCTCTTGATTGCGAGCGTCGGTCCCTCGAGCGTGGCCATGCCGTAAGCAGTCACTGCCACCACCATGAATTTGAGCATGGGATCCTGGCGCACCTTGTCCCACGCGCCGCGGAGTGTCAGCAGCCCATTCAGCATGCCGCCCCAGGAGGGGGCAACCAACATCACCGAGAAAACCATGCCCAGGGATTGCGCCCATTCGGGCAGGGCGGTGTAAAGCAGGTGATGCGGCCCGGCCCAGATGTAAATGAAGATCAACGCCCAGAAATGAATGATGGAGAGCCGATACGAAAAGACGGGGCGGTTCGCGGCTTTCGGCAGAAAGTAATACATCAATCCGAGGTAGGGAGTTGTGAGGAAGAAGGCCACGGCGTTGTGCCCGTACCACCATTGGACGAGCGCATCCTGAACCCCGGCATAGACTGAGTAGCTCTTCCACATCGTGACCGGGATTTCGAGCGAGTTCACAATGTGCAACATCGCCACCGTGAGAGCCGTGGCGATGTAGAACCAAATCGCCACGTAGAGGTGCTTTTCCCGGCGCTTGAGGATGGTGCCGATCAGGTTGACGGTGAAAGTCACCCAGATGACGGCGATGGCAATGTCAATCGGCCATTCCAATTCCGCGTATTCCTTGCTGCTGGTAAAGCCGAGTGGCAGCGTAATGGCGGCAGAGACGATGATGGCGTTCCAGCCCCAGAAATTGAGCCAGCTCAGGCTATCGCTAAACATCCGCGCCCGGCACAGGCGTTGAAGCGAGTAATAGATGCCCATGAACATGCCGTTGCCCACGAACGCGAAGATCACCGCGTTGGTGTGGAGCGGGCGCAGTCGTCCAAAGGTCACGAATTGCAGGTTAAGGTTGGCTGCCGGGAAAAACAGCTGCACGGCCGCCAACAGCCCGGCGCTCATGCCCACAATGCCCCAGATAACCGTGGCGATCGCGAAGGCGCGGACGATTTTATTATCGTATTTGAAAGTCTCGATGCCCGAGACCCGCTGTTCTTGTTTGGCTGGTTCTTTGACGGTTTGGACGTCGGTGGCTGCTGCATTCATTGTTCGTTGGAGGGTCGATGGTTGGGAGAAATGTTATTGACGGGGCGTTTGGCGGCAGTTTCGTCCATCAGCATTCGGAGTGAGGGCGTGCAGGTGTCTTCATATTGACCCGTCCGCACCGCCCAAATGAAGGCCCAGAGAAAGCCGGCGGCCACTACGATGCTCAGAGGAATCAACAGGAAAATGATGATCATGCGCAAACCTCTTTAGCGGTTAAAACTCCATGGTCCGGATTCGCCTTGTTTTGATCCAGGCAGCTCGGGGTGTTGGCCGAAGCCGTTGAGGCAGCGTCCAATCCGGCGCGACTTCCCAGCCAGCCCGTCAGTCCGCAGGCAAAAGCAACCACGGTGATGGAACTCAGCGGCATCAACACGGCGCAAACGACCGGGGAAAGCAGTCCGCGCGCGGCAATGCTGATGCCGACCACGTTGTACAGGCTGGAAATCAGGAAGCTGAGGCGCACGATGCGCACGGAGACCTTCGAAAACCACAGCACATTGTGGAGGCGAGGCACCATGGCCGCCGCGATGATCACGTCACTGGCCGGCGAAAACGCATGAATGTTTTCCACGACGGCGACGCCGACGTCGCTTTGCTTGAGAGCGCCGGCGTCGTTCAAACCGTCCCCGACCATCATGATGGTTTTCCCAGCAGCTTGGAGTTGACGGATGAAACCCAGCTTGTCCAACGGGCTTTGGTGAAAGTGGAGCGCGGCGGAGTCGCCGAACAGCCTCCGGAAACGCTCGCATTCCTTCTCGTTGTCCCCGCTCAACATGGCGAGTTCGAAATCTGCGGAGAGGCCGGCCAGGAGAGTGTCGGTTTCCGGGCGCAAGGCGTTGGCGAGGACAAAGCAGCCGCGATATTCCCCGTCGATCGCCACATGCACGGTACTGCCGGACGCAACTGAGGTCGCGGACCGGGTCGGGGGGGCCAGACGGGATGCGAGCCAGGCGGCGGAACCCATCCAAATCTCGTGGCCTGCCACGGTGGCTTCGATGCCACAGCCAGTGGTTTCGAGGAACGAACGGACTGGGACGGGGGAATATTGCCGGGCAATGGTCTCACTGATGCGCGCGGCACAAGGGTGTGTGGATTGCCGCGTCAAGGACCAGAGCCAGTTCTCTTCGGATTCGGTGAGCGGCTGGCCGTGGAAAGCAACCGCGTCCGCCCCGGCAGCGGTGAGAGTGCCGGTCTTGTCGAAAACGATGGCATTCGCCCGCGCGAGCGTCTCGATGACGCCGGGATTTTTCAGGAATACATTTCGCCGGGCCAGCGCGCGTTGCGCCGTGCCGAGAGCAAACGGAGCGGCCAGAGCCAGTGCGCAAGGACAGGCCACAATGAGAACGGAGGCAAAGGATTTGACCGCGCGGTGAGGATCGTGAAAACACCAGAAGAGGGCTGCGCCCGCGGCGACGGCAATCACGATCCTGGTGAACCGGCGGCTGTAAATGTTGGTCAGCGTATTGAGCGTGTCGTTCCTCTCCTTTCGGAAGGCATCCTGGTTCCAGAGGGACGTTAGATAGCTTTGCGAAACCGGCTTCACGGTTTCGACCTCGATCACGGTCCCGATCTGACGGCCGCCGGCATACAGATGATCGCCCGTGTTCCGTTCCAACGGCTCCGACTCGCCGGTGACGAAGCTGTAATCGATGAGCGCGGGCCCGCGCACGAGCCGGGCATCAGCGGGAATCAATTGGCCGTTGCGGATCAGCAAATGATCACCCAAAGCCAGTTGCGAAAGGGAGACTTGCTGCTCACCTTCGCCATCCATCCGGGTGATGGAGAGTGGAAAGAAGGACTTGTAATCACGATCAAACGTGAGCCGGTCATACGTCTTCTGTTGAAACAACCTCCCGCATAAGAGAAAGAACAGCAGCCCGGCCAGGGTGTCGAAATAACCTTCTCCCCGGCCCGAGAGGACTTCATAGGTGCTTTGGGCAAAGAGCGCGGCAAGTCCGGCGGCGATGGGAACCTCGATGGTGAGCATGCGTTGCCGCAGGCTGACCCAGGCTGCGCGCCAGTAATCGGCCGCGCTGTAGCAAAGCACCGGAAGGATCAGCGAGAGACTGAGATACCCAAAAATCTTTTTCAGCACCGGTCCGCTGAAGCTGTCCAGCCCCAGATAGGAAGAAATGCTGAAGAGCATGATATTTCCGAACGCAAATCCGGCGACACCCAATTGGAGCCACAGCCGTCGCGCGGCGGGATTCACGGGCGCGCTTTCGAGGTCGGATAGCTTTAGTTCCGGCTCGTAGCCAAGCGAGGCGAGTAGAGCCACAATCTCGCTGAGCCGCACCTGCTTGTTCTCAAAGGACAGCGCCAATTCCTTGCGGGGAAAATTGACTTGCGAGCGGCCAATTCCTGGTTTGAAGCGGAACAGGTTTTCCAAAAGCCACACACAAGCAATGCAATGAATGGACGGGATGCGAAACGTGATTTTGGTAAGGCAAGGGTTGCTGAAATCCACCAGGCGCTCCCGCACCCTGGATTCATCCAGATAACGGAATCGTTCCTGGCCGCCGCTGGCGGTGACGCGCACGCCGGCGGAGTCGGCGAATTCATAGAATTGCGTCAAGCCGTTGGCGGTGAGCAATTCGAAAACCGTGAGGCAGCCCTGGCAGCAGAAAAATTCAGTGCCGCTGGTAAAGGACGCTCCGCGACAGGGTGTGCCGCAGTGAAAGCATTTGCGCCTGCCGCCGGGAGTGGAGGTGGCATTGGCTTGCGACTCCGGCGTGCTGGCCAGAGGCACGGGCGCGCCTTGGCCATTCTCGGAGTGGCCTGAAACAGTTGTTGGTCGTTTCGCCATCGCTGACAATGTCCGTGCTAATATTGGCAACACGTGTCGATACGGCTCTCCGTATTTTGGCGATTACTGAACAGGAATTGACTGAGAGCCTATCTCGGTAGGGCGCGTCACTCCGTGCGCGCCGACGATGGGCAGAGGACTGCCCGTCCTACCGGGATAGGTTCTAAGGGCGGAGAAACCCGACCGGAAAAAGACCTGGGAGAAGGGGAAAGAAGACTGCTATTCTGCTATTGGCCGACGCTTTGAGTTTCCACCCACTGGACGGCGTAACGGATCAATTCGGTGGCGGTTTTTAGCCCGAGTTTCTTTTTGATGTTAGCCCGGTGGACCTCAATGGTCTTGATGCTTAAATGGAGTTGCTGGGACACTTCACGCGTGCCGCGCCCTTGCCCGAGCAATTGCAAGACTTCGAACTCGCGGTCAGTCAGCATTTCAACCTTGGGATGGCTCGCGTTGGCAGAATGACCGGAAAGGCCCTCAAGGATTTTGCTGGATATTTTTTCGCTGACGTAAATGCGGCCCCCAAGCACCTGGCGGATGGCTTCCATGAGCTTTTTACCGCCTTCCTGTTTCATGATGTAGCCACGGCCCCCGGCCCGCAACACGCGCTCGGCATAAAGCGACTCTTCGTGCATGGAAATGACGAGCACGGGCAAGCCAGCGTGGAGCGCCTGGATGTCCTTGATCAGTTCCAGCCCGTTTTTGTCGGGCAGGGAAATATCAGCGAGCACGAGGTCCGGCTTGGCCTTTGGGATGGCTTCAATGGCCTGACGCCCGTTCTCCGCTTCGGCGCAAATGACGAGATCGGGCTCGTTGGTGATGAGTTGGGCCAATCCCTGGCGCATCATGGGATGGTCATCCACGACCAGCAACTTTTTCTTTGTGTTCGCGGGAGTCTTGTTGGACTTCATGAGGGTGGCGCGCCTGGGTTGCGCTTGCGCAAGGTCGAACGTTTCGAGGGCCGGGACTCTTTTTCACGCGGTGGCCTGGCCGGCTTTGACATGGGTGTCCGCGCGTTCGACGCCAGAGCGTTGCTAACCGGCCTGCGCAAGGAGCAGATGACGGAAGTGCCGCCGTCCAGATCCTTCTGAATTGAAAGGGTCCCGCCAATCATGCCGGCGCGATATTGCATGATGCCCAAGCCCATCCCAGCTTGCTCCTGAGGAAGTTTGTGAAAACCGACACCATGGTCCTTGATCATAAGCACAATGCGGTCGCTGGGTGCGCGGAGATGAATCTGGACCCGTTTGGCCTGGCCATGCTTGATGGCATTGGACACGGCTTCCTGCGCGATGCGATACAGCTGCGTGGCGACAGCGTGGTCCTCGACCAGCACGGGCAGGTTGCAGTGGAATTCGCAGGTGATGTGGAACATCTTTTCCGTGCTGTTCGCGAGTTGCTGTAATGCCGACATCAGGCCCTCCGATTCAAGGACGACCGGAGCCAGGCCGCGGGCGAGGAGTTTGGTCTGGCGGATGGCTTCCCGCACATAACCAGTGATTTCAGAAGCCCGGGCTGCTTCTTCTTTGGACTTTGGCGCCAGTTTCTGCTCCAGAACCTGGCCCATCAGTTCGATCCCGGTGAGATGCTGTCCCAAACCATCGTGCAAATCCTGGCCGATGCGCCGTTGCTCGCGATCACTGATCTCCAGCACCTCCTTTTCCAGACGGCGGCGTTCGGTGATGTCACGCACAATGCCGGTGAACATCCGTCCGCCGGCGAGGCGCATTTCGCCCACGGAAAGATCCATGGGAAAGACGGAGCCGTCCTTCCGCTGGCCGACGACTTCGCGGCCGATGCCAATGATCCTGGCTTTGCCCGTCCGGCGATAGTTGGCGAGGTAGCCGTCGTGTTCCTGGCGGTAGGGCGCCGGCATGAGGATTTTCACGTTCTTTCCGATCACTTCGCTGGCTTTGTAGCCAAAGATTTTTTCGGCGGCGGGGTTGAGCGATTCGATGATGCCGCGTTCGTCGATGGTGATGACGCCCTCAACGGCCGTTTGAAGAACGGCGCGCATCCGTTCCTTGCTGTCGCTCAAATCGGTTTTGGTGCGCCGGTTTTCGAGATTGGATTCGAGGGCCATAAGGCGCTCAAGCAACTCGGCGCGGCTCAATCGGGCATAGTCCGTCATCCCGAATATTATAATAGCCTTGATTGGAAAAGGACATCTTAAAGGCGTGGACAACGAGGGGCCAAAGCGGGCCAGCGTACCACCAGGCCGAACTCACGCATGGGCGAGTTGGGCGCGATACTCGGTGGGCGACTGGCCGATGATTTTCTTGAAGACGCGGTTGAAGTGGGTGAGCGACTGAAAGCCGACTTCGTAAGCGATCTCGCTGATGCGCAGGTTGGGATTGAGCAGGAGATTGCGGGCCTGTTCGATGCGCAAGCGGGAGAGATAATCCGTGAAGTTAATGCCCGTGAACCGCTTGAACATCTTGCAGAAATAGAAGCTGCTGGTATTAACGGCCTTGGCCACCTGGCCGAGCGAGAGGTCTTCGGTCTGGTGTTCTTTGATGAACTGTTTGGCGCGGGTGATGACCGGCGGTTCGCTGTTCTGCTGCTGGACGGCGATCTGGTTGGTGATGAGCGAGAGATGCTGGGCAAAGATGTAGAGGAGCTTGACCACCGAATCGTGCTGCCGGGCTGAAAGCACGCTGCCGCTGAAATAGGCGTCCTTCAACTCCTGCCGTTCGACCCGGATGCCCCATTCGGCGGCCAGCTTGGCGGTGCGCTCGAACTGGGCAGCGGTCGGTTCCTTGCGGAAGAACTGGCCGGTTTGGAGAAATCCGATCAATTGTTCGCCCATGCGGACGGGCACCGCGGTGTCGCAGAGGCCGATCTGGCAGGTGACCGATTGCGGTTCGTGCGTGGCGGTTTCGGAGAGCTTCTGCTGCACCTGAAGGCAGGCGGAGCAGGAATGGCTCTTTTCGGCCATGAGCGCGCAAAACCGGTTTTCATGGCGGTGGCCGTGGTGAGGCAATTGCCAGGATTCCACGGGACGGAGCGAAACCGGCAATCCGGTGGCGTCGCTGAACGCGCGTTCGTAGTCGCGGTAAATCTTCGAGTTGGTCAGGGAGGTGATCAGATTTGTGTTGTCGCTCATAAGTTGTCCGTTCTCTGTCTGAATTTGCTGTGCCAAATTTGTTTTGACGCAAACAAGATACGGGTGCCGGGAAAAACGGACAATTGGGCGATGGCCCATTCGTGGTCGATGGGAATCATTTAGCCGGCCTAGGGGAAACCCTTAGTGAGCCTGACGGGTGAAACTGACAGCCATCGAGGCAGGCGTTACGTCGTAACCACTTCCTCCGGTTCAAGTCGCGGATCTCCCGCGGCATGGGCCGCCTCCGTCACGGGCAGGCTTTCGGAGAGGAACAGTTTGATGCAGACCGTGAGAATGATGAAGGGAAGACTCAACAAGACCGCGCCCATCAACCAGCCTTCGACGCCGGCGAATTCAAGTTTGTAGCCCATCACACCGCGAAGGCTTTTGGAGAAGAGTTGCCCGCCGATCACCACATTCCAGCGCATCGCCAAAACGCCGACCAGGACCATGAAGGCACTGCCAAAGTACATTCGTTTGCGCACCAGCTCCGGGACGCTCCGACGGATCAATTGCAACGAACCAAGCAACAGGACCGGCAGCAGTGTCCCAATCGTTGCCTGGCCGATGCTCAGCGTGTAGAACAGCTTTTCGCGAGCCATGTATTGTAAAACCCGGAATCCTTCTTCTGCCGAGTAAACCCGGTGCAGCCAGTCGAGTCCTTCGACCGCCGCATCCACGACCAGCGCATAAAACAGGAACATGCCCATCGCGTCGAGACACCGCACGTCCAGTGGGCGGCGGCGAATCCAGGTGAGAACCATGTAGTTGAACACACACAGCGCAATGCCCGAAACCACGGCCGAGAGAATGAAGATGATGGGCATCAGCACATTGCCCCACCAGGGGTTGGCTTTGATGGAGCCAAAAATGAAGCCCACGTATCCATGCAGGAGGAAGGCCGAGGGGATGCCGATAATCGAGAGGATCCAGCCGAGTTTGTTGTCGAGCGCAACCGCCGCGGGTGATACGTCCGTGACGCCGACCGTGAGAGCGTGATAAAGCGCTCCCTTCAAACCTGGGGTGACCTTCGCCCACCGGACGAAATCCTGGCGGTAATCGAACCAAAGTTCCAACAACAGCACAGCCATCAGGTACCATGCGTACACAAAGCCGAACATGGCCATCGGTGAGCTGAAATGCGGTGTCATCATGATCTCCAGGCAGCGCTCAGGGTGCCCGAGATGGAAGAGCAGGGGCAGCGTGGCGCAGAGCAGGAACGACAATGCCGTGAGCAGCGCGAGCCGGTAAACCGGCTCCAGTTCCCGAACCTTGAACACGCGCACCAGCGAAGCCATGATGAAAGCCCCCGCGACCAGCCCCGTGATATAAGGATAAAGAACTATCAGAAACCCCCATAACGGATGCGGACCCGCTTCGTTGGGATACACGTAACCTTCAAACCGGGGCAGCACTTCAATAACTGTATTCGTGATTTCGGTCATAGGGTTACCTGACCTCCTTATCCATGCCCGCATATGACACCCGGGGCTCGGTGCCAAGATGTGGCTTGAGCACCTGAACGCGGTTGTTCTCGTAAAACTTTTTGATCGGGTCGTCCGGAACCGGGTTTTTCAAGTCGCCAAAAATGCGGGCCTCACTTGGGCAAACCTCGACACAAGCCGGCTTGAGCCCGCGGGTAATGCGATGGTAGCAAAGCGTGCATTTCTCGGCGGTTTTGGTGACCGGATTCAAAAACCGGCAGCCGTACGGGCAGGCTTGAATGCAAAAGCCGCAACCGATGCAATAATTCGGATCGATCAGCACCGCGCCATCCGGCGTGTCAAACGTGGCGCCCACCGGGCAGACTTGAACGCAAGGCGAGTGTTCACAAAGGTTGCAAAGTTTCGGAACGAAGAAAGACTGCTCGATTTCCCCGACCGGCACCGGCGGCTCAGGAAAGCCATGCATGCCGCCGTTGGGAGAATCCACAATGGCTTCGGTGCGCGTCGTGAATGAACCCGGTTTCGGCTTGGGGATGACATAGCGCTCGATCCAAGTGCGGAAGAACGGCCCCTCCGGCACATTGTTCTCCTTCTTGCATGCCTCGACACAAAGTCCACAGCCAATGCACTTGTTGATGTCAATGGCCATCAGCCATTTGTGTTTGGTGGGATCGTAGCCCTTGGGTGCGCCCGAGGAGACAAACACTTTTTGAACGGCGGCTTTGGCGGTTTTGGCCGCGGTGGCTGTCATGATGCCCGCGAACGCCGCGCCCAGTTTGCCAAGCACATTGCGGCGGGACACTCCTGTCTTCATGGGACCTCCTGTGGTTGATGCGGCACGTGGCATTCCGTGCACTTCTGGCCGGGGTAGTGCGTTTTGGTGCTGATTTGCTTGAGCCACTTCGGCCTCGAGGGATTGGCCTCGTGACAGCGCGCGCACTCGCTGAAGGTCCGGATGTCAATTTTGATATCGGGGTTGTCCGCGTGCGCCTGGCCGACGCCGTGGCAGCCTTCACACGAGAGCCCGTGGTGTTCCGCTTTGGAAAGCTTCAGGCACTCGTCCGAGTGACATTCTTCACAGGCTTTCTTGCCGGCGAAACTCCGCGGCCGGCTGGACAATTCCTCCAGGGCCTCGCCGCGATACCATCCGTAACGCCCAAACGAGGATGGCGTGAGAAAAAAGCGGGCAACCAGGTAGCTGCCGACAATCGTAATGGTCAGGAGCACCAGGCGGACAATCTGGGGCGGCATGCGAAAAGAACGCCTGGGAGTGAAGGTGCGATTTTCTTGATGATTCACGTTTTTGCCGTTCTCAATTTTACCTGCGTAACGTCTAACCATCCCTGAGCGTGGTTGCTTTCCTTCGCTTGGCGATAGTTTCGCATTTTTTGCGCATGTGCGTTGAATGAATCGGCGCGGGTGATGCGCCATCTCTCGCTTGGAAAGCAAAACGCCGCGGGACCAGCAGTTCCGCGGCGTCCTGAGTGGCGGGAGAATTAATTACTTCTTGAACCCGCGGACATAGGTCACGAGCGCTTTGATTTCGTCGTCGGAGTATCCCTCCGCCGCTTTCATCAGCACTTTGCCATCCTTATCCTTGAGCCCTTCCTTGACGGCCTTGAGGGCTTCATCGTCCTTGAAGTCGGCCTGCACCTTGGCGTCGGTGTAGTCTTTGATGCCGAGCTTCTTGCCCATCTTGGTGTCGCCCTTGCCATCCGGACCGTGGCATTTTTGGCAGGACTTCTCCCAGTTATCCTTCGCGTCAGCCGCCCGGGCCGACCCAATGGCCGCAGCGCATACCAGCAGTGCCAGCACGATTGCTTTTTTCATTGTGTGATACCTTCCGTATGGAACGATTGCGTTCCTTTCGACCAATGACCGGGACCGACAGACGTCTCCAAATGGCACACCCGTGCCGCAGAGCCTCTGCCTGTTTTCGCGTCCTGGTTTAAGCCAAGCCCGTTCATACAGTCGTGGGAACTCTGCTGGAGCGGGCGTTCTTCAGCTACCCGGAGATTGGCAAGGACTTCTCCTTTCTTGGCCCGTTCCCCGCAATCATCGCTTCACCGGCTTGCGATTGGACATGCCAGGTCGCATGCCTGCAACTGCGGGGGGATAAACCGAGGCATTGTGATCATGTCCATGGCACGTGACCGAGCAATTCCCCTGAAACGTCCCAGTCCGCACAAATTCAAAGCGGCCATTGGACGAAGGGGAAGCGTACAGCGTGTTAAAATTGATCAGGCTCGCTTGTTGCGCCACGCCATGAGAGTCATGGCAACTGGTGCAGGCAATTTTGTCCGTCACGACATGCTGGGCGTGGCCCTTGAAGCTGTCGTCACTCAGGATGCTAGATTCGCTGTGGCACTTGTAGCAGAGCGCGTAAGTGTTCACGCTCTCCGGGTTGCCGTCGGCCGTCTCCAACTGCCGTTCGAGCAGCGGCGGATAGATTGACCCGTGCGGGCCTTTGGGGCCGGTCCCACCCGCGCCGGGGCCCTGATTATTGTTATGGCAATCGGTGCAGTAAATCAGGCTGCCGGAGGTATAGGGAGAGATCAGGCTGGGCACATTGGGATTGCGGCCGGTGCTCACCACCGGGTGCATCGAGGCATTGTTGGCCCAGAACGCCAGGCGCAGGTTGGTTTCGACAAACTGGCGGCTTACAGTCGCGGGGCCGCGCACCACGCTGTCCCCATGGCAGCGAAAGCAGAGTTCATATTCCTTCGCGAGCGGCTGGATGATCGTTCCGGCCGAGGTGATGCCCGTCAATGACGCCAGCGCACCGGAAGCGTTCGGCGCAACCGCCGGCGATGCGTTGACCGCGTGCGGATTATGGCAATCCACGCACTCGACATGCCGCGGCGGATTAACCGGGTCCTCAGCCGGATCATGCACGCCGGTCGTGGCGGTGATCGGATGAACACTGAGCTTGTTGAATTCATTCTGGATGTCCAGCGCGGCCACGCTCGCGTTGTGGCACGAATAACAGTTCATCTCCTCGTTGACGAAGTTCAAGAGGCGCGGCTTCGTCCCCGCCGCGTGAGGCGCATGGCAGTTTTCGCAGCCGTTGGCGGCGACAGTCTGGCCGCTCGTGTGCGGCCAGGGGTTCACGCCGGCGCCGTTCCAGGCCTTGCTCGAGGTGCGGTGGTCCGTGTTCGCCCAGCCGTTCGGCGCATGACAATTGACGCAAATGGCGGAGGCGGTGTTGTCCTGCACGAGGAAATTTCCAAACTGATCGTTGTGCGGATCGTGGCAGGACGTGCATTGCAATTGCCCGCTGTGGTCGAGCCGCACTTTGTCCGTCAGCCCGGCCGGATCCTTGAGCTGGCCGTCCCTGCTGGCGAGGGCGGCATCGTAGAGAAACGAGACGGGGTGATGCCCGGAAAGATCGCGACCGAGATTCGAAGCGCCGACGGGCATCGTCGTGGCGCCGTTCTGCATTTCGATTGGCCCAGAGCGGCTGTTCACCAGCCCGAGCGCCACCGTGCCGTCATGGCAACTGAGGCAGAGCTTGGATGCGCCCGTCGGCTGGCCGATCACAGCCTTGATGGTGGAACTGGCGTATGGAGTGTAAGTGGCGCTGGACAGCGCGTGGTTCCAAAGCGGCGTTTCGCCGGTGCTGTTGTGCGGCGTGTGACAAAAAATGCAAATCTCCGTTTCGGTGGCCGCCTTGATTTGACCGGGACCGCTTACTGAGAGGTTGTGTTTGGAACTGATGACGCTGTCGACGCCGCGCGCCGGGGCAGCCCAGAGGGCCAGCGCCGCGCCGAGCCAGCAAGTGAACCTGAAGCCGTGCCAGTCTTTGTGGAATGAGAGCCGTCTTTGCCGCAGCGGAGCGCAGAGCTGGAGCTTTGCGCTCCCATCCCGGGCTTGGTTGGGAGCAGGTTTCGTTTTCATGGCGGCCCAATGTATTTGAACATCTGCACGCGGTGATTGTACGAGTCGGCTACAAAGATCTCGTTGGACCGGCTGATGGCAATGCCGTTCGGCAGCCAGAACTGTCCGGGGCGGGGGCCGGCGTCACCAAGGTTCAACAAAAAGCGCCCTTCACGATCAAAGATCTGGAGATTGTCGAATATCCCGTCCACCACATACACATGCCCGAACGAATCGACCGCCACGCCTTTGGGCCGGCTGAACTGGCCGGTCGAGTCGCCTGCACTTCCAATCTGGCAGCCGAATTTGCCGTTCGCGTCAAACCGTTCCACCCGGGAGTTCATGGAATCCGTGACAAAGATATTGTCGACGCTGTCTCCAGCAATGTGTGTGGGAAAATTGAAATCTCCCGGCCCGGTCCCACGCTGCCCAAACGCAGCCAGGTAATGGCCGCCAAGGTCGAATGCCACCACGTCATGACGTTGCGAATCGACTACGAACAACTTCTCTCCGGACATGGCCAATCCGCAGGGTCGTTCGAGCCGGTTGGTGATTTGAAAGAGCAGCTTTCCCTTCAGGTCGAACACCACCACGCTGCCCAAGCCTGAGTCCGCCACATAGATGATTCCCTTTCGTTTGGCGACGGCGACTGGCGCGGAAAACTTCAGGTTGCCCAGGTTCTCCCAGCGTTGCGCTTTTTTCTTCACTCGATCCAGGAAATAAACCGCGTTGGCGTCCGTATCAGTAATGCACAGGTTATCATCCTCATCCAGTGCGAGGCCGAACGGTTTGCGCAATGGTTCGTTGCCTTTGTCCGAGCCGGTGAACCAGTTGGCGACTCGACCGAAGCCGGAACGTTTGGCGCCGATATCGGCAGGCCGCGTGATGCTTTGAACATACTGGATTCGGGGCGCTTCCGGCGGGGCGGGCCATACTGGCGGTGCTACAGACTCTTCAGTCTTTTTCCCCGCCGCCATCGCCACGGCCAGCCCAAGCCAGAGCGCCACCGCTCCCGCGATGAGCCGGGACCATAATCTGGCGCGCTGGCATGGCATATCAAAAGATGCGTTTTACGCGGACGGTAAACAGATGTTGAACCTGGGTTTCGTTGTTCAGGAACATATTATATTCGAAATCGTAGCCGGCCCTGATGGTAGTCCGTCCAATCACATAATCAATGCTGGGACGGAACGTGGCCAGCGTTTGGTCGAAACCCGCTCCCTGGCGAAGATCAAAGCCGCCTTCGACGTCGGCACGCAAATGACTCGTGAATCGGCACCGGTAATGCGTAACGAAGCGGTAGTCCGTTTCCTGTCGGCGGGCGTTCCGGTAGTCCGTCCAGGTTTGGGAGAAATCAAGGCCGAGCGAGGAAGCGTCATCCAGATTGAAGCCGGCGCTTTCGAAGAGGCGGCCGGTGTTGTACGAAGCCTGGTCTGAGCGGTAAACGGAGTATTCCGCCCCGGCCCGCAGCCAGTGCCAGGTGAAGTCGGTCCCCGCGGTGTAGATGGAGAGATTCTGGACGTTGAGCGACTTCGGCGCATTGTTCTCCGAGCCGCTATAACGGCCGTAGATGCCCCACAAATTGTGCCACAGTTCGAAGCGGATGCCGAACGTGTCCGTGAACGCTTCATAGTGACCCTGGCCGGTCGGTTCGGCCTGATAATCCACCACCACATCGTTGTCAATCGGTGGCACCGCGCCCAGGATGCGCTGGATTTGGGTCACCGAGCCATTCTGGATAATGTTGTACTGCTGGCCCTGGACGAAGCGTTGCGTGCGCGACACGCTCCAGACCTGAATGGAAGTGGAATCGACGTTGACCACATTGAGCGAGAAAGCGTCCGGCACGCCGCTTTCGCCGAAGCTGTGCTTTTCATTCGCCACCGTGCTGGCGTCCTGCTGATCGACGTGCTCACCCAGAACCGAACCGTCGATGCGCAACCGGTGGTTTTCGCTGAGCCGCTTCGTATAACTCTCCGCGAGGCCAATCCCGTAACGGCGCGTATATCCATTGTCCGATTGGTCCGAGGATTCATAATCCGCGCCGCGCAGCAACAGCGTGGAAACCAGGCTGTCATAGAGCTTGTGCCGCAATGAAGCTTGAGCCAGCGTCGTCTCTGAAGTGAACCCACCCGAGGTGTACCGATCGAAGCTCACATCATAAAGGCTGGTTAAATTCTCCCGGTGATCGACCGTGAGATCGGCATTCGCGGTGGCCTCATCACTTGGCAGCACCGGGTCATCCCGGATGGTATAGCCCGCGGCGGAAGTGAACCGCATCTGGTCCCGGCTGCCCAACGTCTCCGTGTCGCTGAGCGTCACCGTATGGTCCCCGCCCCGGGTGTTTTGGCCGAAGTCGGTGCGGTTAAAATCATCGAAGGTGTAATTAAGCGTGGTGCCGCCGTGCTTGCGTTCGTGATGGGCGGCGAACCCGATTACATCCTGCTGCCAGGTGGATGGTCCGCTGAAACTGGAAGTGTCCTCATCACGATGGGAGTAAGTAAAGGTGAAGGAGAACGGTCCCGCGTCATAAGCCGAGCGCAACCCGTAACGCCAGGTGTCCACGATCACCCGGCTGAAGAAATCATAATCGCGATAGCTGTGGTCGTAATCGGCAAACAAGCTCGTGTGAAACGGCTTGTTGGCGAGGATGTCGGCCGAGCCCGAGAAATGGCCCAGGTACTCCAGTCCATTCTGTCGTTGCGTCGTGGTGGAACGGAGATTGTCCTGCGACCAGCCATATGCGCCGTCGCTGATGATCTGGTATTGAAACAGGTTTGGATGATATACCGACCCGTTCAGATTCAGGCCCACACTCGGCCCGACAAAAAGCCGGTCGTGAGTGGCGGATGTGCCGGAGTCCTTGAAAGTGGTTTGCTCGTAATCTCCTTCCGCATAAACGCCCGCGCTGGCCTCGGTGATGTTGAGCTTGATTAGCTGCGGCTCCTCCACGCGAAAGAGGCGGGTCTGGGCGAGCGCATCGCCGCAGCCTCGCGTCAGGGCCAGCATTGTCAGCCATAGCCATCCGTGTTTGGGGCGGCGGATTTTCATTTTGCGACCGGCGGCTTGGTTCCGGGATCGGCAGCCGCTTTCAGCAGCTCCGGCTTCAATAAATACTGATCGGCCCCGGCGTGCGCGTCGTGGCACTTCAGACACGGCGTGGCGCCCATTCCCTGATGTCCCTTGGCCGAGTCGATGTCCTTCTGCTCGTGGCAATCCAGGCAAAGCTTCTCCAGCGGTTTGGAAATCAGTTTGTTTTCCATCGAACCGTGCGGCGAATGACAATCCAGGCATCCGGACTCCACCGGCTGATGTTTGAACTTTGCCTTGGCGGTGGGATCGTCGTGACAATCCAGGCAAAGATCGCGGGCCGGCTTGGTCAGCAGTTTGCCCTGCGGCGACGCGTGCGGTGCGTGGCAATCCGTGCAGCCGGATTCAACGGGTTGGTGCTTGAACTTGACCTTCGCCAGCGGGTCATCGTGACAGTCCAGGCACAAATCCTTGCTGGGCTTGACCAGCAGCTTGGGTTGGGCCGAAGCATGCGGCGAGTGGCAGTCCTGGCAGCCGGTTTCGACGGGTTGGTGGGTGAATTTGCCTTTGGCGAGCGGGTCGTCATGACAGTCAAGGCAAAGAGCTTTGCCGCCAAGCTTGAGCATTCCCTTGATTGGCGAGCCGTGTGGTTGATGGCAGGACGTGCATTCGCTGTTGTCGGCGGGCTGGTGCTTGAACTTGGCCTTCTGAAGGAAGTCGTCGTGACACGAGAAACAAACCTCCCGCTGCGTCCCCTTCATTTTTACGTCGAACTGGGATCGGTGGCACTCCAGGCAACTCCGGTCTTCGTATGGCGGATGGGAAACGAACTTGACAGCGGCAGCTGCGGGGGCGTTCGTCGAGGCTGGCTGGCTGTGCGGGGCAGGGGTTAACGGATACCCAGCTTCATCCAACTGCATCGCCGGGCGGTTGGTGGCGCCCGGTTCGGGAACGCCATCGATGAGGCGCGTCAGCCATTTATGGCGGACCTGGGTGCTGCAACCGACCAGGATCGCCAGTCCCAGGACTCCCAAGGGGATCTGGAGCGGGAAGGTCCATTTCAGTCTTCGTTCACGATTGTCGGGCGGCGCATTCAAAGGCGTTAACTAAAGGCGAGGTTCTTTTCGCCTTCCTTCTTTGTGCCCGTAAAACCTCCTGCGCGCTCCCCATGTATTGCCGAAGACTGAGCCGTTCTTGCCATGTGAGGAGCAATGGAGGGTTATCCCAAACAAACATGACAGCCACCGCAAGGTGCAGTCGGGCGCTCTTTGGATTTCAAGCTGAATTGGGGCCGCCATCGCCTGGCGATCAGCTTCCGTGGAGGAAACCGTAAACACTTACTTTTTGCGGCCCAACCTGGTTGGTAACGAAGATGAGGTATTCAAGCTTGCGATTGGGAGCAACATAGCGTTTGAACAGATCGACATTCGCGTAGTCGATGGTCAACCCTGCCGGCAGATAAAGTGCGCCGGCTCCGCTGGTTTTTGGCTCGCCAAAGTGCATCAGCAAACGGCCTTCGGCATCAAACAATTGCACCACCGTGGTGGTCGCATCGACCACGTACACACGACCTTGGTGATCCACCCCGATGCCCTTGGGGCGGGCGAAGCTGCCCGGATCAATTCCGTGTTGACCAAGGCATCTAAGATGGTTGCCATCGGCGTCGTAGATTTGGACGAAAAACCCGCCGGTGTCAGATACGTAGATTCGTCCCTGTTCGTCCAAGGTAACGTTGGTCGGTGAATACAGCTTCGATTTCTCGTCGGGTTTGCGCGGGACGGTAAATAGCAATTCGCGGCTGGCCTTGGCGTAAACGCGGACGCAATGGTTCGCCAGATCGGTGACATAAAGCCGGTCCCCGGCGAGAGCCAGACCACACGGTTTCATTTCGTTGGCCTTGCCGATGGCCGCAATGTATCCGGCATCGCTGCCGTAGATGAGCACCTGTCCGCGTCCCGTGTCGCTTACGTAACGCGTGCCATCCTTATCCACCGCCACGTTGATCGGTACCTTCATGGCTGCCTGGCCCTGGGGCTTGAGGTATGAGATTTTGCGTTTGTTCAGGTCCGTCTGGACTACATTTGCCGCCTCCGTATCGCAGACATAGACCATGCCTTTCGTGGTGGTGACGCCGTATGGTTTCCAGATGGGATTGAATACCTTTTCCTGGCCGACGACGAATTCGCTCAATTTGCTGCGGCCACCCAGGTCGTCCTCGTTTCCGAAGCTCATGAGATACTGGATGCGAGGTTCGTCCGGCGGGGGCGGGAACAGAACGTATTCGGTCTTGGTTTTAGGCTGCGTGGCGCAACCGGCCAAAAGGCAAACGAGTCCCAGGGCTATCCGGCAGTTTACTTTCAAAATTGAGTTTTTATCTATGGTCGGTGGTTTCATAAGTCATTTTCGTTGCGTGCAACTCGCGTCAAGGCTGCTAATCCCCAGGCAGACGGGAAGGCTCGTTGGTCTTGTGTCTTCCCGTCCGCTATCCGTCCTACACGGTCCCCAAAAGGTTTCCCGGCAGAGAGTCCACGAAATGGGGCCTGCTGCCGGGAAGTTCATATGAAGAATTGGTTTCTTCGCCGTCGCCACTTATTTGATGTGGCAGGTGCGGCAGATCAGGCTCCCGCGGTTGCCGGAGTCCGTGCCGCTGATGCGGACCAGGATGCCACTGCTCGGAGCGTTGCCGTCCATCTTATGGACGTCATGGCATGAGCCGCATTCCATCCTGTGGTTGAACAGCATGGCCTGGTCGATGGTCTTGCCCGTCAGGCTGCTGCCTTGCCAGCCGGCTGACGACACCGGCGGGGTGTTGACCGTAATGACGGTCTTGTTGTCGCCGATCTTATAGGTCGTCGGGTTCTCCAATCCGCCATCCGCCGCCGCGAGATTCGCGTCGTAGGTAAACGAGATTGGATGGGTTGTGTGCAGGTCCGGGCCGATGACCGCAGCCGGATTGATCGAGGCCATGAGGACTGGTGCGTTCGTTCCCAAACCTCCGATGGGCGCATTGACACCCACCGTGCCGTCATGACAGCTCAAGCAGGCCAATGACACTCCGCTGGGAGTGCCGACCGCCGCTTTCAGCGAGGGGCTGCTGTAGGGCGTGAACGGGCCAGTGGTGGTTTGGTGCGCCCACAGTGGGATGCTTTGGGCCACGTCGGTGTTGTGGGCGTCATGGCAGGGCGAGCAAATCGCTCCCCGGCTTTGCCACGAATTGGTGGAAAAGTCGTGGACTGATCCCTCAATACCTATACTCGTTGCACCCCGTGTGACGACGGGCAGGGCCAACGCCATTCCTATCAGTAGCATTCTTATTTTCGTTTTCATAATGATGCACGTGCTTATTCTGTTTGTTCATTACTGCTACAGAGACCGCGCCTACTCGGCGCGGCCCTTTCCAGCGAACGCTGGAACAGCCGCGAGCTCGCAGCCGAGACGTTGTCCGCCGAAATCGGGTTAAATCCAACTGAGTTGATCCTGGAATCCGCTGAGGCCAAGGCAAAGGCAGCCCACCACGAAAGAACCGGCTGCCCCGACTCACGCCGTGCTGGACCGCGAGCGCGTGCAGCCGCCGGGCAGGGGACCCGGCGCCGTGCGATCAGGAGCAGCTCAATGGCCATAAGCAGCAGGACCGCAAAGCACCCAGCGAGGCTCAGGTTGAATGCGTGGTTCATGGTACTCCTTTCTCGGGGCCAGTTTTTGCGCGACGGTTTCAGCCTGCCGCTCGATGATGGCCTGGCACCGCACCAGTTCCTGTTCGCGCTGCCGCACGTTCTCGCGGGCCAGCGACTCAAGGTCATCGATGTTGTAGAGATAAACGTTGTTGATAAATTGAACATCGGGATCAATGTCGCGCGGCACGGCGATGTCGATCAGCGCCAGCGGGCGATTGCCGCGCGCCTTCATCACGGTTTCGATCTGGGAGCGGTTCAAAATCGTTTCCGGGCAACCGGTTGAACTCACCACAATGTCGGCTTCGACCATGGCGGTCAGGCAATCGTCGAGCCGAACAGCCCGGCCGCCAATTTCCGCCGCGAGTGTCTGGGCCCGTTCGAGCGATCGGTTGGAAACCAGGACGGTTCGGTTTCCTTTTTTGGAAAGGTGCCGCAGGCAGGCTTCTCCCATTTTGCCCGCGCCGATGATCATGACCGCTTGTTGCGAAAGGTTCGAACCAAAGATCTTTTCCGCCAGTTCGACCGCCGCACTTCCCACTGAAGTGGCCCCGCGTCCGATGTTGGTCCGGGTGCGGACTTCCTTGGCGGTCGCCAGCGCCGCTTGGAATACGCGGTTGAGCACCCGTCCCGTGAGCCTGGCGTGGCACGCCGCCTGGTAAGCGTTCTTTACCTGGCCGGTGATTTCGGTTTCGCCCAGCACCATCGAGTCGAGCCCGGAGGTGACCGAGAACAAATGCCTCAGCGCGTCCACTCCCTCGTGGAAATAAAGATGCGGCAGCAGATCAAGGCCGGCCGGGTTGATCCAGTTGAAGAACCGGTCAATGGGACCGCGGGTGTTTTCGGCGACGCCGTAAATCTCAACCCGATTACAGGTGGAAACCAGGACGACTTCGGACAGGCCGGCGCCAATTTTGAGCCGGCAAGCGAAGCAACCCAGCTTGGAGTGCGCCACGGCCAAGCGCTCGCGCACTTCGACGGGCGCGGTCTTGTAACTCAAACCTACCGCGAAGAATTTCATACGCGCGTTCCTTTCATCTGAGGCCGGCGCCCGGCCACTGGCGCGGGCCGCGCCGGGCGAACGTTTAGAGTTTCAGTCTTCATTTTGATCTTCGGTCGGCTGCCGCTTCATTACCGCGAAACGGTTCGCCGATTGCTGCCCTGAGTCTCTCCATGGAACGGGTTTTCATCTCACCGCAAATTGGCAAAGCCTTAACATTCCTTGATGACATAACTACAGGTGATGCGGCATTGGGGACCGCATAAGGGATGTTACTGGACAAAATAGGTGATGACTCGGGCAAGGAAAGTTGGGCCGAATTTTTTGGCAGGTGTATCAGTTCAGGCAAGCGCGGCGGACAGCGCCGCTTATCCTGGAAAGATTGACATATCACGACGCCCACGAAGCCCGACATAGACGGAAACCTGACTAGCAAATCATGAGCAAATCCTATCCACGCCTTGCGCCGGACGAAGCAGCCGATCTCATCGAGAATGAACAAACGGTTGCCTTCAGCGGCTTCACGCCCGCGGGAGCACCCAAGGAAGTACCCAAGGCCATCGCCGCCCGTGCCAGGCGGTTGCACGCGGCCGGCAAGCCGTTTCGTATTGGCGTCATCACGGGGGCTTCCACCGGCAAATCGCTGGATGGCTCACTTGCCCAGGCGGAGGCGGTGCTGTTCCGCACGCCCTATCAAAATGATCCTGATTTGCGCAAGAGCATCAACGAAGGCAGGACCCGCTTCTACGACATGCACCTTTCGATGCTGCCGCAGGCTGTGCGCTATGGTTTTCTGGGACCGGTGCATTGCGCCGTCATCGAGGCGTGCGATGTGACGGTGTCCGGCGAGATTACGCTGACTTCATCAGTGGGGGCTGCGCCGACCTTTTGCCACACCGCCGACAAAATCATCGTTGAACTGAACCGCTTTCACCCGGATGCCTTGCGGGGGTTCCACGACATCCACGAACCGGAGGATCCGCCGTATCGCAACCCGCTGCCGATTTTCCGGCCCTCCGACCGCATTGGCGCGCCCACGATCAAAGTGTCGCCTAAAAAGATTGTCGGGATTGTCGAGACCGAGGCGTTGGACGAGGTGAGCGCGTTCAGGCAAGTTGGCGAAACCACGTCGCGCATTGGGCAGAACGTCGCGGATTTCCTCGTGGCGGAATTGCAGCGCGGACGGATCCCGAAGAGCTTTCTGCCGATTCAATCAGGCGTCGGCGATACGGCCAATGCCGTCCTAAAAGCGATGGGCGACTGCGCCGGCATTCCGACGTTCGAGATGTACACCGAGGTCATCCAGGATGCGGTGGTGGCGCTGATGCGGCAGGGAAAAGTGCGTTTCGTCAGCGGTTGTTCGCTGACGGTGACCAGCCCGGTATTGCGGGACATATACGACAACGTGGATTTCTTCCGATCCAAGCTCCTGCTGCGGCCACAGGAAATCAGCAACAGCCCTGAAGTCATTCGGCGGCTCGGCATCATCTCGATCAACACGGCCATCGAGGTGGACATCGGCGGCAACGTCAACAGCACCCACGTGCTCGGGCGGAACATGATGAACGGCATCGGCGGTTCGGGCGATTTCGCGCGCAATGCCTTCCTCTCCATCTTTACGTGCCCTTCCACGGCGAAAGACGGCAAGGTCAGCACGATCGTTCCGCTGGTAAGTCACCTCGACAACAGCGAACATTCCGTCCAAGTCATCATCACCGAGCAAGGCGTGGCCGATTTGCGCGGCAAAAGCCCGGCGGAACGGGCGCGGGCCATTATCGAGAACTGCGCGCATCCCGAGTACCGGCCGATTCTGCGCGATTACGTGGCCATGGCCGGCGGAGGGCACACGCCGCAAACGTTAAGCGCCGCCTTCGGCATGCACCTCGTCTTTGCGAACAAAGGTGACATGCGGAGTGTCGACTGGGCGAAATTCCGGTGAGTGACGCGGCGCCTGGCCCGCGAAGAACAGAAGTTCAGGATTTTTGGAGGGGGAATTGAGCATCCCGTATTTGGGGGATAGGCGCGCCCGTGGTGCGGGTGATAACCTTTGGATGCTCAGCGAATCCTAACAATAAACGTCCGACTCCAAACCAAACCTATGAAAGCTTCCAAGTTGAGCCTCGTTTTGTGCGCCGCCGCGCTGGCAGGTTCGCAGGCCTTTGCGGGATTGCAGATTCCTTACTCGCCTGACGCAAAGACCCTGCATCTTTGGCATTTTGACGACCCGCTCATCGTGGCCGGCGTGACGAACATTCTGGCAACGGACGCCGTGACGACAGCCGGCATCACTCTGACAAATCTGGGCAATCCCACACCGGGCGTCCCGCCGTATAACGATACGAGTTTGGGCAGCGCATCATTCTCGGGACTGGGCAGTTCCATGCAATCGACCGATAAGACTGCCATGTGTTATGGCGGTCTCTTCCCGGATGTCTCCTCATTCTGCGACACCAATACCGGAGCCTTTACCTTCGAGTTGATCGTCAAATTCAATGCGAATCCCGTGGGACCGCTGCCGAACAACATGGAACTGGTCGCCGGGGATCAGCCCAGCGGGACCTTGTCCGTTCGCGGATGGCAATTTCGAATTAACAACGCGAAGCAAATGGAGTTCAATCTGCTCGGCGGCAATGCCGCGGACAATGATTGGAAAGCCCTGCTCCCCACCTCCGGTGCTGACGCGGCAATTCAGGGCCAGTGGTATCACGTGGCCGTAACCTGTACGGGGAATGCGCCTACCAATGGTGATACGCCCAACGTTTTGAATTTCTACTGGACCCTGCTCGATGCCAACCGGACGAATGCGGATTTGCTCGCGACGTTCACCCTGACCAGGGCATTGAATGGCACCACTGGCAGCGGCGCCGGCACGGTCCAACCCGCCCTCGGCATCGGGGGCAGCGGGCGCAAGATTACGACCGGAGGCAATGGAGTGGCCAACGGAGAGGGAACCATTGGCAACATAGATGAAGTGCGAATCAGCAGTGTCGCGCGCAGGTCGAACGAGATGGCTTTTGTAACCGGCGGGGCATTGAACCCGCCCACGTTCACTTTGAATCCGCCCGCCAGTTCGCTGATAGGTTATGGCCGGACTTTGACGCTCTCGCCGCTGGCCAGCGGGACGCTGCCGCTTACCTTCTTTTGGCAGCTTACGAATAGCGTCGGAGGTGGCTGGACGAATCTGCCGGGACAGACATCCAGCACGCTGACTTTGAGCAATGTGACCTTTGCTGATGCCGGTTTCTATCGATTGGTGGTCACCAACAATTATGGCGGCAGGACCAGCACCGTGGCCCGGGTCGTTGTTGGTGCGGCCATCTCGGAGTTGTTTAACACGGGCGTGGACGCCAATGGCGTCGTGGACACAAACACCCTGCCAAACAATCCCGATTTGCACTATACCCTGCTGCAGAGCAGCGACGCCGCCCATCTTGGCCCCAGTGCCATCGTCTGGAACATGTTCACGTATCCCATGGCGCTTTATAGCGGCAACTTCGCCAATGCGGACAACGATTCGCAGTGGATCGGGGCGCAGGCCGACAGTTACGCGTCGCCGGTCGGGCAGTACACGTACCGCACGACCTTCCTGCTGGACTCGGCGGACGTGACGCAACCCATCACGCTGCAGGGCCTCTGGTTTGAGAATGAAATTGGAAATGACATCCTGATAAACGGCCAATCGACTGGAAATGGCTTTTCATCAGTTGCCTCCAGTGCCGGAAAATTCTCCGCCGGTTTTACCATCACCAATGGTTTCGTTGCCGGCTTGAACACGCTGGATTTTGTAACCACTCGCTCCGCCGGAGCCAATGGCTCTTACCAGGAATCCGCTGTGCGTGTGGAAATGTCCGGCGTCGGCCTGGCCCTGCCGCCCGGGCTGCCGATCATCACGAATCAGCCCGTGAGCCAGACCGTGGTGGACGGCAATGTGGCGTCAGGGAGCGTCGCCACGTTTTCCGTCGTCGCCCTGGGCCGGCCGCCATTGTCGTACCAATGGTGGGCGGATGGCGCGCCGGTAAGCGGCGCAACCGGGCGGACATTGACCTTTGTCAGCCCGACCTCGACGCCGCAGCCGGGAACGAATTTTACGGTGGTGGTCAGCAATGACTCCGGCTCGGTGACCAGCAGCGTGGCAATCCTGACGCTGTTGGCGACCAATCAGCCCCCGGTCGTTGCCAACTGCAGCCTGGTCGTTTATTCAAACATGACGGGGAGCTTCAATCTCGCCAATGCGTTTTACGCGGCCACGGACCCTGACCATGACCAAATTTTCCTGGGCGCGCCGCCGTTCGATAGCGTCAGCACAAACGGCGGCAGCATTATTCAAAATGGGGTTATTTTGACCTACACGCCAGTGCCAGGTTATGTCGGGCAGGACGAGTTCAACTATTACCTCGTCGATTCCCAGGGCGCCACCTCGACTGGATCGGTTAACATTGACGTAGTGCCGCAGTTGTCCCCGACGGTTTCATCCGTTTCCCTGTCCGGCGGCCGCTTCGTTCTGAGCGGCTTGGGCGGCGGGGCAGGTGGCAGCTACCATGTTTTGTCCAGCACGGACATTACCTTGCCTTTGACGAACTGGACATCACTCGGCTCCAGCGCCTTCGACGGCACTGGACATTTCAATTTCACGAACGCGATCACGCCTGGGACCCCACGGCAATTTTACATTCTGCAGGTGCCATAACACGATTCATCTACACTTGTCTCCATGGTGATCCATGATGCCTCAGTGAGAGCGGGAGACGCCCATGCCCGCCATGGTTGAGGCATTACGATGGTCCCTGTTTTGGGATGAAGTTTCACCCATGGTATGCTATTAATGGGGCTTCGATAACAAGCGTCATGTAATGTCAACTCGCAACCATTTGCCAGCGACTGTGCTGGTTGCCCGTTCGCGCTCAGCGGGTTGGCGTGGGATCAGTCGTGGCTGGTGTTGCCTGCTTTGGCTGGTGTTGATCGGCCCGCTTCAAGCCGCCAATGCGCCCACCGGTCTGTTGTGCGACTTGCTGGAACATCCGGAGTTGACTGTCATCAGCACGGCAACGCCTCAATTCGGGTGGATCTATAATCCATCGCTTCGCAATGATTTCCAGACCGGTTACCGCATCATCGTGTCCTCCAGTCAAGTGCTTGCCAGTCAGGGCACAGGCGATTTGTGGGATTCGGGACTCGTGGGGAGTTCGGCCTCGATCAATGTGCCTTATGCGGGCACCACATTGGCGGCGAACACAGATTATTACTGGCGGGTCCAAACGATGGACAGCGCTGGTCAAACCAGTTTGCTTTCGGCGGTCCAGCACTTTCACACTGATACCCGGTTTAACACTGGGTCGAACCTGATCTATAATTCGTCCACGAACGTCTGGGCCAATCGTTACCCGTTGAGCTTTGTGAGTGTAGCGCCCAGGCTCATCACCAACACAGCGCCGGGACGTTGGTTCATTGACTTCGGCCAGGATGCTTTCGGTTACGTCACGCTCCATCTCAACGGTTCGTCCGGCGGCGCCAATATGCAGGCGCGTTTTGGCGAAATGGCCAGTGGGATGGCGGTCAATGCGACTCCGCCGTCCGGCAGCACTGTGCGCTACGCGACCTCGACGGTGTCCCTGCAAAACGGCGATGTCGTTTACTCCATCCGCCCGCCCACTTACAGCGGCCAAACCATCAGCCCGCCCGCGTCTTATGGCGTGGTGATGCCGTTCCGATATTTCGAATTGACCAATTGCCCCGGCACACTCACTGCGGCGGATGTCACCCAACAGCAGTTGCTTTATCAATTCAACACCAACGCCGCCGCCTTCAACAGTTCCAGCGCGGCCTTGAACCAGGTCTGGAACCTGTGCCGGAACTCGATGCAGGCGCTGAGCTTCGACGGCGTTTATGTGGACGGCGATCGTGAAAGGAAACCGTACGAAGCGGACTCCTACATCCACCAGTTGAGTTCCTACGCGGTGGATCGCGAATTCACGATGGTGCGCTACAGTTTCGAATACCTGCTCACGCATCCCACCTGGCCGACGGAATGGAAGTTTCACATGATTTTCATTGCTTATGCGGATTATCTGCAAACCGGCGATACGAATTTGCTGAAGGCGCATTACACCGCGCTTCAACCGGACTCGTTTACCTGGGCGGCTGTCGGCAACGGTCTCATGAAAGGGTTTCCAAACTTTCCGCAGACGACGAATTCCGATATTGTGGACTGGCCCGCAGGTGACCGTGACGGCTTTCTCATTTCCAACGGCAGCTATTTGAATTGGACCAATTCGGTCAATAACGCGTTTTACTATCGCGCACTTCAAACCATGGCCAATATCGCCACGGCGATTGGGCGGACGAATGACGCCGCCACTTACAGCAACTCCGCGGCGCAGGTTTACACCGCCTATAACTCCACCTTCTGGAACAATGGCTCGCAGAATTATATAGACGGCGTGGGAACGGGGCATTCCGCCGCGCACGCCAACTTTTTTCCGCTCGCCTTTGGTCTGGTGCCGCCGGCCAATCAGCCAACTGTGCTGAATTACCTGCATGGGCGCATCGCCGCCGTCGGTGGAATGCCGCCGAGCGTGTATGGCGCGCAGTATTTGCTGGACGCGCTGTTTCAACAGAGCGATGCGGACGTTGCCCTGGGTTTGATGACCACCAACGGCCCGCGTGGTTGGATGAGCATGATCAACCTCGGCTCGACCATCACGACCGAGGCGTGGAATTTTACCGACAAACCCAACATGGACTGGAACCATGCCTGGGGAGCCGCGGCCGGAAATCTGATCGAGCGCTTCGTCCTCGGTGTGCGTCCGATCACCGCCGGTTACGGGCAATTCCTGATACAACCGCAGCTTGGGCAGACCTTGTCCAGCGTTCAGGGCATCGTGCCGACCATCCGCGGGCCGGTGTCCATCCAGGCAAGCAATGCGCCGGGACTGTTCCAACTTCTTGTGACCGTTCCCGGGAACTCGGCAGCGACTATCATGCTGCCTGCGCTCGGCGCAACAGCCCCCGTCGCGTTGCTCGACGGGAGCATTGCGCCCGCCGTACTGTCAAACAACTGGCTTACCCTCACCAACGTCGGTTCCGGCCAGCACGCTATTTGGCTGGCGACCAACAGTTCGCCCTCGGTTGATACGCTTTACAGCAACTGGGCTGCGTCCTGGTTTGGAACGAACGCCGCCAATCCTGCCATTGCCGGGATGGCTGCCGATCCGGACGGCGACGGCCAAAGCAACTACAGCGAATTCATCGCCGGCGCCGACCCGAAGAACCCGCAGTCCAGCTTTCATATCGACAGCGTGGCGTCCTCGAAGCCGCTGACGATTGCCCTGTCCGGGGTCGCGGGGCGCAACTATATTCTGCAACGCACGCTGAATCTCAGCACGGCCGCCTGGGTTCCCGTGGCTACCAATCTCACGCTCGCGGCGGGCCAGGTGGTGCTGGCCGATCCACAAACTCCAGCGCCGGGAGCGTTTTATCGCGTGGCCGTCAGCCTGCCGTGAGGGGCGGTGGTGAACGAGGCAGCGATGGGGGGCAGCGAATGGCTGCAGGGCGCATCTCGCCACTGCTCCTGATTGCAGCATGACGGACACTTCTTCGGAGTGCGTCCGTCCTCGGGCGCAGCAACGTTCGAGGTGCAGTCGCACGGGTTTTTCTCCCGCGTGTTCGAATAGACGCGGCTGGGACGGCTGCACTCCTTGCGAGAACAGCGTCAAGACGCCTCCATAATCTGTTGAGGCCCAAATAAGTCATTGACAGATTTTGTGGTTGGTTCATTTTTACGGGGTTGGCTGGATAGCTCAGTCGGTAGAGCAGAGGACTGAAAATCCTTGTGTCGCCAGTTCGATTCTGGCTCCAGCCACCACTTCTTAAAACTCAATCGCCCAACCCGATGTCTTCCAACTTTGGAAACCTTCGCGAGCGGGCGCGCCCTCCCTGCCAAAGGCATGGCAACCGTGCCGAGGTGCACCCTTGGCCGTGGTTCCGCAGGCTGGAAAACGCTTGACGGCGGGCCTGAAACTACACAAAGTCCAAGCAACGTCCTTTCCGCACCGTCGGGAAAGGCGCTCCGGAGCGACGATTGCGCTCCTTGCGTGGCTCTGGCCAGCAGCTTGCGCGCCAATGGGTTGCGGTGCTAATTTGCGGTTCATGAGCGCCGTTTACCGGGCTGTTGGCAAAGAGTCGATTGACTGATGAAGTCCTTCAAGGGCAACGCACAAACTGATTTTTGGAACGCAGGCACCCATTCCAGGGCGCGCGCGATTTGGCGTGGATCTTTGGAGTGGCTGGTGCCGGGAGGCGATCAATAAATGCCTGCTTCCCTTGATATCATTTCACGCCCTCGCCGGACCTTTGTAACCTTGCTGGTCGCTACGTTTCTGGTATTGCTCGTCGGCATTGTAGCGGGACAGCGATATGGAACTTTCAAAATTGGTCTGGAATTTGCGGCAGCGTCGCTGCCAGTCGGATTAGCGGCCGCCTTGCTGGCGGTGAAATGGCTGGCCCAGCCCGCTTCCGCGTCCTTGCTCAGCCGCTCGCAGTCCGGTCCTGAATGCAGTTCGGACAAGGTTTCATCAGCCACAACCCCGGATCCAACGGACTCGCCGAACGAAGCAAGCCCGGTAGTTCAGCCGGGAGTCGCGAAGGCCCAAAACCAGGAGGAAAGAATCCGGGTCAGCGATCGCCAGTTCCGCCAGTTGGCGGAATCCACCGGCGCGGTATTTTGGCTGACGGATCCGCGCAAGACGCAGGTGATTTATGTCAGTCCCGGATACGAGAAGATCTGGGGGCGGACTTGCGCCAGCCTGTACGCCTCGGCGCGGGAATGGTTTGAGGCCATTCATGCGGAGGACCGGGAGCGCATGCTGGAAGTGGCGCTCAAGCGCCAGACTGTCGGCGATTACGACGAGGAATATCGCATCCTGCGGCCGGATGGAACGGTTCGCTGGATTCGCGAGCGGGCGTTCCCGGTGGCCACGGAAGCAGGCGAGGTGCATCAAGCCGCCGGCATCGCGGAGGACATCACCGAACGGAAGCGGTTGGAAAAGGAAGTGATCGAGATCAGCGACCGGGAACAGCGCCGGCTCGGACAGGATCTGCACGACGGCATCTGCCAGCAATTGGTCAGCGTCGCATTTGCCACGGATCTTTTGCGGCGCGATCTGGTGGCCAAATCACCGCATGACGCCGTCCGCCTGGCGCGAATCACGGCGCTGCTCGACAACGCCATTTTGCAGGCGCGCCACTTGTCACATGCGCTTTACCCGGTGAATCTGGTGGGGAACGGCCTGGGTTTCGCCCTGGGTGAACTGGCGAGCAGCATCAGCCAGGGATACCATGTGGATTGCGAGGCGCAATGTTCGGAAACGATTCTCATCCGCGACCACGCGCTGGCGACGCACTTGTATCGCATTGCCCAGGAAGCCGTCCAAAACGCGGCCAAGCATGCCGAATCCAGCCGGATTTTAATCTGTTTGTCCCAGGAAGATGGAACCATTTATCTGAATGTTTCTGACAACGGCGTGGGCATGAGCGGGGAAAGCCAGGCTGGCGTTGGCCTGAGCATAATGAGATACCGGGCCGGCATGGCGGGCGGGCGGCTGGAAATCCAGCGTGGGCCGCTGGGCGGCACGGTCATTTCGGTGGCGGTGCGGGTGAAGGAGAACAGCCAGGCGCCCGGGGTGGAGGATGGCGCGGGCGCCGTGGGTGGCCCATCGCAAAACCCGGAGGCGCACGACAAAATTATTCCTTGCGCTTTCCCGAAGGAAACAACTTACTTTCCGCCTCACAAAGGTGATACGGAACACGTTGCGGGTTCATGAAGCGGCCCGGCGGCTTTGACGAGCGCATAAATCGTGGAACTTGAGTGGAAGCAGATGAAAGACTCGAACAATGGACAGGCGGCCGATTGGGGCGCCACTCGCATTTTAATCGTCGATGATCATCCCTTGGTGCGCCTCTCGTTGCGGGAGGTCATTCAGCGGGAGAGTGACTTGATGGTTTGCGGCGAGGCAGAGGACCGCGAGCAAGCCCTGGCGGCCGTGGCGGCTTCGAATCCTCAACTGGCCATCATCGACCTGACGCTGAAGAGCTCCGACGGAATGGAATTGATCAAGGACTTGCGTGATCGTTACCCGAAGGTGCAAATCCTCGTGTTGTCCATGCACGATGAAACGCTGCATGCCGAACGGGCGGTTCGCGCGGGCGCCCGCGGATACATTACCAAACAGGAGGCCACCACCAAAATCATGGTGGCCATTCGGCAGGTCCTCAACGGCGAGATTTATTGGAGCGAAAAAGCGGCCGCCCGGGTCGCTTCCCGCATCGCCACTCGTTCACGGGCCGCCACTGGCTTCTCGGTGGACTGCCTTGCGGATCGTGAGTTGCAGGTGTTTGAGTTAATTGGCGCGGGCCGCAGCACGCGCCAGATTGCCGCGGCGCTGCACATCGACGTGAGCACGGTCGAAACCTACCGCGCGCGAATCAAGGAGAAACTGAATTTAAAGGATGCCCTGGATTTGCTCCAGTACGCGATCCGTTGGCATGTTGCCTCGCGGTCCGGCAATTCAGGCTCTTGATTCTTCCTTCCTCTCTGGTGGCCTTCAATGTTTGGCGAGGACAGCCTGCCCTTCAGTAGGCAAACTCGGTCAACTACGCTCCTCGGCTCTTTAACTTCCGTACATTATCCGAGTCAAATGTTGCTTTCACTTCACGGGAAAGACATCGGGTCGTAACATCACGTGGTTAATTCTGCAGCCATGCGGAATGCAATCCCACGCTTCCCTGACCCCTTGTCGGCAGCGCCAGTACTGCCCGCTACATTTCTGTAGTGGCTGCCGCTACATGATGTCAGGGCGGCCGTGACAGCAGAATGAGGGCCAGCCGCGACAGACAATTTCTGGATGGTGCGTATTATAACGGGCGTGAGACTTGGGACAGATGTGCCGAGCAAAGATGAACAATGTTGGATGTTGTGGTTTCTGGGCCTTGTTCCGCGAAATGATTGTGGAAGTCGTTAATTCAAAAATGCAAACTGATGACCTCGCGTGGTATTGCGCGCGGACAAAACCCAAGCACGAGCACATCGCGGCAGCGAATGTCCGCAAGCATCTCGGCCTGGAGGTATTTCATCCGCAGCTGCGAATGGAACGCGTAACCCGGCGTTGTGTCGTCCGCTCCGTGGAGCCCTTGTTCCCGTGCTACATCTTCGTTCGTTGCGGGATTGAAAGCGGCTTGAACGAGATCCGCTACGCAAACGGGGTTAGCGCCATCGTCCAGTTTGGCGACCGGATTCCAACCATCGCGGACGCGGTTATTCAGGAGTTGCGGCAATCGTTTGCGTCGGACGATCCGATTGCGGTCGGTGATCATCTCTCGCCCGGGGCTGAAGTGGTGCTCACGGATGGGGCATTCATCGGAATGCGGGCCTCCGTATTGCAATCCATGCCGGTGAAGCAGCGGGTGCAGGTGCTTTTTGAGATTCTCGGTCGGCCGACGACGGTTGAGGTTGACCGCCGTGTTGTGGCTCTGGAGAAGAACAGTCTGGCTGATTTACTGCCGTTTCTGGCAGCTCCGCATCGTGAACTGGTGCGGGCATAAGTGGATATTGTGGACAAAAACCAATCCCTTGAGCAGTTGGAGCCGGGGTGCGGAGCTGAGGTTGGCGGGAAATCCATCCCGCGAACAAGTGCGGAGCTCTGCCCGCATACGATGGTTGGGAATGATTCAGAACATAGCCGAATGAACGCTGTAAATCCAAATCAAGCTGCGGAAGAGGTGCCGGCCGTGCTGGCGAAGGTTCCGGCCTGGAAGCGGGCGCTGGACATTACGTTGATCATTCTGGCGCTGCCGATCTTGCTGCCTTTGATGATCGGCATCGCTTTGGTGATTCGGCTGGTTTCGGCAGGACCGATTCTTTTCAAGCAGGAGCGGATCGGCCGTTATGGCAAGCCTTTCATGTGTTTCAAGTTCCGGACGATGATCGTGGGTAACGATACGAATATCCATCGCGGTCATTTGGACGATTTGATGAGTTCTGACAAGCCGATGGTGAAAATGGACGCGAAGGGCGATCCGCGGATTATCCGGTTTGGCGTGCCCTTGCGCTCCTCCGGTTTGGATGAACTGCCGCAACTGCTCAACGTGTTGCGCGGCGAAATGAGCCTGGTTGGGCCGCGCCCATGCGTGCGTTACGAGTACGATCGCTACCAGGCATGGCAAAAGGAACGGTTTAACGCGGTTCCCGGCCTTACCGGGCTGTGGCAGGTGAATGGCAAGAACAAGACCACGTTTGAAGAAATGATCCGGCTGGATATCAAGTACAGCCGAAACGCGACAGTCTGGCTGGATTGCTGGATCATTCTCAAGACCGTTCCCGCCCTTTTGGTGCAGATGTTGGAGACGCGGCGCGCGAAAAAGGAAAAGGCGCGCTCGCATTCGAGCCCGCTGGGAAACGGCATCCCGGCTGGGACGGTCAAGGCAATTGCCGGCAGACGAAATTTTGAGAGTGTTCTCCAAACGGATAGGAGACGCTAATTCTCAGGAGGAAATATGACAAAGCAAATAAAAGTTGGCGTAGTGGGCTGCGGTTATTGGGGTCCAAACCTGGTGCGGAATTTCAGGTCCCTCCCCGAGTGCAATTTAAAAATGATGTGCGACGTCAGTGAGGCGCGCTTGAAACATCTCCGGTCGCTGTACCCTGAAGTGGAGGGCGCCACCGACTTTAATCACGTGCTGAACGGCTCGGGCTTGGACGCCGTAGTCATCGCCACCGCCGTGCGATTGCATTTTCAGATGGCAAAGGCCAGCCTGTTGGCCGGCAAACATACCTTCATCGAAAAACCGATGGCCGCCTCGGCCCAGGAATGCGAGGAGTTGGTTGCCATCGCGCGCGAGAAGGGCCTCGTGCTGATGACCGGCCACACGTTCCTCTATTCGCCCGCCGTGCGCAAGATCAAGGAAATCGTCGATTCGGGTGATATCGGCGAAATTCGCTACATCTGCGCCCGCCGCTTGAACCTGGGACTTTTCCAGAAGGACATCAACGTGGCTTGGGACCTCGCGCCGCATGACATCTCGATCATTCAGCACATCATGGGAGAGCAACCGGTGACGATCAATTGCCAGGGCAGCGCCCACATCACGCCGGGCATCGAAGATGTGACCACGATGTGGCTCAGCTTCGCCAAGCAACGCACGGCGATCATCCACAGCAGCTGGCTGGACCCGCGCAAGATTCGCGAGATGACCATCGTCGGAAGCAAGCGCATGATCGTCTATGATGACGTCGCGCCACTCGAGAAGCTCCGCATCTTTGATGCCCGCGTGGAACGTCCACCGCATTACGACACCTTTGCGGAGTTTCATTATGCCTATCACTACGGGGACATGTACGCTCCTTATATCAAACAGGAAGAACCGCTGAAGACCGAGTGCCAGCATTTCCTGGATTGCATCCGGGACAGCAAGACTCCCTTGACCAGCGGCGAGCGGGGACTGGAACTCGTGCGCATCCTCGAGGCCTCCTCGGAATCGCTCAAGCGGGGCGGCGCTCCGGTTGAATTGGTGCGCGACCAGAACTATCTCGCCCGCAAGGCCGTGGATATGTCCGCTCTTCAGGTCCCATCGGTTGGCGTCCATCCGGGAATGATCAACGGAGCCAGGCAGAAGGCGACCACAGCCAAGCTCGCGGAAAATGTCGGCTGATCCCGATTGAGCATTTAAGCGCTTATGAGTTTGTCCCCCCAACTCCATCAAAAAATTGCTCCCGACGTCAAGCTCGGCAAGGGTGTTCGCATCTTCGACTTCACTAATCTCTACGGGTGTGAGATCGGCGATGAGGTCAAGATCGGCGCTTTCGTCGAAATTCAAAAAGGCGTCAAAGTCGGCAATCGCTGCAAAATCTCCAGCCACACCTTCATTTGTGAAGGCGTGAGTTTGGAAGACGAGGTCTTCATCGGTCACAATGTGACCTTTATCAATGACCGTTATCCGCGGGCGACTGCGGCCAACGGCCAGCTCCAGACCGAAGCGGACTGGACTTGCATTCCAACCCGGATCAAGCGCGGCGCGTCCATCGGTTCCGGCGCCACGCTCCTATGCGGGATAACTGTGGGCGAGAACGCGGTGGTGGGCGCGGGCAGCGTTGTCACCCGGGACGTGCCGGCCGGAGCGGTTGTGGCTGGCAATCCCGCCCGAGTGATCAAATCGCTTCCGCCCAAAGCGTGACCCCAAGAACCACATCGGAGCGTCCGGGCAAAACTGCTTTTGAGCGCCGGAAGGCTCCGGAGTGTCACTGAGTTGAGATGAGCGAACCAAAACATGTGAATGAAAGACGGCAGGCCGAACCCGCTGCCGCGGGTCTGGCAGTGGACGACATTTATTACGTCCTTTTCCGGCAAAAGTGGAAAATCGTCGCCTGTTCTGCGCTGGGACTGCTGGCGGCGATTGCGCTGTTGATCATTAAACCGGCCCAATACGAGTCCGAAGCCAAGCTGCTCATCCGCTACGTTGTCGATTCCAAATCGCCCACGCAGGGCGGGAGTGATTCGACGGTGACGAGGTCGCCGGAAACAGGCGGGTTGGGAATTATCAATACTGAAATTGATATTTTGACCAGCCTTGATACCGTGCATCAAGTGGTGGCGACGTTGGGCGCGGAGAACATCCTGGCCAAAGCCTGGGGCGGAAGTGATACGAATGCCGCAGCTGCGCTGGTGCTGAAGAATCTGACACCGGACCCGGCCACCAAGGACAGTGTCATTACTGTGACTTACCAGCACCCCGATGCCGAGATGGCGCGGTCGGTGTTGAGCCAGGTGATCGCCGCGTACCTCAAAAAACACGCTGACCTGCATCAGCCGGTGGGCATTTATGGCGAAGCCTTGAACGAGGAAACCAAGCGCCTGAGTGAAGCGCTGGCCAAAACCGAAAAGGATCTCCAGGAAGCCAAACGGAACGCGGGCGTGATTTCGCTGGATGACGCCAAGAAAGCCTGGACTGATGAAATCTCGAAAATCCGCGAGGACTTGTTCACCTCCGAAGCGGAACTGGCGGAACATCGCGCCGCTTTGAAGGACGCCGGCGCCGCCACCACCTCCGAGCCGACCAACGCCGCCGTCGAAGTTCCCGCCGACCGGGCGCGCGAATACCGGATCGTCTGTAATCTGCTCCAGCAATCCTTGCAGAAGGAACAGGACGACATCAGCAAGTACGGGGAAACCAGCCTGTTCACGAAGGACACGCAGAAACTCGTGGCTGAAACCAGGCAGCGCAAACAAAAAATGGAGGCGGAGACTCCGGCCCTGGCGAATCTGGTGATCACGCCGGCGGTGAGCGCGGGGCCTCAAGCCAGCCCGGTGGTTGACCTTGGTGCGGAATCGCTTCGCGTCAGCGAACTCGAGTCGAAGATCAGCTTCCTGAATCACAAACTTTCAGACATTCGAGGCGAGGTTGCCGACTTGGAAAAGAAGGAAGGGCCGATCCTGGAGTTGGAGCGCCGAAAGGAAGCCCAGGAAACCAATCTAAAATACTTCCTTAACCGGCTGGACCAAAACCGCATCAATGCCGAGCTGGGCATGGGCAATGGCTCGGAAGGCATCAGCATCGTTCAGTCGCCCTCGCCGGCAGTCAAAAAACGGTCGAAGACCCTCAAGAAAATGCTGGCCATGACCGTGGCCGGCGGGGTGTTCGGCGGACTGGCGCTGGCATTTCTCCTCGAGTTGGTGCTTGATCGTTCGGTGAGGCGTTCCAGTGACATCGAAAAGAAACTTCGCTTGCCGCTCTACATCAGCATTCCGGATAGTCATCTTTCCTCTGGCCAGGCTGCGGTCAATGGCCGAAAGCTTTTGGCGCAGCCGGACGCCAGTTCCATCACGCTTGCCGCCAATGGCGCGGCTGGAGAGAATGGCGACGCTCAAGTGGTGTTTTGCGAGGAGGGGCAGGCACTCCAGCCGTTCTATGCAGGGCTTCGGGATCGCTTGATTGTGAATTTCGAAATCAGGAACCTGTTGCACAAACCGAAGTTGGTGGCCGTGACAAGCTGCAACAAAGGTGCGGGCGTCAGCACGATCGCGGCGGGGCTGGCCGCCAGCCTCTCCGAAACCGGCGATGGCAACGTGCTGCTCGTGGACATGAATCTCGAGCAAGGCATGGCCCAACAGTTCTATAAGGGCAAGCCCGGCTGCGCGCTCGACGACGCTCTGGAAAGCGAAACGATGAACAATGCGCTGATCCAGGGAAATCTCTACGTCGCCAGTGAACGGCTGGACACCGACAAACTCCCGCGCGTCCTGCCAAGACGGTTCGCGAACCTGATGCCCAAGCTTAAAGCCAGCGACTACGACTACATCATTTTCGACATGCCTCCGGTGACCCAGACGAGCATGACCCCGCGCCTGGCAGGGCTTATGGACATGGTGTTACTCGTCCTCGAATCGGAAAAGACCAACCTGGATGTCGTCAAGCGGGCCAACGCCTTGCTGACCGAATCAAGAGCCAACGTTAGCGCGGTCCTCAACAAGACCCGGACATATATTCCGTCCACGCTGCACCAGGAGTTTCTCAACGACGCTTGAGGAACGGGATGCGGTTGTAAGAGCGTGGACATCCAATTCTGAAACCATGACCGAAGATCGTATTCGAACTGCGGCGCAACCGGCTTCTTCAATCGATTTCATGACCAGGACACCATCCAAACAGACTCAAAGCGCTGGAGGCCGGCGGATTTGCATGCTGGTTTATACGTTTTACGAGAACGATAACCGGGTGCTGCGTTATGCCCGCGCCCTGGTTGACCGTGGAGACCAGGTGGATGTCATTGCCCTCCGCGGCGACGATGGCCAGCCTGATGTCGAGATGGTTGACGGAGTCAACGTCTATCGCATCCAGCACCGTGAGCGAAACGAACGGAGCAAGTATTCATATCTTTGGCGGTTGCTGAAATTCTGCCTGAAATCCTCGGTTGTTCTCGCCCGGTTGCATTGGAAACACCGGTACGACCTGGTGCACGTTCACAACGTGCCGGATTTCCTGGTTTTCAGCGCCTGGGTTCCCAAACTGACGGGTGCGGCTATTGTGCTGGATATTCACGACATCCTGCCCGAATTCTTTGCCAACAAATTTCGCCGTCCGGAAGGCAGCGGCTATGTAAAGGCGCTCAAGTCCATCGAATGGGCGTCGGCGCGCTTTGCCAACCACGTCATCATCTCCAACCATCTTTGGTACGACAAGATCACCGGGCGTTCGGTGCCGAAGGAGCGATGCTCCGTGTTTATCAACCACGTTGACCTGAACATTTTTAAATGCCGGCGGACGAGAAAGGACGGCAAGTTCATTATTCTTTATCATGGCGGCCTCCAGCGGCACCAGGGACTTGACATCGCCATTCGCGCCTTCGCCAAAATTAACCGGCAAAAGCCAGCGGCGGAATTTCACATTTATGGCGGCGGCAATGTCAAACCGGATCTGGAAGCTTTGGTGCAGGAACTTGGTTTGAAGGACAAGGTGTTCTTCTTCGAGCCGATGCCGATGCAAAAAATTGCCCAGGTCGTGGCTGACGCCGATCTGGGTGTGGTCGCCAAGCGGGCTGATTCCTTCGGCAACGAAGCGTATAGCACCAAGATCATGGAATATATGTCCGAAGGCGTTCCGGTCATTGTCTCCAAAACGCGGGTGGACAGCCATTACTTCAATGATTCCATTGTCCGCTTCTTTGAGTCGGGCAACGAAGCCGCGCTGGCCGAGGCGATGCTCTCCCTGATGACCGATCACGCTGCCCGCGAGAAGCTCGTTCAAAATGCGAACGAATTCGTGGCGTACAACAATTGGGAGGTCAGGAAGGCTGAGTACCTCCAGTTGGTCGATTCCCTTATCTGTCCGCCCCGTTCCGAAACCGCACTGACCGAACCTTCGCCGGTTCGCCGCTAAAGCCATGCGCCTGGATCGAATGGTGACGCTCTATTTAACCCGCCCTTTGGTGGAAATGGGCGTGGTTTCCGGGGAACGGGCGGTGCCTGTTCTCATGTATCACGGGATTTCCGATGACCATGAGCCCGGTGTGTCTCCTTATTACAAAACGAACACCAGCCCCGCGGTTTTCGAGCAGCAGATGCGCACTCTCGCGGAGCAGGGGTTTCGGTCGGTGACGGTGGACGAAGCCGCCCGGATTCAGCAGCAAAATCGGGCTGAAAAAATCGTTGTCATCACCTTCGACGACGGATTTCGAGACTTTTACGATCTGGCTTTTCCCATCCTCAAGAAGCTCGGTCACACTGCCACCATGTTTTTGCCCACCGCGTACATTTCTGACAGCCGTCGCGAGTTCAAAGGGAAAGAGTGCATGACGTGGCAGGAAGTCCGCGCGCTTAAGGCTCAGGGCATTCAGTTTGGGGCGCATACAGTCAACCATCCCAAACTTTACCAGCTCCCCTGGAAGGAAATTGAAACTGAGTTGGCGCTTTCCAAGGAGCAAATCGAACAGGAATTGGGTGAGCGGGTCACGAGTTTCGCCTATCCTTACGCGTTTCCTCAGGAGGACCGGCGCTTTACCAAAACTCTCGGGGAAATGTTGCGTGGCCAGGGCTATCGGAACTGTCATACCACCGTGGTCGGACGGGTGCGTCCGAACGACGATCCTTTCTTCATAAAGCGTTTGCCCGTCAATTCGTGTGACGATCAGGCATTGCTCGCCGCCAAATTGAAAGGGGCCTACGATTGGCTTTCAATTCCCCAGGTTTGCGTTCGCCGCACCCGGGCCTGGGCAAAAGGCGGGCGCGCACAAACGTCATTAAACTTAGCTTGATGAACCCAACCTCCCCTCAACCGCTGGTCTCGGTGATCATCGTCAGTTGGAACGCGCGGGACTATCTCGTGCAGTGCTTGAATTCGCTGACGGTTGAAACCTGCCGGTATCCCATGGAAATCATCGTGGTGGACAATGATTCCACGGACGGTTCGCCCGAAAGCGTTGAGCGCGAGTTCCCGCATGTGCGTCTCATCCGCAGCGGGGCGAACCTGGGTTTTGCCAAGGCCAACAATTTGGCCATCGCGGAAAGCCGCGGTCAATATCTCTGCCTGGTCAACTCGGATGTCAAAGTGCTCAAGGACTGCATCACGCGACTCGTGGATTACTGTGAACAGCATCCCAAGGTGGGCATGGCGGGACCGCGCGTGATCGGACGTGATGGCAAATTGCAGCGATCATGCCGTGGTTTTCCCGGTGTCTGGAACATGTTCTGCCGCGCGGTGGCACTCGACATGATCTTTCCAAAATGCAAGCTGTTCACCGGTTACCACCTTTGGCACTGGGCCCAGGAATCCGAGCAGCCGGTTGACATACTGACGGGATGTTTTTGGATGATCCGCCGCGAAGCCCTTGCCTCCGTGGGTTTGCTCGACGAATCGTTTTTCATGTATGGCGAGGACATGGATTGGTGCAAACGCTTTTGGATGCGCGGCTGGCACCTGATGTTTGTCCCTTCGGCCGAGGCCATCCATTATGGCGGCGCCAGTTCGTCCAACGCGCCGGTCCGTTTCTACATCGAGATGCAACGTGCCGATTTGCAGTATTGGAAAAAGCATTTCCCGCTGCCGGCGGTGGCCTGTTATTTCCTGATCTGCTGCCTGCACCAGTCGTTGCGCGCGGCGGGTTATTTGCTGGTATCAATCTTCCGCCCGGCCCCGGGCAGTGGCGCTCTGCATAAATTGAAGCGGAGCCTGGCCACGCTGAAATGGCTGTTTTCACCGGGAAGTCGTCGCGAATGTTGCTGAATATTGGCACGAATTCTCCTATAATCGAAGTCGTTGATTGAATTATGAGTGATCGATACATAATGATGACCGCTGCCAAGGATGAGGGCGATTACATTGGCGGGGTCATTGAGGCGGTGTTGAAGCAGACGGTGCGCCCCATTGCCTGGTTCATCATGGACGACGGTTCGTCCGATCAGACCGCGGCCATTGTCCAAAGTTACGCGGACAAGCATCCCTGGATACACTTGCAATCTGCGGGACAACGCGGGGGACGCAACTTCGGCTCGCAATACAAAGCGATGATGGCGGCTTACGAACTGGCGAAGCCATTGGAATTCGATTTTGTGGCTGTGCTCGATGCCGACCAGGCATTTGAGCGAAATGATTACTACGAAACGCTTCTGGGAGAATTCCATCGGGATTCGCGTTTGGGAATTGCGAGCGGGTTCATCTATGAGCGTCAAAATGGCGTTTGGGCCAATCGTCGCGCCAATTCGGAGGATTCAGTCACGGGCGGCACCACGTTGTTCCGCCGGGAATGTTTTGATCAGACCGGCGGCTACCGGCCGTTGTTCTACGGCGGGTCGGACTGGCTGATGCAGATTGACGCCAGGATGGCGGGTTGGAAGATCAAAACACGCCCGGACCAGCACATTTATCATTTCCGTCCCACGTCGAGCGCCGGGGGAATATGGAAAGGCCTGTTCAAGCAAGGTCTAATGGACGCTTCCTTTGGATCGCATCCGGTCTTCGAGATTTTCAAATGCTGCCGCCGGGTCACCAGTTACCCATTCGTGTTCGGCGGCCTGGTTCGCTTGTGCGGGTATTTTTCCTGGAAGCTGCGCGGCCGCAAGCCGCTGTTGAAACCGGAACAAGTTGCGTTCCTTCGGCGTGAGCAGGTGGCCAAGCTGCGGCGCTGGCTGTCGTTCTCCAGCGCGAAGCCGCAGGTCGGCCAATTGCAGCAGACTTGATCAGGACGGAAGCGTTGTATGGAGAGCGAAGGCTCATCAGTCACACCGGTAGCGCTGTTGGTGCTGTTGGTGATGATGTGTTTGACATGGTCCCTGCCGCGGCGGTTGGCCATCTGCCCGCTCCTGATCATCACTTGTCTCATGCCGATGGGCCAGGAGTTGGCCATTGTCGGCCTTCACTTTCATCTTTTTCGGATACTACTGCTGGTGGGGATGGCCCGGGTCGTGGTCAGAAGGGAGATGGCGGAATTGAAATGGACGGGCATCGACAAGCTTTTTGCCTGGTGGGCAGTCGTATCGGTCGTGTTCGGAACCCTCTCAAAACCGTCCATCGAGCTCTTCATCAATCGATGTGGCGACGCGTATAATGCCATCGGATGCTATTTTTTCATCCGGTGCGTCATCCGTGATTTCGAGGACATGGTGACCAGCGTTCGCACGCTGGCGATGCTGTGCTTTCCGGTGGCCGCGCTGATGATGGTGGAGCGGCAGACGATGCACAATCCATTTGCCGTTTTCGGCGGCGTGCCGGTAATGTCCGCCTTGCGCGAAGGACATGTCCGTTGCCAAGGGGCCTTCCGCCACGCCATTCTGGCTGGCACCTTCGGAGCGACCCAGGTGCCGATGTTTATCGGGCTGTGGGTTTATCGCCCGCAGCATCGCCGTTTGGCCGCGGCCGGAACGGTGGCCGCCTTGATCATTGTATTTGCGGCGTGTTCCAGCGGCGCAATCCTCGCCGTGCTTGGGGCGTTTCTTGGCCTCGGCCTATGGAGCATGCGCCGGAAAATGCGTCTCATTCGTTGGGGAATCGTGGCCGCACTGGTGGTGCTGGCGCTGGTGATGAAGGCTCCCATCTGGTATTTGCTCGCGAAGGTTAGCGACCTGGTCGGGGGAGGGGGATGGCACCGCGCCTACCTGATCGACAAGGCCGTGGAACATTTCAATGAATGGTGGTTGTTTGGGACCACCTATACCGCGCACTGGGCGCCGTCTGGCGAAGTCATCAGCATGGATCCGAACATGATGGACATCACCAACCATTTCATCATGGAGGGCATCAAGGGTGGAATGTTGAAGCTTATCCTTTTCATTGCCATTATCACTGGTTGCTTCAAGGCGGTGGGAGGGTGGGTCCGTGCTGATACCGAATACAAGGCCAGGGCTTTTTTCGTTTGGGCGATGGGAGCGACTCTGTTTGCGCATTGCCTGTCGTTTACTTCGGTTCCCTATTTCGACCAGATTATCGTGATTTGGTACTGGTTGCTCGCGGTGATTATTCGCCTGAACTCGTTGGCTGTCGAAGAGTCAGTGGATGAAAGTGAGATGGAGGCGGAGGCGGAACCGGTGGTTGAGCCCAACCTGGCCGAACCCGAGTTCTCCAGCCTGGAGTCGGACGGACCCCAGACAGCTTATTGAGCGAAGGCATGGAGGCAGTTTGAAATGAAAGTTTTGGTCACTGGCGGGGCGGGTTTTATCGGCAGCCACATCGTGGAACATCTCCATGGCAAGGCGGAGGTGAGGGTTCTGGACAACTTGCGCACCGGCTCGAAGGATAACCTGGCGGGGTTGAATTACGAATTCATTCCCGGCTCGATTCTCGACCGCGAGGTGGTGCGGCACGCTTTGCAGGGCGTGGATTACGTGCTCCACCTCGCGGCGATGATCAGCGTGCCCGAGTCCATGTCAAAGCCGATCGAATGCACGGAGCTTAATACGATCGGCACCTTGACAGTCCTTGAGGAAGCCGCGCGCGCGAAGGTAAAGAAACTGGTCTTCAGCAGTTCCGCCGCGATCTACGGAAATAATCCAGTGACGCCAAAGTTGGAGACAATGACGCCGGAACCCATGAGTCCCTACGCCATTTCCAAACTGGACGGAGAATATTATTGCAGTCTTTTTTCTGACGAAGGACGGCTCCAAACCACCTGCCTGCGTTATTTCAATGTCTTCGGCGCGCGACAAGACCCTCGGAGCCCCTACGCGGCGGCAGTGCCGATCTTCATTGAGCGCGCGGTGAAGCACGAGCCAATCGCCATTCATGGCGATGGCGAACAAACCCGGGATTTCATTTACGTGAAGGATATAGCCGCAGCGAATATTTTTTTCGCCATGCAGTCACCCGCCCGGGGGGTATTCAACGTCGGATGCGGACAGCGGATTACGATTAACGATCTGGCGGCGGCGATTTGCCGCCTGACAGATTCGCGCTCGGAAATCACGCACACTGCCGCGCGCCGGGGAGATGTAAAACATTCGCTGGCAGCGATTGAGAAACTTCGTGCGTCAGGCTTTGCGCCCGGGGACAGTTTCATGAAGGGTCTGGAAGAGACGGTGAAATTCTTCCGCGAACGTCATCAAAAGGCAACCTTAACCGCCGGTTCACGGTAAAGAGCATGATCCTCCTGATGGCACAGTTTTCCTTTGATATGAAGGGTTTAAGGCGTAATTTCAGTGCCGTGAAACAATTTCTGCTCGCGATACTTTGCCTGGCCGCTGCCGCTTCGGCTCGCGCGACCACTTGGTATGTGGATGGCAAGGCAACGGGCGCCAACAACGGCACCTCCTGGGCAAATGCGTGGACCAGTGTGAGCGGCATTTCTGGCGTTGGCGCCGGGGACACGGTTTACATTTCGGGTGGCCCTTCCGGCCAATCTCAAACCTACATTTTGAATTCCACCTGGACGCCGGTGGGAGGCAACCCGGGCAGCCTGATCACCTACCAGATTGGTCAGGACCCGGCACACAACGGAATAGCGGTATTTGACTGCAGCGCCGCTGGTACCTGGCTTGGCCGGGCAAACAACATAACTGTCAGCGGAAACGCGGGGGATGGGCAAATGCATTTTTCCCTTTCTCGAGCCAGTTTTGTGGCCTATCTGCCCAATACCGTCAATGTCACCATCTCTTACATCAACATGGGACAAGTCACGGAAGGCAACGGGGGCGGTACCGGAGTGATCGATGCCAATCCGGTCAACGGGCTCCAGATCGATCATTGTTGGTGCATGATTGTCGATCCGAATGCGGACCATTTTTCATATTGCCTCTTTCAGGGCAACGGATATGACCAGAGCCGGGCCTTCAACAATACCATTTACATTCCTCGCGGCCAGTACGCGTTCGGGGCGGATTGCTTTCAATGGAATGGCTCCGGCTTCAGCATCTATAACAACACTGTCATTGCCTATGTCACCAATTACGCGGGCGGGCAGCATCAGGACGGCGTCCAACCCACGTCCGGCAGCTACGTCAAAATTTATAACAACACGTTTCGTGATTGCGGAAACGCAAGCATCTTTCTGGATGGCTATTGGGGCAATTTCGTCAACGTGATGGTTTATAACAACCTCATGTTCATGTCCACGCCCGTGTCCGGGGCCTTTTATCCTCGCGGACTCGATATCATTTCGGACCACGCAGCCGTCGCCGGCCCGATCCTTTTTCAGAATGTGTATATATTGAACAACATAGCGGTTAATTACCCGACGCTGTACGGCATGTCGTTCTACGCTCCCCCGACCGGAGTTGGGTCCACTTACATCAACTGCGTTATGGCCGACAATATTTGCTACAATACGGGCACCGGCTTCAATATCGATTCTGCATCCGGGCTCACCTTTGTGAATAACAAATCAGTGAGCGGTGCTGGCGGCAGTTTCGTATATTATGTCCCGCTAACTTCGGCGAACGCCACGACTCCGTACGATTTTCACTTGTCGGCCAGTGACACTCTGTTCCGGGGTCAGGGCGGCAACTATTATCAGTACATCACGACTGACAAGGATGGCAATCCACGGCCACCCTCCGGGGCCTGGGACATGGGCCCTTACCAATATGGCGCCGGCGCCGGTGTCAACACCAACCCGCTCCCGCCGGTGGTTACGGCGATCAGCCAAAATGCCACCGATGTGGATCCGAACGTGGCCGGTTCCCAGGTTTATGAAGGGACCATCGTCCAGTATTCCGCGTCGGCATCGGATCCAAATGGGAATGCCCTTACTTGGAATTGGGTTTACACGGTCAACGGCGGGCCCGAGATTACTTATCAAAGCGGTTCCGGCACCGTCCTTCCCATCAATTTCACGTATTCCACCGGCACAGCGGGCAACACCTATGTGTGGACGCTGCGCGTGAGCGACGAACAATTCACTTCGCAATCGCAATTTACCACTTCAGTCGAGGTCCCGCCGCAAGTCGGGCAGGGACTGGCTTTCCTGGCCGCGTCGGGAACAATCACCACTCCCTTCGCCACCAACAACGGAGCTGTTTCGCAATCCGTTCAAACCACATCCGTAGCTAATTCCGGGCGTGCCGCGTATAGTTTCAGCATTACCAACGCGGGGTATTACGTAGTGCAGGCGCTGGTCAACGCCCCCAGCGACGCCGCTAATTCCATGTATGTCAATATCGACGCCGAGCCGGTGGATCCTGCCATGATTTGGGACATGACGATCACCGCGGGCTTCGAGCAGCGGTTGGTAAGCTGGCGCGGGCTTGGCACGGACGCCAATAATCAGTACGTTCCCGAGTTCTTCAATCTCACCCAGGGCACGCACCAGATTATCTTTCGCGGGCGGGAAGCCAACGTCCAGTTGCAGAGCTTCAATATCTTGAAGGTTCCGCAACCTCCGCAAGGGTTGCAGGTGGTCGCGGGTCCATAGTGGATTGACGCGATTTTGACCGTGTTCACCTCCCGGCAGGCCATTACCATAAACTTGCGGACACCTTGCTTGACGCCCGAGGCAGGAAAAGCGGTGGAAGAGGTCCGAATCTTGCTGACAATGACCCGCGTGGAAGATGAAAGACTGACCAGTGCGGAGCCATGCCCCGAGGGCAGGCTGTGCGGAAGCTGCCGGCGGGCCGACACTGTGGCCCGGTTGTTCAACTTCGCGGAATTGTTTGTCTTTAAGTGGCGGCCGTCAGCGGCTGATTATTGTATGGCGGCCATGGCAGTAAAATGATGAATCCGACTGGAGCAAAATCAAACAGCGGAAAGCTGAAGTTATTGGTGGTGATTGCAAGCTTTGGGGAAAAAAACCTCAAACTGCTGAAGCGGATGATCCAAGGCTATCAAAACCTGCCGCTGGCGGTCGATGTGATGGTGGTTTCCGACGCGCCCAAGGACCTTGGCCCCGCGGTCAAGGTAATCGTCGGGCTCCCCACCAGTAATTCGTGGTCTCTGCCTTTCGCACACAAGCCGGTCCTGGCTCAAAACGTGGATCATTATGACCTTTTTGCGTACGCCGAAGATGACATGGAGGTGACGGAAGCAAATATCCAGGCATTCCTGCGCGTCACGCCTCAATTGGCGCCGGATGAGATCGCGGGCTACTTTCGTTACGAGGTGGATCAAGCCGGCGCCTGGTCCCTCCCGGATGTCCATGGCGGTTTCCACTGGAAGCCGGAATCGGTGAAGCGCCGCGGGGATTATACTGTCGCTGAATTCAGCAATGAGCACGCCGGGTTCTATCTCCTCACTCAGGCACAACTGAAACAGGTGATTGCTTCGGGCGGATTTTTGCGCGAACCGTATGAGGGGCGGTATGGCCTGCCCGAGACCGCCTGCACCGATCCCTATACGAGTTGTGGCTTTCGCAAAGTCATTTGCATTTCAACGTTCAAGGATTTTCTCATCCACCACGCGTCCAACCGCTACGTTGGGCAGATCGGCGTCCCACTGTCGTTCTGCGAGGAACAAATCCAGACACAGATGGCCATCGCCAGCGGCGACCATCCGGCGACGACTCTTTGCCGGACGGAAACGGAGTTGTTGCACGGCAGGTGGTCCAAGAATTTTTACGAAAAGCCCCGTGACGAAGTTCTTGAATTAGTGCCCGCGAATGCGAAGAGGATCCTTTCCATCGGCTGCGGTTGGGGTGTCACCGAGGCCAAATTGAAGAAGCGCGGGGCGCACGTGACGGCAGTTCCGCTGGATTCAATCATCGGAGCTGCCGCTGCCAAATTGGGCATTGACGTCGTTTACGGAACGCTGGCGGAATGCCTGCGCAACCTGGAAGGCCGGACGTTTGATTGCGTCCTCATGACGGACTTGCTGCACCTGCTGCCCAGCCCGAAGCAAGTTCTCAGGCAATGCGCGCAGTTCGTGGGCCCCGGTGGCACATTCGTGCTTGGTGGCCCCAATCTTCACTCATTCCGGCTGCTGATCGGGCGCGCTCTTGGCTCGGGGGATCATCGAAAGCTGCGCTCGTTTGATCAAGGCGGCATCAATCTATTGGGTCCCGGCACAGCAGCGGGTTGTTTAAAGGACTCCGGCATGAACGTGGTTGCTGTGCACTGGTCGGGACCGGGCACCGCGGTTCAGGGCCCCCTGCGCCGGTTCAAAGCCAAATCGTGGCTGCTCCAAGCCCGCCGGTAAACCTATTGCTCTCATGTCCAATTCCGAAACCAGGCCACTTTTGACCTTTGCCGTCTGCGGTTACAATCAGGAGCGGTTTATCCACGAAGCAGTGGAGGCGGCCCTGGCCCAGACCTATTCTCCACTCGAGATCGTTCTTTCCGATGATTGTTCCCGCGACCGGACGTTCGAGATCATGAGCAAGCTCGCGGCCAGTTATTCAGGCCCGCACAAGGTGGTGCTGAATCGCAACGCCACCAATTTGGGAATTGGCCGGCATGTCAACCGGTTGGTGGAATTGACGCGCGGCCAATTGCTCGTCGTGGCCGCGGGCGATGACATTTCGCTGCCTGAGCGGACGGAAACAATTTACAATTTATGGGAACGCGCGGGCCGCCGGACCATGGTAATGCAAAGCGGTTTCATCAATATCGATGAGGAGGGACAGTTGACCGATGCTGCGCCTGCTCGCGTCGAAACCGGAACATCAGTCCCGGCGCTTAAGGAAGAGAGGACCGCGCTTGAAGATTATGTTCGCACGCTCCAGCCGGGCATGATGGGCTGTGCCCTGGCGTATGATCCAAAGATTTTTTCCGTCTTTGGTCCGTTGCCGGAAACCTTGATTCACGAAGATAATGCCGTGGCGTTGCGGGCACTGCTCATGGGACCGCTCGGCTTTACTGACATTCCCCTGCTCAAACGCCGCATTCATGGCAACAACCTTTTTTCGCGCCGACACGAGGTTGTGGCCGGGCGGGAGGCGGTCATGCAGCAGGAAGCTCGAATTACTCGTGATGCTCGAAACCGCGCGTTGATGTATGAAGCTTTTCTTGCGGATCTCCAGGTGGCCAGGCGCAAGGGCCTGATCGGCGAGGACCAGGCAGGCCGAATCGAAACTGAATGCATTCGCCAGCAGCGCTTGTTCTCGTATCAAATGGAATATGCCGATGCCGCCATTACCCGCAAACTTCAACTTCTTAAGGCCGCCCGGCAGGACCAGGCCGGCCCCCGGGTGATCAAGTGGATGATTCCACGCTTGCTGCCGGCGGGGCTGTTCCGCTCTTTGAAAGTAGCGGGCAATTCCATCCGCCTGGCGGTAAAACCCTCTTCGAAAATGGCGCCGCGAAAGATCACTTGAGCTTCCACCTTCTTCCGTAGACGTACGGACGTATAATCCGTAATGAATGGGCATATGGCCCCGCTCTGTTTCTGCTAGATTCAGGCTGTCTTTCCAAGGCTTGCCTTGGGAAGCGTAAAACGCGTTTTTGAGTTTGTCACGCATTGCGTGGTTTGACTCCTGAATCAGATAGTCACCGTGAAACAGAATTGCATTATCAACCGTGATTGGAACCTCCCTTGCTTCGCCAAAGCCGTGTCAGGTTCGAGAACTGTGATGACAAGCTCCAAATACACGACAGCCGTGAAGCTGGGCGGAATGACGCTCTTGCTCGCCTGTCTGGGGTTGGTTGGAATGACCGGCCGGCTGCAGGCCCAGAATGGGGCCTTGTTTTCCGACGATTTCACGCGGGGAACTGATCCCGGCCCTCTGGCTCCGTGGGTTCAGCAGGCTGGTAATTGGACAGTTACTGGAGGCGCGTTACAGGGCACAAGCCCGAATCAGAATTATGGCAACGTTTATTTTGCCACCAATTGGACGGATTATTCAGCGCAGGCAACCTTCCGGTTTCCTACGGGTGGATATGGAGGCGGCCTCGGAGGCCGTCTGGACCCCGACGCAGGCGCCCATTACACCGCCTGGCTCTATCCTGAGTCAGCACCGGGCGGGAACGCCACGCTCTCTCTGCTGGCCTTTAGCGGATGGACTAGTTGGACCGCTCTCCAATCGGTCACGTTGACCGGGGGCATCGGCACCGGACCACACACGCTCAAGCTCGCCTTCAATGGAACCCAGGTTTCGGTCTATCTGGATGGCGCTCTGTCGATCAGGGTTACAGATACCGCTTATGCGAGCGGTGGGATTTCCGTGGATATGTGGACTGGCGATACGGCGTACACCATGCTGGTCGATGACGTCGCCGTAAACGCAAGCGCGCCGGTGGCGCAGGATGATTCGTTTAATGCAACGTCCGGTACGACGCTGCATGTCCCCGCCCCAGGAGTCCTGGGCAATGACACCAGCGGTGGGGCGGCTCTCACCGCAGCATTGGTTACCGGCCCAGCTCACGGTTCACTGGATTTTGGCAGCGATGGCAGCTTCAGCTACACACCGGATACGAATTATACCAGTGGCCAGGATACATTTACTTACCAAGCCAGCGATGGAAATACCAACTCGGCTCCCGCGACGGTAACGATTAACGTGATGGCAGTGCACCACCCGCCGGTCGCACTGGATGACGCCTATGAATACGTGGCAGGAACCCCTCTCACCGTCCAGGCCCCGGGGGTTCTCGGCAATGACGCAGACCCCGACGGTAACAGCCTGACGGCGGTGCTGGTGAATCCTCCGCAGAATGGCACGCTGACTCTGAACCCGAACGGCGGGTTCACCTACACTCCCGCCAACAGCTTCGCTGGCACCGATACATTCACCTATCAGGCCATAGACAGCTTCACCAACTCCGCCACCGTCCAGGTGACGCTGGTCGATCCGGCAGCCGATGCCCTGTTTTCCGATGATTTCACCCGGGGGACGGATCCCGGGCCTTTGGCTCCCTGGCTCGTACATCTTGGAAATTGGACGGTTACGCATGGCGAATTCCAGGCCACCGTTCCCAGCACGCCCGGTTATGCGGACGCCTACGTTACCAATGTGTGGACGAATTACACGGTCATGTCGAGTGTCCAGTTCCCGGCGGGAGCTTATGGCGGCGGGCCATCGATGCGTCTGAATCCAGCTACGGGCGCTCATTACGCTGCCTGGGTTTATCCGGAGAACTCTCCTGCGGGCGTCTCCAGCGTGCTGCGACTCATTAAGTTTACCGATTGGCAGAACTGGGGATACCTCGGTACGGCTTTTAACCCGATCGCACAAGTCACCCTTCCTGGCGTGGGCACAAACGCCCACAATGTAAAGCTTGCCGCTTTCGGCAGCCAGATTGCTGTTTACTACGATGGTGTGCAGATCTTAAGCGCCCAGGATACCGAAGCCAATGCTTACACCACCGGGGCCATCGGTTTGGACCTTTACGAGACTTCGACTTATGTGTTCGCAGCTGACAGTGTTGAGGCAGATCCGCTGGTCAGTGCCGACAACTACACCTTGGTCGGGGAGACGACTTTGACTGTGCCCGCGCCTGGTGTGCTGGGCAATGACACCGAGGTTTACGGCACGAATTTGACCGCCACCGTCGTCACCCTTCCCACCAATGGGACGCTGACCTTTAATGCCAACGGCGGCTTCACTTACACGCCGACGAACAGTGCGGGGAGCGACAGCTTTACATATCAGGCGAATGACGGGCCGACCAACCTGGGCACGGCTACCGTGACCCTGACCGTTACTTTCCTTCACAATGGACCGAGCCTGTCCGCCCAGACGAATCGTACGGTAAACGAGTTCTCGCAGCTCGTCGTGACCAACACAGCGAGTGACGTGGACTTTCCACCCACCACACTGAGGTACACGTTACTGTCACCTCCCACCGGTGCCACCATTAACACCAACACCGGGGTAATCAGCTGGACGCCCGCCGAAGGGCAGGGGCCAGGCACCAACGTGATCACGACCGTGGTGACGGATAACGGCAGCCCCAATCTAAGTGCGACCAACAGTTTCACGGTGGTGGTGAATGACATCAATGTGCCGCCGGCATTGCCGGCGCAGACCAACCGTACGAGCATTGCGCTGGCCCCGGTGGTGGTGACCAACACGGCCAGCGACTCGAACATCCCAGCGGTGACGCTCACTTACAGCCTGTTAAGTGGGCCCACCAATGCCGTGATCGACGCTAATGGGGTGATCAGTTGGACGCCGGTGGTGGCGCAGGTGCCCAGCACCAATGTGTTCACCACGGTGGTGAGCAATTTCAATCCGGTTGCCGTCAACAACCAGCACTTGAGCGCGACCAACAGCTTTACCGTGACGGTCAATGCGGTTCACAATCCCCCAGTGTTGCCGGCTCAGACCAGCCAGACGGTCAATGAATTTGCGCTCCTGGCCGTGACGAACACGGCCAGCCAGACCGACATTCCGCCCTTGGCGCTGGGCTACCGGTTGTTGAACCCACCCGCTGGAGCCACCATCAATACCAACACCGGGGTGATCACCTGGACGCCCAGTGAAGGCCAGGGGCCAGGCACTAATCTGATCACGACCGTCGTAACGGACAACGGCAGTCCCAATCTCAGCGCTACCAATAGTTTCACGGTGGTGGTCAATGACATCAATGTGCCGCCCACATTGCCGGCGCAGACCAACCGCACCAGCATTGCGCTGGCCCCGGTGGTGGTGACCAACACGGCCAGTGACTCCAATATTCCGGCGGCAACGCTGACCTATTCGTTCCTGGCGTCGCCCACGAACGCCACCATATCAAGCAATGGCGTGATTAGCTGGACGCCGGTGGTGGCGCAGGTGCCCAGCACCAATGTGTTCACCACGGTGGTGAGCAACTTCAATTCCGTTGCCGTCAACAACCAGCACTTGAGCGCGACCAACAGCTTTGCCGTGACGGTCAATGCGATCCACAATCCGCCGGTCTTGCCGGCGCAGACCAACCAGACGGTCAATGAATTTGCGCTCCTGACCGTGACGAACACGGCCAGCCAGACGAGTATTCCGCCTTTGTCGTTGAGCTATCAATTGGTGAGCCCGCCCGCGGGCGTTGCCATCGCTACGAACACCGGCCTGATTACTTGGACACCAGCCGAAGGGCAGGGGCCAAGCACGAACGTGATTACGACGGTGGTGACGGACAACGGCAGCCCCGCCTTAAGCGCCACCAACAGCTTTACGGTAATTGTCAATGACGTGAACGTGGCACCGGTGCTGCCGGCCCAGACCAACCGCACCAGCATTGCCCTGGCGCCGGTGGTGGTGACCAACACGGCCACTGACGCCAATATCCCGGCGGTGGCTTTAAGCTACAGCCTCTTAAATGGGCCCACCAACGCAGTGATTGACACCAACGGGGTGATCAGCTGGACGCCGGTGGTGGCGCAGGTGCCCAGCACCAATGTGTTCACCACGGTGGTGAGCAACTT